>Ga0169931_10001922_pt1 | contig 34207 bp, 28 predicted proteins | sample Kivu_15m_20L_FD_129675 | JGI IMG/M metagenome (GOLD analysis project Ga0169931, IMG submission 129675) | Freshwater microbial communities from Lake Kivu, Western Province, Rwanda to study Microbial Dark Matter (Phase II) - Kivu_15m_20L... | ecosystem: Environmental > Aquatic > Freshwater > Lake...
AGGAACATTATCTTTCCACAGGACACAAGTCAATCGTGCTGTTTTCATGTCGGTCGTGCGAGATTTGCAGTGACGTCCGGCAAATTCCATGGCGAAGCTTGCCGAAGTCGCAAGCCGAAAACAAATAATGTAAACCTCCTCATAATTTCTAACTTCAAAGGTTTCCAATCTTTGTGTTTATCTTTATGTAGTAGCCAAGGTACACAGAAGAGACATTACGTTGGTCATCTTCACTGCACGATCTTGCATCCATTCCAGTTGTAACATGACAACTGAATGTAATGCTGGCGGTGTACAATAGCTAGGTGTCATGGGTAATATCTAAAGCACGAAACTAAATGAAGAGAAGTTAATGCAAACGGCACTTGAAAAATCCAAAATCCAGAATATCAAAGCGTTATATTCTCTGGAGAATGGTCTGCATTAGCGCAGATATTTATGGAAGCGAAAGGTTACGAAAAGGGAAAAGTAGGAAAAGGGATGATTGATTGTTTAAACGTGGAAAAAAATTGTATTGTTCAAAAAACAAACAACAAACATATTTCGTTACGCACGATACAGGGAGACGAACAATGAATAATGAATCCATTTCTGTCCTACGAGTATTATTACATTATTACAGTTTACAGTGTGTTTACAGTTCATTAGATAGGCGTGTCCTTGGAGTAGGATCCCGACCTTTCTCGCCGATACTATTCACGTTATCATCAACAACATTGTTTACATCATCATCATCATCATTGTCGTAATTCTCTTTGTGCATGTTAACCATTTCCATTTGTATTTGGGGAGATTTGGCACAACGAAAACCAATATTCCCAGTTGTAGTCGTACCATGAGTCGTAGCTCTTGCACCAAGTGTAGCAGCATGATTGAATGAACCATCTAAGCTATCCACGTAACTTCCACCACGAACAATTCTTTGTTTATGCCTACCACCACGCATCCATTCCCACACATTTCCTGTCAAATCATAAAATCCAGCTTGGTTAGGTGGATAATACCGTACGGGGTTTGTACCTCTCCAACCATCATGAGCACGATTCTTCCAAGGGAAGGTATGATTACCCCATAAATTGACATAGTGGTTAGCCTTTTCCCATGAAACGTCGTTTCCCCAACTATACAGTATAGGATTCATATCCTTCATTCTTCTTCTAGCTATGTCATCATCCTTGGAAAATCGTGCAGCAGCTTCCCATTCACGTTCACCAGGTAATCTTTTACCTTTCCATTTACAATATTCCGCTGCATCTTTATGAGATACATGGACTACGGGATGATGTTCACGATACTTGTATGTACTTCCAGGCCCTTCGGGTTGTTTCCAATACGCATAATCTACAGCGATCCAATCCGTGGCTTCAGGATCCATCATCTTTCTTTCCTCATCATTCCACTTTTGTACCTTGGGTAAAAAAGATATCAAAACAAAACTCCAACCATATTGTTCTGCTTCTGTTTTGTAATACGTTGCACTGACAAACTTTCGGAATTCATCATGGGTCACCAACGTTTCATCTAGAAAAAAAGGTTCCACGGTAATTAACTTGGGTGGGGTCACACCTCCATCCAAGGGATGTATATCTACATGTCCAAAAGGTTTCGGTCCTTCTCGTACTACAGGTTTGGGATGTACGCGTCTTTTTTCATTCCAGCTATTCTCCACGTCATGAAAAACATCCATTGGAAAAGGATGTATAATGGGAGATTCGTCTTCTTTTCTCTGTGAGAGGTTGCGTTGATTGGTCGGATTCCATGTACGACGAAAGGATGTTCCAAACATATATTGTATTCCTTATAGGTTGAAAAACATAAATGATAATGATATCAATATTCGTTAGACGTACAGTCAACAACTGTTTTAAACTACGTACCGTTATCGACATCATATCCTAATCGATAACCATGTTGATCGACTTTGCCTACATAAATCATACCCTTATAATTTTCCTCTTCAACTGTATATAGGATTGGTTCGCCTTCTGTAATGTAACTGGTTTCATTTCGCCAAGCATTCGTAAGACAATCATTATTCTTTTCTTGACATTGTAACGATTCAGCCCTTATGACTTTTCCCACTAAGCAACTATAAACAAACAATACAATAAAAGCAATGTACATTGAAATAATCATTCAATAAACAAAGTACCGCATGCAAGTTTTCAGAGAGTGCTTTTGGATGGGAGTCTTTTTACTTGATGTTGACGAGTTGCAGTTGTCCAACAACCATTTCATCCTCCATCTTACAAGAGAAGAAAGATCGCCGATTTCATCCCATGTAACGCTTAGAAGATTCAAGAAAGACGATATTTTATAATATATTATATATATTATTATACAAAATGATCCAAGGATGTGAAAAGATTGAATGGATTTTTATTCAGAGTTCTTTAATAAAAAACTAGGATCCCGTCCTAACTTTTCTTCAAATCTCCGATACCATCGTTCAAAGACATTTGTCGGAACGGACATCCATCCATTTTTTGCTCCTGCACCATCAAAGGATTGTAAGTATTGAAATAAATCAAGAGCAATTTTCTTGGCTATATCACCTCGATTTTCAACTCCATTATTTTGTACCCCTGGCAAGTTTTGGATATTCGCTGCCGGTTCTATACTAATGCCCAAGGTAATGGATATCCCTCCTCCCGATGAGGATTGTTGTTGCCATAATTGTATCAGTGATTCATTCGTTGACCAACCAGTTCTAAAAACTCCAGATGGTTTGATGGACGTTAGAGCCCCCATTAATTCAAAACCCGTTGCTGATGTAGCGGTAGTACTTGTTTGGTTGTTATATAATGGAGTAGCTGACCAGTAAATCAGCGCACCAGTATCATTGGGTAGAGCTATGCCTGGTAAAAGAAAAATCACAAGATCAGCAATCCCCATGGGATTGCTATTATTTCCAGATGTAAATGGTATGGATAAAAGAAACTTAAGGCCTGTACTGTCTGTTGGAACAAAGTCAGTGATAACTTGTTGCCCAGGAACAATCAATCCGAAGATACTCTGATGAGCCATATTTAATGAGATTCTATATTCCTATGGCGGTATAACGGTGGACGTGTTCTTTTTGTTTTTCATATGGACCGAAAGAGAACCATTTGTAGTATGATGTATATACCTTTATCGTTGTCGTTCTGTCGTTGTATACCGTATGCATTTTCAGCAGAGTCTTCTTGCTTCTTGGCGGATGTCGAATTGAATCCCAGAAGAGCTCTGTTCGCACGATCGCGATTGTTTTTAAATAAGTCATGGAGATGCAAGATGCAAGCACAAACTCTGCATGCATGTGCACTATTATTAGGCAGAAATCAGAAGATACTGTGCTACTCCGCGGTCATTTACTAAGAGATATTTAAATTTGAATCGATACCATGTCTCGAGAATTTCGTCGTATAGCGTCGGGGGGAAATCCGTTTCATGATGACGAGCCTCAGTACTATGATGAACACAATAAGGATACATTCTCCTCAGATGCTGCTGATGCCTTAAACGATGAAACGATTCAAGAGAATAGTACTACATCCAAGGTTGAATATCATTTTCCAGGTGAACCTTTATTCCCGTCTATAGATGTCTTGAGTAGTGGCTCAAATCTAAAAAATTCAACGAAAGTAAAAGCGATACTAGGATCGACTGCTACTTTTACCGAAAAGGAAGATGTAAACTACGACCAAGAGTTATTGCGGGCTCAAATTGACCTTACAAAATCTCAAGATAAACGAATCTCGATTGAGATCCAGCAACTAGAAGCGCAAGAGAAGCGTATTCATTGGACATGGAGATATGAAGGACTGAAAATGATGTTACAACAAGAGTCTATCGATGAAGATACTCGAAAGTTACTTCAAGATAAAGTTCGACAATTATCACTTGAGTTGTTGAATGATTAGGTTTTTTAATTCTGAATATAATAATGTATAAGCCTTACATGTAAAAAGTTGAGAATCTTCTGACAATCATGGTTATTTTCCTTTGTAAATTGAATTCATTCACGTATTAGATTTCATTCATAATCTTATATACATATATACATTTACATAACAAGATGCGCACTTCCATATAATGTCTCGATTTTAGTTTAAAGACCTCATATCTAGTGGATAAATTATGCACTTGCCTTATGTAAAACTTTAAGATTTACGGCCGCGTGACGAAGCAGAAAATAAATCTCCCGTAAAACGTCATCAATATTTGTAACCACCATACTGTCATTTTGCCATTCATTATCGATGGGACGTTTGAATTCCGATGTCATAGCTGAGAAGGCAGTTGCAGCAAGCGCCGAAGGGCGCCATAGTACTGCGATTACATTCGGTGTTAGATGATTGTAGAAAAGTATTGCTAAATGTCCAAATCGTTCAGTAGCCATTTCAAGTAGCGTTTCGATCGGTTTCCAACCATACTAAGACGATGAAGGATTGTGGGAATGTAAGAGGGGCCCCATTTATTCATAGAACAAAATTAATTAATCAAAACTTACGAGGATATTTTCGTTTCTACTCTCCAAGTTTCGATAGTTTTTAAATTGCAAGGCTTTAGGACCGTAGAATCGTCGCTCCATCGATTTTGTATACGGGGTGATAAGTTCCCCATTTTCATCATGATTAGTCGTCAGATCAATCGTCATAGACGAGCAGGATGAATCAACAATTAGTTCCTCATCGATGCGGAAAAGTGCATCATATGACATCAAGGATGATTGAGTTTCTTGGAAAACAGCCACCCATGTGTGAGAAAAATTTCCTTCTGCTAATTGGTCTAACAGAAAATCATATGAACGTTTAGCCAAAGCACAAGCTCTCGATAGGACGACACGTTCAGGAAGCAACGCAGTGAAAATAGGTCGGCATAATAAATTATCTACTAGTATATTCTCAGTCCCTTCGACTTTGCATTCACTTGAAGAGACAATATACATTGCCGGTCCATTATGATTCGTACTTCTCACTAACTCAAATTGTGTATAAATTTTCGATCGGTCATCTACAGATAAGTCTCCATTTGGATCTACAATCAAAGGATACCTAGAAAGAGTTCTTGTTACTCAAATAAAGCTCACAAGATGAATATTATGAAGAAAGTCATAGTATTTACCTTAACCAATCGTGGGTTGCAAGGAGATACAAAAAGCGCATGAAAGCACATGTAATTGTTGCTGGTATATGATAAGGCAAAGGGTTTAGGAAAAGATTCGCGACTATGAGCTCAATTGCTTCAAAGGGAATCAAGCTAGATAACATATGTCCGGCGATCCAGCGCGTGGCTAAACGAACAGTGGGCCCGAACGCGGGATATTTGTTCAATAATCCATGCATTGCATAATGGTGTCTCAGTGATAAAACATGCCGCTTGTAAAGAAACTATGCAGAAAAACACGTGTCGATAAGAAATAATCTGAAAAGCCTAAATGCTAACACTCAAAAACGATGTTCACGTACCTGATATCGATGAATTGTCGAAACTGATGCCGTTTCCAATACCCTCATTTCATGCTCCACTCTCAATATGATTTTCCAAACTAAACCCCGAAAGCCTATATCAAGATGATCCTCGTATACATGAATCGGCCCATCGAGGAATTGCGAATCTTTTTGTTTCTCTTCTTTCATCTTTTCTAGTCCTTTAGCAAGTTGTAGCAACATGGCACATTTCGCTGCTTCAAGGGCAATATTCTGATTAGGCCAGTTTGATGATTTTTCCAACCGAAGCTGAATTAATATCGAATCTCCTACAGAAGCACCTGATATTTTAATCCTCTTCACGCCAACATGCCTTGCCCCCAATGTTGGGTGCGGTAGCGGCGGAAATAAATCAGAATATCTAAGGCTTGCTGATAGGGGTTCTACTGACTCGATAGTCAGTGGTATACCTAATGAACCACTGGGACTTTTGCTGTTTTCTATTAGAAAGGATGAAAGCATATCGAAAGAGGTCGTGATTTCCTTGAAAATAACAATCGGATCGTGGAAAATCCTTTTCTCATTTGATTTGTCGCCACTCACTGCCCCACAGATAAGACTTTGCATGTCTCTCAATGCAAACTCAGTCCTTTCTGTATCCACGTTCAACGTGAAATGTGTTCGAATGATGTGTCGCACTATTCTCTCAACAATAGCTCCAGTTTTACCATCGCCCTCGAAATGAGTGGTGCTCCTTTCGGCGTCGTCTATTTGATTCCATAATGCAGCATGGACGATCGCACCGTCTTTGAATCGCCGTAGCTGAGCCTTTTCTTCTCCCCATAGTTGAACAAACGAAGCAGTAGCACTGTTGTCTTCCGCTGGTGGACCCCGATCAATAATTCTAGGGCAAGTACCTGAATTCACATTTATGCCGAGAACGATGTAGTCGTTAAGACAGCGCCCTCGGGATACCGGAGATACGATGTCACCAAAATCATACCCATAGAAACTTTGCATATTTTCGTTCGAGTAACGAATCGGTATTGCTTGGATTTCATCAGTCCCTACGAGAATATTCAATCCGAAATCACCAACAAAGTTATCTCTTTGTTGAGCAATAGTTTTTTCATTAATTTCTCCGTTACCAGTTGTAAGAACTCGCACGCAGTAAACTCTATCAGATAAAGCTAGCCGTAATGTTTTAATCAAACCTCTTTTAATTGATTCATAGGCGCCGACATCGTACGCGTCGGTTCCCCATATCGCTTGCTTGTTGTTTGTTGGAACTTTGATGTCATCAAATTTTACTTTGACATACATATCGTGGCTCCTCCAGAATCGCAGATGCTCAAGAAATAAATGTCGAAACGGATCAAATCCAGTTGAGTTCGTAGATTTCGTTTGATTGCTGAGCGATTGAGTATGAATACAGTGCAACGATTTCCTAGCCTCCATTTGTAATATTCGTATAAACGACGAGGATAATCTACTGAAATAATTTAAAGTCATGGTTGAGTCCAAAAACACAGGTCCATCAAAAAACACCTTGTAGCAATCCAATAGCGTGGACGGGACCTTTTCTCCAAACGCCTGCCCTAGACTCTTTGTAACTCTAGCCTTTGTCTCTTTACAGTCAGTCAGGTAAATTCTATTTTGTATGCAGTCTATTATAGTTTGTTTTTCTGATATCTGCATATTGACCGGCATGACGAATGCTACTTTGTTTCGATGATATTCAGAGGAGAATGTATTTCGATACCCTTCCGTATCAGAAAAGCGGATTGTATCCCTTCCCACTGGGTTGGTTAGTTTGGATGTATAATATTCTTCTCCGAGCCAGTTTGTATCAGCCATAAATTTCATCCAAATAGTAAAAATTTGAATGCAATCCATACGATGGCTAACTAATTTGGTTCGATAGAGGTATGCCAATGTGAGACCTATATGATTTTCTGTCAAAGTATCTTCACCTCTTAAGAAACCACGCTGCAGACACCAAATTTTGATCAAAGTCCAGCTTTCTGTGAAGGACCTACCAGCGCTTTGAGCAGTTTGAGCCAATATTTCAGTAATTCTTACATGATTCCAATCTTCGACGAGACTACTTGTATAAGTAGGTGTAGGTGAAGCATCGGAGGAACCTACCGAGGTACGCTTGAGTTCAGGACTAAACTTATTATTGACGCGATTTGGAAATAAACGTGCCCGTGGAATCCATCCTATATTCATTTCGTCCGATGATTGTGAATTATAAATCGTACCCAATATGATACGAACTTGATAGCGAAGATGAGTCCTTTTTTTTTCTTCCATTTTACCTGCATCTTGCTTCTGTATCTTTGGCGCTCCTGTCTCCGTTTGATGTGAAGAGGATTTTGGCGGTGAAAGGAGTAACGATATTCGTCGATAATCACCATCGAATTGATTTAATATATGAACGGACCCAATCGATTTACGTTGTTTCTTTTGAGATAAATATCTTGCCATGTGTAGAGCAAATAAATTTCGTTTCTAGAAGAATTGAATTCGAGAAAAAAATGAGGAAAGAATAAAATAAGGTTCTAATACTATTTTCTTTCTCGAAACAAGGAATGGGTTCTAGAAAAAACAAAAACAAAAAAACATACATCAAAATATCTTCCATTCGTATAATCAGTGTCACAAATAAAACCTTGACTGTCCTCATCTGGTTTGACGGGCATGAGTACTGCTAGATCGACAGTTGGAATAACGTGAGCATTGGAAGCCTTCTTAGTGAGTCCTGCACCTTGTGCAGCATATGAAAAGACGGGATGTATCTCCAAGGACGAACCACCAGGAAAAGCGAATTCCCATTTATTTGCTGATTTTTCCCCCTCTTTAGATTGAACATGCTTATAGGCTAAATCTGACTGCAATTGTATCCAAAATCTTCGATTTTGATTTGTTGTAACCTTATCCTCTTTGTCTCTATGCTTTTCTTTTGTTGTTGTAGATGATAATATAGCTGTATCAGGAGATAAAATACATTCTCCCATATCATGTATCACCTGTTTTACGGTATCTAAATATGTACGAACATGATCTGCCCATTTCACTTCATCTGCCAGCTCACCTGTATGACTAGAAAGATGAAGAATAGATTCAGATAGTAATTCTTTTGCTTGTACCCTGAGTAAATTGGTATGATAAAGCTCAGCAGTAGCTGATGATTGTACGATTGTTTCCTCCAAATCATTCATGATTATATTAATTAGAAATGAGAAAGTTCTGATGCACTATCTGTTCTGTAAATAGATTCATATATAGCAATCAATGAAAACAGCATGCGATGACTTTGATCGTTTCACAGGGGAATGAGTGGTTCACAACCTGAGTAGAGAAGAAGGTTTTCTCAAACGTGCGACATTCACAGATTTTTAATTATGCAGTCGTGCGGAGGTGGAGCTGGTGTTGTATTTATGCTCTCATCATAATATGATTCTCCTTTTGTTGTCAACTTATTTCATTTTTATTTGCTATACTCGAAGGCTTAATCAACGCCAAACAGCTTTGTAAACTCTTAGCCAGTAGGCAAGGTTTCCATCACCTTGTTATTAACAAAAATAAACAGAAATAAATATCATCCCCTCGGATAAATATGACTAACTCCTCCTCTTCCAATCATCTTCTATCCATTACTTCACTCAAGCATGATTATTTTGCTTTAAGACATGGTCAGTCATTAGCTAATGTTGCTAAAATCATCTCTTCGGATCCCAAAGCTAGCACTACGCAACATGGGTTATCCGAAATAGGAAAACAACAAGTGGAAGCATCGGCACACAGTTTCTGTGCCCAACTCCAACAAGAGTATGACAACAATAACAACAAACAACAAACGTTTGTTTGTATTGTAAGTAGTGACTTTTTACGAGCAAAAGAAACCGCACAAATTTATGCACAAGTTTTACAGACGGAGACTACAATTCAACTATTGATTCTTTTTCCAAGGAAGAATCGAACAAGATCAATGCACACTAGGGAGAAGGACAATGGAGAAGAAGAAGAAAAAGAAGTAGCTGCGATCAACCTCGATACAAGACTACGAGAACGATTTTTTGGTGATTGGAATGGACAATCGGATGTACACTATACAGATGTTTGGAATCAAGATATACTGGATTCTTCTCATACTTGTTACAATGTCGAAAGTGTAAATAGTGTTATGGAACGGACGACATCCCTTATTTTAGAGCTAGATCCACTGGTTACTAAAACTATGAAGGATATTACTTCGAAAAGTTCAAGGTGTCATTGTATCCTTGTGGCGCATGGAGATGTATTACAAATTTTACAAACGGCTTTTCTTAAATGTAATGGTACAGAGCATCGGGCATTACCCCATCTTGAGACAGCATCCCTACGAAAACTAATGTTGGGATAACCAATTACGATTATGAGAAGGATATGTGCCAGATGCAAAAGTTAAGGCATTGATAAATGAGATCTAAGTCTCGACAAGATGAAAGGTGGTAACGAGTTATAAAGCAGAGGCCGATAAGATTAAATTGATTAAAGCGGCAGAAGTAGAGACGGAAGCCAAGGACTTGTCAATGTCAGGAGTTCCTCGTCAACGTTAAGCTATTGTTCTAGGGTACGTGTTGCTACATATATGCATATACATATAGATTTATATTTATTTTGAACTCTTTGAGTACATGACAAAAACTATTCTTGTTTTTATTTATTCATATAATATGTACACATTTACAGATTAAAAGCATGTGTATCTAAATTTAGTTCAATAGTCCATGTTGCCGGACCCGAGGATGTGATGGATAGAACAATAATATCAGGACAGGCATACACCTTCCCATGTATTTAGTTATAAATAATGATGATAATATGTACAAACAAATTAAAAAGATATGAATGTAAACATATAGAGAGAGCGCATGGTTACTTTCGTATTTTACAGCAACATCTTAAATTCGTCCAACCTCTGACCATAACCCTGGACGTGCTCCTTACACAAGTCTTTTTCTTGACACATACTTGAGTGGTGCGTCCAAAATATTTGGACAAAGGTCAGGCCTGTGATAGCAAATATTAAAAAAGATACAAAAGGAGGCTTGTCTGGGCCAACAATTTATTTGCCGCCAAGCAACGTCATTTCCGACGGCTCAATCAATCCGGGTTAGGTAATCCGGGTCGTCTTCATGTCTTCATCGATCGTTGAATCGATTTCACAGTATGTACTGTATCCTAATTGTAGCAGTACATAGCCCATGAGTTTTATCTGTGCCGACAAAACAAAGCTACAGAGTACCAAGTCTGCGTTTGCAGGCACTCTAGAGCTACTGCAGCACGAGCCACGACGTTTTTTGCTGCGCACGTCGGACTTTCGCAGTATGTACTGCCCCAATTGCAGATTCAGTGTACATACATAGGGAATATTCTATCCTACGTTTACTTTTCACTAACCTGCGTCCTTCCTGACGAGAGTGACTAAAAACGCATTTTCTCCTTAGGGGATATCAGACTCTATATCATATTGGTCGTCTTTGTCATGTCCACCATGGATGGTCAGAAACGTTTTATGCATGAAGAATTCAAGAACCGGTAGGCCATAACGAATACCTCCTCATGGTTACTTTCATGACTTTCATTGCTCATCTGGTTGTATGTAATTTTATTTATCGGCATATGCAGTTTAGTTCGTGATGTTTTTGGTAAAGATAATGAAGGAAAGGTTCCAATGGAAAAAGTCATTATGCTCATCTGGGTGTTTAGAGATGACCCTACTGTTGTCAAATTTATGGCACAATTTGTAGCCAAGGTAAGTAAAACACATTTTTCGTTCAATCATACTCTGACTATAGTCTCGAAATGTGCTCATTCCAATGCTATGCTTGCTTAAAACATTTAAAAGTATGCTGATTCTCGTGATGTCTTTGACGGGATAGAATTCTATCTACCCCAACTAGCACATATGATTGTTCATTTGGAGGCCGAGTGGAATGATGCAATCTTGGAATGGTTTGCGTTGGTTATTGCCCAACATTCTCTTCACTTTGCATTGCAACTCTATTTCATCTTGCATGGGGCTAGAGATGATTATCAACCAGAATTACCTGGAGGTGAACCGAATCCTCAATTCAATCGGCTATACTACTCTAGGTGTATAAAGCTTTTAAATAATATTGAACGATGTATTATTTATGGGAACCCTCGTACACATGAGTTGAAAAAACTGTTCGATGAGGGAAAAATTTCACAAGACGATTTTGATTTGCTTGAACAAGCCGATCGTAGATTTAATGCTGCACAAATCACAAGTCGATTACGAACACATTCCTTAACGTCATCGAAAGATTTGATTTCAGATATGAAAGTGTTTGGAGGAATGCTCCTGTATAAACGACAAGTTCGCACAGCCCAATGGAAGCGTAAGATATGGAAGAGTCGTTTCTTCGTTGTTTTTGAACGCACATTGTATTGTTATAATGTGCCTCCCGCAGAGGGCGGGAGACTCGTACGTAGTATGCCCTTGGAGGGGGCAATCGTTCATCAGACACCACCAACTGAGGCCAAATATCCTCACATGTTTGAGGTTGAAAATGGAGGGTTCTTTTTTCGTATGAGAGCTGCAGATGATGATGATATGAATCGATGGATTCAAGTTTTAACGAAAGAAAGTCGATCGCATATTCTCTTGAGTGCCGCTAATGAAATGGACTCAGTAACCAAAGAACCAAATGGTGGTTCGCATGAAACAGCTTTGGGTGATGTGAGTGATCTCAGCTCATCACAAAAAGCTCGATATCTCTTTTTCAAAGCCGAGAAAGACTTTGTTCGTTCACTCACGGATGTAGCTGAATCGCTTCGCTTCAAAGATCGTTCTGAACGAAAGGCCTTAGCCCCTGATCTGGTTCAGAAGCTCGAGATTCCTAGCTGCGCATATATTCCGTTATGTAACAGTACCGATATTTGGCGTAGAGTGCAGAGTCCTATTTCTCAGGAAACACGTGTTTTTAATACCAAAGAACGCTGTCCCATGATTATCTACTTCTTAGCTCTACGTAATGAATCATCCATCGATCATTTTATCGGGACAAGCAAGAAGGTGAATCTACAGGTAGCGGAGTTTCTTCGATCTAAATTTGAAGTGCCTGATCCACATTTTAGAATGCATCGTCATACAATGGGGACTATTGCAGAGAGTCATTCTGAACTGAGCCTGGATTCTCAAGTTATTGATTCCTCTCTTATGATTTGGTCAGAAAACGAAGAACGTCGAGCCGTTCGTGATGCGCGAATGACCCCAGACAATGAAGGCGCTGTTGAGACTTTAGAATCAGTAAAAACGAACCCCCAACTGCATCGCATGCTACATGAAGGCTTAATTCGACTTCCGTCAAAAATCGCCAACAGACTATCTCGGCGCAAGCAATTATCGATCGTTGCAAAGGGTACGCTCACAATGGAAAATATCCCAATAGTTGAACCTCGTAGCTTTGACGAAGATGACGAGAATTCTGTAGTTTCTGATGTAAGCGGTAGTATCTTGACTAATGCTCGAATCGTACATATGGATTTAGAGAAGGATGCCATCGATGCAGAGAGCTTGGCGCGGGCAAAAGAGGTAATTTGTGGAAAAGAAATGTGGTCGGAGAAAAGTGAGCGAATGCTTAGTTATGCTTCAAAATCCGCTATCTCACCAGATGCGATAGCCGAAATAGTTGGTGTGATGGCAAAATCAAATGACGATTTACGTCAAGAGGTATTCGTGATGCAAATGATTCACTTTTACAAGTCGGTCTTTGCAAAAGAAGCTTTACCTTTATGGCTTAAAACGTATCGAATTCTGAGCACGTCTAAGAGAACAGGTTTAATTGAAGTAATCAATGATGCTACGTCGCTTGACGGTTTGAAGAAATCTGAGCATTATCCTATAGAAGGAGGACTTCGAGCTTATTTCGAAAAAGTCTACGGGTCTCCATCATCAATGTCATTTAAAGCCGCACAGAAGAATTTCATGTATAGTCTTGTTGGGTATTCACTTGTTGCTTACTTACTTGGTCTAAAGGATAGGCATAATGGGAACATCATGATTGATCTTCACGGTCATTTGATTTTTATTGACTTTGGCTTTGCCTTTGGCATGGCTCCAGGCCATGAGTTTTCGTTTGAAAGAGCACCATTTAAACTCACTCAAGAATATATTGACGTCCTCGACGGGCAAAGCTCTGAGTGCTTCAAAGAATTTCAAAGACTCTTTGTAACAGGATTTCAAGCTGCTCGCAAAAGTTCTCAAATCGCCTTAGGTCTTGTAGAAATTATGATGTATAAGAGCAACTACCCTTGCTTTTCTGGCTCTAGATATGGTGGTGGTGTTGCATTGGAACGGTTTCAAAAACGTCTTATGCTATCGGTACCCGATCAGCAAATACCGTATCGTGCTCTACGCTTAATCGAGTAAGTTCGTCGCCTGAATATCTCATACGAATTCATTTTCATAGTTCCATTGACACGTTTTTATCTATCTTTAATAGAAAATCAATCAACAGTTCAGGTACAAAGCTCTACGATGAGTTTCAGTTGTATACGAATGGTTACGCTATTTAACGCCCAAAGTGTGACAACAGAGTTCTTTAAATAAAGTTAAAGAAATTTATTACTGTAAATCATCCCGAAGCTTGTCCTATGCGTTAATCCATAAGGACCACGGTCTATTGTTTCGTAAACGCTGTGTGTCTCACGTTAATTTCTTTCGTCGACTGGTGTGCCTATGAATTGACGATTTCCTTTGTACCCTCATCCCTCCTTGGTCCCCTCAGGCGGTTAGAGATGTATGCTATCGAACGCATGATGATTGAACGGCGTTGATGATCGTCAATGGGACTTTTCAGAACGCCGAAAAATATAAGTTCATCGGTGAAACATTCGTATAAAGTTCTGGAAACTAATTCCATTTGCAATAATAGCCATATCAGCAGCTGTACATGAGTGTTGAGAGGGAACCATGATATGATTGGAGTCAGGGAGGACACAACTGAGGACAAAATTGCATGCAACACCCAGTACTCTAAAAATCGAACTGACATGTTAACGGATTCAGCTCGCATCTGAAACACTTCAACAGCATATGCAGAGTTAACTGCAGGGATGATTGAACTCACATAGACGATACCAAATTTGGCAAAGTAACTTGGCATGAAAAGACTTGGTAAAGCTGGAAAGAGTGCTATTGATTCAGCCAAAGCCTTGATAATGTCATTTTTATTCTTTTTGGAAAGGACTTTTGTCCAAACTAAAAAATCAAGGAATGAACCCGCCCACTGGATGATTCTTTGGATTATGGAATTCGATGTATGATCATCCGATAAGTCCTGGTCAGGTGATGAAGATGGGACAATTGTCGACATTCTATGAACATTGTTTGTTACCGTACGCAGGAAAGGTTTTACTTGATCATATACTAATCTAAGAGATGAATGATTGAATGATGACAACGTTTGGGATGATTGCTTGTTTTTCATATGTTCCTTGCGGGGTGATGATCGTGATTTTACCTCTGTAGAATGATCATAATCACCCATGGACAATAATTGAAGCCAAAGGAAGAAAAATAATTTAATTTCCTCGCAGGTTCGATTCGATAATTGGAAATTGGAGAGAGATTGGACTCCCTTTCCTCGTACAAACCAACGCGAAGTATAGGAAGGAGTTAGAGTGTTAGATCCATCGGGTCCATTCGGAAAGAACCCACCCAAGATTGGAAGTAAATGTATGATTTGGAAGGACGAAACAAGGACATTGTATACGATCCAATATATGAGTCGATTAGAAATATCCTTGAATATTCCCTGAGTAGTGGTATCCTCCTTCCCCTTTTCTTTTTCCTTCACTTTAATAGGTTTCTTAGACTCGGACATACCTTGCGTCATCTTGCTGGAATCCTTGCTTGTAGAGACACGATGTTCATGATGCTGCCACTTTGCGATCAACGCTATGGTTTGAATAAGAGGAATTCCCAATGAAATAACCGTTGTAAAAATGGTTTGAGATGCAACATATCCTACATACGACGGTAAAAAATATCGGATGAAACCAAATCCCAGGATATAAACAACATGAGGTAATAAAAGTGCTATAAGTAGAGACGTCTCTGCAATTTTGTCGACCAGGTCCTGATACCTCTGAAAAAATTTATAAAGTAACAGTCATGAAGTATGAAGTGGTACATAGTCATTCTAAAGGGGAACCCATATATAGTAATATTCATACCTTTTGTACATGATTTCGTTTCACGGTATACCAATGGAAAAGTCTTTCCACATAACGTTTTCTTTGAATGTATCGTCGAATGGCATACAAGACACCTACTGTAGCCAAGACAGCCAGTTCCATGTAAACTACCTCTCGCGAAAGTGATTTTTGAAATTCAATGAATTTTTTTATAGATAGGATTGTTTGTTTCCCTCCCCGTTTTAAAACTTGTATTGTATGATGTAACGTATGTTTGAATACAACTTGTAGTACATTCCAAACATGCAGTGATATCCAAGCGATCAAGATATATAGTGGCCGTAATGAGACATTCAAAAATATCTTTATCGATTGATATGCTACTATTGAATCCTAAGAATGGAAATTATATAGAAGAAGAAGAAGAAGACGAAGAACAAGTGTTAATATCCATTCAATCTATATATAGAAGAGATAAATGAATTGAAAAGTCTATGTTTCGATCGTACCGAAAAGGCATGATTCCAACAAGTACGTAATTCCAAGTATGAGGGAATTTCAAAGAAAACTATTGCTTGATGGACATTGTCATTCCAACGAGTCCCAAGTTGTCGAATAATCTTGGAAACATAAACATCAGGAGGAAATCCTTTGGGCATGATTTTATTTATGTCAGCGAATCCAACGAATATGTTCTCTGTATACATAGGACATACAAAGGTATTTTGTAGATCATTTGTTTGTGCACGAATGAGGAATTCCAACTCGCTCAACAGGATTCAAAATGTCCAAAATGGATCTGACGGATATCCATGCATGACATATGTATTACAACAACCATCAACTGAGTATTATAGTTAGAAGAGCAAAGTAATAAATACGAGACTTGAATTCTTTTAGGCAAAGACAGGGGAAGTCAAAGTGAGAACGAATATGACTCCTTCTCTACAGACTATTCGTCATCCTTCGTCTATGAAAGTAACAAGGCGCATACAAACATTTCCGTGTTTTTCATCCTCCACATCCAACAACAACAATAGCAATAGCAATAACAATAATACAGTGGCAACTATAATTCAAGGACCAGCTCTACTGACACAAACAGGTTTTGTACGACCATCACCAACGTTATTTTATTTACCGGGTCTACGAAGTCATCCATTTTGGACAGCACGGTCGAGAAGTACTAATGGCAGTAGTAGTGGAGTAACTGTAGCCTATGGTGAACCCACCTTAACAAGGATTACTCAGTTATTGGAAAGTAATTATGATATTATAAGAGATGAATATATGAATGGTGTTATGGGTATTGCTCGAAATGCGTCGTCATTTACGGACATGAATAAACCCACGTCACGAAAACCATTAGAATCGGATTATGACGTGAAAGCTTCGGGTGGAGAACATGCATCTACAACCTTACATGTCGGAACATGGGATTGGCATTCCTATCTTTCAGGGGGGATTATTCAACCACGATTTGAAAACATATTTCCAAAAACGACATCGATTTTACGTTTATTACGGACTCCAACCTATCAATGGAGTCTTTTTGATACAGTACTCAATTCCCAACAACAACAACAACCATCCTCCTCCTCCTTGGAAAATCATAATCCTTTTGCTTATTGTTTCTTTAGTACCTTACAGGGAAAGAGTGTTATTAAACCACATTCAGGACCTATGAATTTACGTTTACGTATACATTTTCCTATTTTGGTTCCGAAACATGTAGAATCATATACAAAGAGTACCTTGTTGAATCATCGTCATCCGTCCACAAAACCTACTCCATGTGGTATTCGTGTAGGTGATCAAATCCGATCTTGGGAGGAAGGAAAGGTACTGATATTCGATGATTCCTATGAACATGAGGTATGGAATGATACAGATGATGTACGTGTCTTGTTATTAGTGGATGTATGGCATCCAGATGTTCAACAAGAAGAAAGGGGAAGAATCAGTGATATGTTTCAATTTGCACGAACCAAAGGATGGATGCGATAAGCCCACCAGTTTACTGGATACCTGAATGAAATGTATAAAATGTCTCTTTTTAAAATATAAACAAGCATATACAATAGTGCCTGGCAAAAGTGTGGTATTATTGCACGTTTCATCTACATATGTAATAGGGTTCCATCGTATAACAAGGAATCCAAAAATAAGTACTCAATATCTTTTATTCCTATTCCATCCTACATACATGTCAATAAGAATTGGATTCTCATGCATGTAAGGACTTTCCACATGCTTGTAATTCCAACCAGCTCAAGTCTGAATCTATATGTCTTTGATCCACGAGTTTATGTAATTCATCTCGTAATTGAGCAATAGTCCTCTCTGCTTCACTTAACTTTTTTTCCATGAGTGGTACACGAGCTCCATCTACAATGAGTTTATCTACATTCTTCTGGGTAAGTAGTAGGGTAGGGATCAATGCATCTTGGGTTATCTCAATTGCATTGCATTCATGTATTTTTGTATCCAATGATGATTCCACACCACTTATATTGCTCAATCTCTTAACTTCATTACAAAGAGATGCAATCAAGGCATTTTGGTGATGAATCTTGGATTCATAATACAATCCAGTTTGGCGTAAGGACTTCTCAGCATCATTCATGTGATTCATGTACTCCAATTCTCGTTTTGAGTAATCATCGATGAGTCTCGCGTTACTTCTTTTCAACTGTTGATAATCCTCGGTAAGTTTCGCATTCTCTTCCAACAAAGCTTCATTTTGTGCTTTTATATGTTGAATTTCTGTTAGACTTGTACAGTGACTTTTTTCCATTTCATCTTCCAAATGACTGCAGAGTGTGACAAACTCTAATTTCGTCGACTCAACACTTTCCAGTCGTTGTCGTAGAGCCTCAATCTCACCAGACATGGATTCCACCAGCGATAGAGGTGGTAAAGCTTCGCTATTGAGCTCTGTATCATGAAACGTGTGCGAGACTTGTCGAGTATGAGAACGATCATCTCCATTGTTATGGCAACGAAGTTTTTCAATAAGTCCTACCCAACGAGACGATTCTTGTTCACTAGGTCGTCTTTCGTGAGCTGAACGATTGCTGCTAAGTAGTTTGCTAGCCATGGAGTTTGATTCTTTATGATCCATGAAATTCTTCTATAGCTTTACAATTATGCGCAGAATGTGTCTGAGTTTCACGTTCAATCGGCTTCCTTTGTCCTGTATTCAATATATATTGTAATTCAAGACTTCGATTGACAGGTGACAGGATCACCAACACGAAGTTTATGTAAGTACGGTATTGTTTACTCACAGTGTACTTACTCTGTATTTATAATAAAAGACGTAATGAAAAAGCCGTTTGAACACGAGACGGAATACAGTAGGACCTATGTACAGCACAAGTCCTTTCGTCCTCTGGAGTGAGCGACCATGGTCTTCGTGGTCTTCGTCGTACGTACATACATACTTGGTTTGTGGAATCCCTTCTACGTACAGACGCGGTAAAAAATAACGGAGATGACGTTTGAAAATGTACATATGTTTTCTATAAAATTTTATAAAAATTAATAAAAAAAATTCTACAGTATGGCTTCTTATTTATAATGTATGCCTACAGTACGATAGTCTGAATCGGAGAAATGCAGACGTACAGCACCATGTCTTCATGATGTTCCGGAAAGTAGAACCCGTTTGTACGAGGTTTATGGGTTATGGTTAGCTACAGTAGGACAAAAAAATTATCAACAAAGTAGGAGCAAGCTAAACTGCACCCATGCCTTTCCTGGGACCTTTTATCTACCTCTGAATCCTCGCACTCAATTAGTTTAACTATTGAACATCTGTAAATCTCTCATACCATCGAAGATCATCGAAGATGTCTAACCACGAGAAAACATTGAACGCGTTCATTTCTCTCTTAGCCTTGGAGAAGGGATTCAATTCATCACATACACAATCATTTTCTCATCCGGATAGATCCTCAGCTGCGAAATCGGCACATTCTAGTTGGGCGTTGAATGGATTCTTAAAAAGTTTCGGTTCCGAAGGCAACGTACAATTACGTATGCCATCATTATCGGTAATACCACCTTGCGATGAATCAAATGTTCAAGGTGATGATCTTAAGACTCTAACGAACAGCATCGTCAAAACTAGACAACCTAGAAAAGATACCGATCCTGTGCAAAACGCAGGGACTGGGTACACCAAAGCACAAATGCTGCAAAATTTTTCCCGTACTATTGTCTTCAGCTCAAGCGAGAGAAAATCATCCGCCGATGCTACACTCTATAGTGATATACTTACAAGTAAGTTTTTCTATACTGTAGATTGTGCTGTGTTTTGACACGAAATGTAACGTTTTGGTCTCTATTTATTATTTGGATCTGTCATATTTTCTTAGCTCCGGATGTTTTAAATGAAAACCTAACAAAAAGCATAAGATATCTCCTCGACTCGAGATTAAAATATTTTATCGCGACACTTGTTCTGAAACCATTTCGGTCGAAATCAATGATATCCAAGTCAGTAGCTTCGTTACTCTCATTGCAAGCGACCAACAAAGCACCTACCGAGCTTGATGACCAAAATTTGATTAAACCCGTTATTGATGTTTGGGAATCACCGTCTAAACAATCCATACAGAAACAAATTTCTACTAATCATCATCATGTGGATGGTCAATCATCATCGTTCCCAACAGTGAAGAGAAAATATAACGATCCTGATACACAAGTGGAATACGGCAAAGGGACCAACGATAATGATTTTCCTTTTGATATCAACGAGCGTGTGCGACGATTCACGGCAAGAATTGCGTCTTGCTCAATATCTTTTGAAATACAAAAAGGGGGTTCGCATTCCTTACAGTCGAATAAAGATTCTATTTCGTCTACCGAAGCCACCTCATCTACATCAATAAGCGCTTCAAATGCTACCCTTGTGTGTTTACCCATAATGCTAGTTGCTAAAGCGACAGTAGATGTCTCGATCAAGCATTTCTTGAAAGTAAATATTGCATTAAGGACTATAGGCACTATTCAAGGTATGGTTTCTTCAGGAACATGTGACTTTTGTATTTTCTATCGTGGCCTGATTCGTGGTAAATTTAATTTTTTATAGGAAAATTTAATGGTGATCTTCTGGAAGAAATCGAGATTTTTCTAGATACAGAAGCATTGTATGATAATATTACAAATCAGGTCAAATTAGCGATCAAAAAGGCTGTTATTCTACTTCTTAATACAACTCCAACGGTATCGAAATCTGTTTTATTATCAGCTCAAAAATCATCGAAAGCGAAGTCAGCAAATATCTGGAATCATGAACAAGGTAAGTTTTGTATTATCATTTTAAGTTTATCTTAAGCGTAAAGGCGTTTAAATCCAATCACTCAACGAATTTTGATAACATCACGCCGCAGCTCCCTCATGCTCACATGACGGACAATCAAAACGGAGCGTACCACTTCCAATGAATCCAAGGGTCGCCAACATGAATCAAACTTCTTTCATACCAGATAAAAAATCATCCGCATCAGCATTACAACACTCCAATATTCATCGATCGCTCCATTACACGCACAGGCCTCTAATAAATAGTAGGTTCAACTACATTCAAAATAATCCTAACCGATACAATCGTGATGATTCGTATCAATTTAATTGTAATGCACCCAACGGTTTCGTTGTCGAGCAGGCGAGGAACAACCATAGTTTACATGAGGCTTATTTATCTGGATATGGTAATGGGTATAATTATCAATCAAATATCCCAGCTATTCAACAACCTAATCCATACGGTGGTTTCAATACACGTTACAGTAGTGATTACAGTCGCACACATATGCCATATTCATTCGGTGGCGATCCAAGGTCATTCCCTTCGAGTATGCACTTTCTAGATATTCATATGGCTGATAGAAACAACAATGTTGATTTTTCCGTGCAAAATGCTGCTGGTCTTCCAATGACGATGGCCGCATATAGACCATCCCAATCAGATATGATCAACGCACCTATTGCTGATCGAGTTACGCAAGGTCCGACCAATGCTATTTTTAATGCCCCTCAGTTCGCTATTCAGACTGATGCAGGTAGACCTTTCACATATCCCGACTCGTCCGATGCGGATAATAGAATCTTTGCCAGACCAGAACCGGTCATGCGTCGAAATAGCATGATGAGTAGGCCTTTCATTCCACCTAATGCGGTGCATCGCATGCAGGCGGGAAACCTTGATCAAAGTGACCCTCAATGCAATCGAGCATCTAAAATGTCCAGTAACATCAATACATCGCCTTTGAATCACCAACAAAGAATGCCCAATCTCAGATATTCTGGAACCTCGATACCGGCAATTTTAAGTGCCGATAAAGCATCATGGATGGAAGAGAATGAACACGTAAATAACGAGCAATATAATCAGGTGATTTGCAGAATGGATGCAGATTTACCTCTGTCATCAGAATCTGCGCATGAGGTACGCTACCACACTCATTTCAACGCTCCGAAAGATGAAGGCGACATGGATCCATGCATACCACCGCAAGAAGCAGAAATAACACAGAACGGGGAACATAAATATTTTAATGTAGCCGAGAAGAGCCCTAAACGACGCCGAAGTAGTTTTCCTATAGAATCAGTCCTCGCTGCAGTAAATTTGGCTCGTATATCAGAGCAAGATGAATCGTTTCGTAATAAAGTTAGCGAGGAATCAACTCTCTCAGACGTCAAACGTCGTAGAAGTAGCAATGCAGCGTATGCTGCTATTGTGCGCTTTCTAGAAGAGGAAGAGAAATCCAAGGGAGGAGATAGTGAAATTTCTATAGATACAGTCACTGAGCTCAGCAGACTCACAGAAATCGAGGAAACGTTACGTCGCTCTAGTGTTCCTGCAATGCTATCGGCTGCAGAAACCGTAAGACGATGGGAAATTGAGAATTGTATCGATCGAAGAGAAAGCGAAGTGTCTACAAATGCAGCACTAGAGGCCACACGATTTGTTACATCAGAGGAGAGTAAACGTCGTAGTCTCGGGCCTCAAGGGTTTATTGATCATGCTCAAAACGCAACTGCATAACTTATCAGAACGAAATAAATCAGTGCTAATTAATGTTGTCTTTCATTGATTTCTTATTTTCAGGCCCATGGATCGATAGCTCATTTACTTTGTTCACAACTGCGCTAAGGTAAACTTAGCGATTCATCCTATCATCTGAATAATCTTCGAATGAGGTCATTTTCTCAGCGGCTTCAATATCAGAACATGCTCTGATGTAAGCGTCCGAAATTTTTGATGCAATTACTTCTTCATCTCCCCCCTCCGTCAAAATATCGTACACTTGATGCCCTAACCGAGTTTTTATAGATCGAACTCTTTTAGACGAGAACTATTGATACAATAACAATATAAAGTGTAAGACAAAAGCCAGCGACAATTAAACAAAGTAATTAAGTAATTCAAAGTACGTACATCATCTCTTGTCTTTGGAACTAATGATCCATCTTCCATAGTGACTTGCGTAGCAAATGTTTTACCATTAATATCTTTTAATGTAAATTTTACTCTCTCTCCAGCGCGTAATTCTGGATTGAATGGATCATCAGAGGTTGCACCAGAAATTTCAGTTCGATGTACGAAAATGTCATCACCTGTTGTATCTCTTGTGATAAAGCCATAAGCCTTACGGCGTAAGTAAAACTTAACACTTCCAGTTTCAGAACTGAAGTAGCGACTGGTATCCAAAAGTCTCTGGTAACAGTTTACAGCACGTAGAGTTGGCACCCTTATGGTGGATATACCTTTTATTCCCAAGGCTAACATTTCGAAGGTTAGAGTTCGTGGATCGTAAATGACGAAATGAAACGAAACATGAAATGTACACAACGATAATGTAAAAGAAAATGAAAGATACCGCACATAATCATCGATCGATGGACACGAGGAGCAATCAGCGTGCGCGAGAAAAGTGCGCATGCCACTCTCGACTCTACTGGGCTCCCATAGTACATACACTGTAGGTAGCCAATAACTTGCTTCTAGTATGTATGCATTATACACTGGAAAACGACCTCGCCGAGTTGTGGATATGTACACAAGCTATCCACCTAGGACCCACCTACCCACCTACCCACCACCCTATTTAAATCCTTGTACATAGAGGCAACTATCCACCGACATCAACAGTATTTTCATCTTACTATCGTAGCCTCAACAGAATCCTGAAAATGGCGGAAAACGAACATGAAGAACTCGTTGACTATGATGAAGAAGAGGTAAGTTGCGAAAAAAGTTCTCTTTTTAAAAATGACTCTTCCGCTCATAACATTCTCTCATAACCATTTTCGTTAATCGTTCAAAGGAGGAAGAAAACGTTACCGTTGAAAAACCATCCGCATCTGATAGCAAAGATGTCAAGAAGTGAGTGTCAATGTCTTAATAAATTTGAAAAATGATAGGACACAGTTTGTACTTGCTGAGGAACGGTACTACATCAAGATGCACGTAGAATGTGGGATTCAGTATACTCTACTTATATCCACATTCTAGTCAATGGTCATCTTGAATTATCTCTATTTTACACATACGCGATTCCGAAGCGACTTCCGCCTTTGTGCGATCAAGGAGGCCAGGAGATGTGTTGTGTCAAAATCACTTCAAACTATCACTACGACGTGGGCGAAATAAGTCCTTAGATTCAGCTTATAAGTTGTGATTCTTCTTTCTGAATGAGGCATGTTTGATTTTCTACCTTTGAGTTGTGGGAGAAAATGAATCAACTTGCTTACATTACTTAAGGATCATCCAGTCTGCTATGCAGAAAACTTTACAGCTAGAGAGAAAAGTGATATGAGAATTCGGATCAGGCTCACGACCTTAAAATCAACCTCCTATGAGTACACGGTTTTTGCTTGTCCTTTAACCTCCTTGTGATTCTTCTCTTACTAACTCTCTTCCTTTTTGATTTTTCATCGACCTTTATCACCGTCACTTGTCCCACCACTCCTCTGTGTCTTGCTCTATTGACATCTATGTGATCTAGGGGTCATTATGTTGGTATTCATGCATCCGGTTTTAAAGATTTTATCTTGAAACCCGAGTGTCTTCGGGCAGTTGTTGATTGTGGATTTGAGCATCCTTCTGAAGTTCAGCATGAATGTATTCCACAGGCTGTGCTCGGTATGGATATTATCTGCCAAGCTAAGAGTGGTATGGGTAAAACAGCCGTTTTCGTCCTTGCAACTCTTCATCAGCTCAACCCAAATGCCTTCCCTGCTGGTCAAAATCAAGTCTCCGTCCTTGTTCTTTGTCACACCCGTGAGCTTGCATTCCAGATCTCTCATGAATACGAACGCTTTTCAAAGTATCTCCCAGAGGTCAAAACGGCGGTTTTCTATGGTGGTGTTAGCGTGAAGATGAATCTCGAATTGCTTAAGAATGATTGCCCTCACATCGTTGTAGGTACCCCAGGTCGTGTTCTCCAACTTGCACGCGATAAAGCTTTGAAATTGGACCATATTAAACATTTTGTGATCGATGAATGTGATCGCGTTTTGGAATCGCTTGAAATGCGAAAAGATATCCAAGAAATTTTCCGCATGACACCTCATGAAAAACAAGTCATGATGTTTAGCGCTACCTTGAGCAAGGACATTCGACCTGTGTGTAAAAAATTTTGCCAGGATCCTATGGAGATTTATGTTGACGATGACACCAAGCTGACACTTCATGGTTTGAATTTGTATTACATCAAATTGACAGAGGCCGAGAAGAATCGTAAATTGAATGATCTTTTGGATGCACTTGAATTCAATCAAGTAGTTATTTTTGTATCTAAAGTTGCGCGTGCCAACGAATTAAATCGTCTATTGACAGAATGCAATTTCCCATCAATTTGCATCCATTCCGCCATGAAACAAGAGGAGAGAATTGCGAAGTATAAATCGTTCAAAGATTTTAACGCTCGTATACTTGTCTCTACTGATTTGTTCGGACGAGGAATTGATATTGAACGTGTTAATGTAGTCGTAAACTACGACTTCCCCGATGACTCAGATCAGTTTTTACACCGTGTTGGCCGAGCTGGTCGCTTTGGTACCAAGGGTATTGCGATTTCTTTTGTCTCAAGCGATGCAGATCAGGAGATCTTGAGCAAAGTTCAAAGCCGTTTCGAAGTAAATATTCCAGAGCTTCCAGATGAAATTGACATGTCCAGTTACATGAGCACTTAAATGTTGAAGTTCAGTTAAAGTCGATGACGTTCAGGTCTCGCTAGCCTTTCGTAGGTCATCACTTAAAATTAAAAATTCATTTATAAAAGGGGATTTTATCTTTGACATTCTGCTTTTACTATACATGATGAGCTGTTATAGTACAAAAGAAACAGTGTCGTTCACTGATGGAATCTTTATCCCCGGGAGTGTAGGGCGGATGTCAAGAGAAATACGATGTGTGATTGAAGCAAACATCGATAGTTTCTGTATAAAAGTCAATTCCTACCGTAACCATCATTTCATGGGCGAAAACATACCAATGACTGTAGAAACAATCCTGGGATAAGACTGTGAAAATCACCGAAGATCTCGTCAAAAAGTAGCGTCAAATCTCTGTCTTTTCATTAATCAACCATTAAGCACGTCTTTTCATGCATATGGATCCGTTTAATAGCAATGAAGTCATGATGTTTTGCAGAAAGTCAATACGACCGGATCACCTGTCTCGTCGACAGAAGCGTTGGTATAATGCAACAGTATGTAAACCTACAGAGAAAAAGTTACAGGGAGAGGAGCATTGAATATAGCTACAGTATTTCCAGAGAGAGAAGGCTTCCTAAAAAGCAGGCTTTGCAAGAGCTTAATTTATTTCTACTGGTATGATAAACATTTACTTCCTTTTACAATGAATTGTTTCAGAAATTCTATTTCAAGTTCATGAGTCTCCCCACATATGACCATACAATGTAATGGCTCCCCAAAATCTTCATGCAATAATTCTTTCATCGTCCCAGCCTTGATACATTGATCCGGTTGTCCTAAGCGAGCCATACCCACGCATAGTGTTGTGTCAGCATCGTATGCCTGCTTCTGTTCTATATTTTCGACATCAATCAATTGCTCTATAGCCACATTCACAGTCATATACCTTGGTGGTAAGAATTGAACGTTTCCTCTATTTCGAATCATCACCTCAAAATCAGGCTCCTTGACTTTTATATCTAATAAGCATAGTGTATGCATCCCACCCTTCCGATTGTATAGAACTTTGGGGTAGAAACTAGTCGGACGCCAGTTGATTTCAAAGAAGGGTATAGATATTGTAGCACCAAAATTATATAGCTGTAAACCACATGAACCTACAGCTCCCATAATAGATGCGTTGTGAATCATTTCTACAGACACACCGAAATCTCGAGCACGTAAAATGATATCGGTATGAGTCGTTGCACAAACTGGATCTCCAACGACAAGAAACGAAACATTCCCATCTTTGGCAGGTTCATATATTTGTTCCGCTTGACACTCTACGAAATTTCGATCAGCTAGGATAATTGACTTCTTGTATAAGTTTTCTAATCTTTCATGTGATACACCTAAGATTGAAGTATACCCTTCAAGAAATACTTTATCCGATCTTTGAATAGCCTCAAGGCCTCTGATTGTGATATCTTTTTCATCACCCAAACCAAGACCCACAATGTACAAGACCATATCCAATAATTAAACGCGATGCTCTTATGATCACACAAACACCACGTCCAATAAGGGGAGAGGACGAAATGTACAACGGCTTTCATGGCTTTTCGCTTTTCGCTGCCTCTCTTAGAATGCGTTCACGCGCAAAAACGCGCAATAAAGCAGCAAGCGACCAGTCATTTCATGTGAATCTCTCGTCGTCCGTCCATTATGGTGGTTTTGTCTACATCGATACACATTTGTAACAAAAAGTCGAGTACAGTATTACAAAGAGAAAAGCCTCTTCCTTGTAAAATGCCTAATAGTGATGAAGACAAGGTTAAGAAGAAGATGCGTAAGGATGCATTGAAAGCTGAGGCCGAGGAAAAGGGTATCCCCTACAAAGACTTGAAAGAGCAGAAAAAAGATTCAAAACACAAGAAACGGGGAATCGATGGTGACTTTCACGACGGTGTCGATCATGAGAAGGAACAGAAACGGATGCGATCATGGTCTCATGATTATGATAATGGGGTTTCTGGAACTAGTCATGGGAATCAATTAGATTTAGATAAAAGAAGACGGACACGTTCCATGGATAGTAATGAGAATCATATTGATGGGAAAACGAAGATCAACTCAGAAGAGTGGAGACTTGAAAATAATATATCGATTCAAGGTCATGGTAAACGTAGAGGTGATCTCACATACCCAGAACCTTTCCTTAAGTTTAGTGATGCTCCATTTGTTGACGCGGTGATGAAAACGTTTGAACGAGCTGGCTATACAGCACCAACAGCGATTCAATCCCAAGCCTGGCCGATTGCTTTAAAAGGGGTTGACATGATATGCATAGCCAAAACCGGAAGTGGTAAGACATGCGGTTTCTTACTACCTTCATTGCATCAGCACACCAATAACAATCGCAGATCAGGTCCGAAAAAACCAGCATTACTTGTACTAGCACCAACACGCGAATTGGTGAGTTGGTTTTGAATTTGTTTTCTGATAAGTATTTTATTTCTACATTCATGGCTGGACTAACGTTTATATTTTATCACAAGGCATGTCAGATAATGGAAGAAACAAGGAAATTTGGTTGGCCTTTGGGATGTAATGCAGTGTGCTGTTATGGCGGAAGTAGTAAGGGTCCTCAAATAGCTATGCTTGAAAGAGGCGTTGATTGTATTATTGCAACACCGGGTCGTATGAATGATATTTTAGAAATGAAAAAAGCAGACTTGTCTCATGTTAAATTCCTTGTCCTAGATGAAGCAGATAGGTAAGATGATATATTCTCATAGTCGTTCGTAATTCAAAATACACTTTCCTCACTTCTTTCGTGTTGAAAGAATGTTGGATATGGGCTTTGAACCTCAGATAAGATCGGTAATTAAACACGTACCAGACTCTCGCCAGACATTGCTTTTTTCCGCAACATGGCCAAGAGAAATTCAAAAGCTAGCTCATGATTTTTTGAAAGATCCTATTCAAGTCAACGTCGGAGAAGTTAATGCATTAGTAGCCAATAAAGACATCACACAAAATATCATTATGTGTACAGAGGAAGAAAAGTTTGATAAGCTATCTGAAATTCTGGGTAAAATATGCAAACGAGATACGGCCACTACGGAGAATGCTTCAACAGGTACAGCTTTATTGAACCATCCAAAAGTAATTGTATTTACGGCTAAGAAGATTTCTTGCAATGATCTTGCCAACCAATTATGGGAAGCTGGGTTTGCTGTCGACTCATTACATGGTGACAGACCACAATGGGAACGCACGAAGGTTATCAATGCATTCAAAGATGGAACACTTCGAATGCTGATTGCCACTGATGTCGCGGCAAGGGGACTTGACGTGAAAGACGTTGCCGTCGTTGTCAATTATGACATGCCTGCTGGTACAAATGCTGTGGAGGATTACGTTCACCGAATCGGACGAACAGGTCGCGCAGGTCAAAAGGGTGAGGCATTCACCTTTTTCACATCAAAAGATAAGAAATGCGTGAATGAGTTAATTGAAGTTTTGAGGAAGGCAGGACAAGAAATTCCTGCAGCGCTGGCAATGTTAGTTAGACCGAAATTCAATGCTGGAGGCCGCGGAGGCGGAGTCGGCCGTGGTTATATGGGCGGCAGAGGATACATGAACGCCAATTACAATGCAGGTCGACATGGTCGAAGTGGTGGACGATTTTCTAGCTCTCGAGGAGGCTTTGGACGAGGCTATCGATAGTTAAGGTTTCTTTATCCTATTTACTAAGAAAGCACTGTTTACTACTGCTCAGATCGTGGTTGTTTGATCTTTTCATAATTTTCATGTAGGAATGTACTTTTTTATTGGGCGATATTCGTTTGTGATACGGCCCTTGATAGAAAATCTTACACTTGCCGTTAAAGTGGACCATTCACAGTTTCCGATTATCCTTCTGCGTTCCTCGTTTGATAACATGATTGAGAAACGACAGGAAATTCGGATGAGTACTCTGATAACTGTTGATCTAGTAAGCTATTGGTTGTTTTTCTGATACATTGACCCGAAGCATAATCTGCAACAGGCTGATAAATAGTTACAGGTTGCATGGCGAGGATGGGGGTAATGACAGTTCGAGTAAGAGATGGGCCTTGGCCTCCATATACATCCGAATATGAACTTGGATAGTTCCGCTGCATATTGGACTGACGATTTCTGTAGCTCCACTGCCTGCATTCTCCTTGGATTGATGCTAAACTGCCAGATCTTATTATTGAACTGACTGGGACGTGAGTACGGAAAAGTTGATGTTGCGATGCATTTTGCATCTCGTATTGAGTATAAGGTTGCCCACCAAGCGGAAGAACTCCCGGTCTCTGAAGAGCAAGACCAAGATCACCTGGGACGATGGGACGGAATGGGTCGTAGTACACATCAGAAAAGCTTTGAGAGAAAGCTCTGCTTGACGTAGAATGATGTGTGTACATATCCTTATCTATACGCTGATAATACTGAGCATTTTGAATGTCCGGAGAGGGCAAAGTTTCCCCTGTCATGTACAGTTCTTGATGGGATGAATCATGAACCCCAATACGTGAATGATGACTTCCCGAGGAAGTCTGATGGAGTGCGTAGAGGTTAGGGTGAGATCCATGTTGTGAAAATCCACTTGATTGAGAAGGGATCCGAATACGTGCATAGCTTATAGCATCGTCATGTAAAACATTTGTAAGCCAAATAAAGGTGTAACTGATTCAGACGATAAGAATATCATACCTTATTGATTGTTTGTCAGGTGGGCCATAAGTTGATAGCTCAGCAGCATTACAAGCTTGGTTACTACTATCAAACGATTGAGAAAATCGATTTTTTTGCGCCATTAATAGTTTGCGACGAGTCACAGCAGGATCCCATGGTGGCTTCCAAAATATTCTATGGCTATAAAGCCCTGTAGTATCAGGTGGAACTTGAAAACACATCACATCATTTCGCAACGGCGGGGGCTTATTCGGTAACCCCGTCAAGAAAGGGTGCTTTAATGCTTGATATGCAGTAAATCGACTCCAAGGATCAATGTCTAACATTCCTGCAGACGCAAATCATCCGTAAGAACTAAGCATATTATGGAGCATAAAGTAACACTCAATCGAAGGTCATACCTGTTAGGAGATGAATAAATAAAGGAAGATTATCTTTATCCTCGGGGCTATTCACGCATCCATGAAAAGATATTATATCTCCAAGGTGTTTTCTCTTAAAATATCGATGTGTGCTTTTACCCATGGTTATCTTCTCCTTATCTTCATCACTTAGAGTTGCGTAGTATTCGTTGGAGGACATTAGTCTCCAATCGGAAGAGTTCCCAACTGCAAGACCCAGATCAATGGGCGGAGCAGTATATGCTCTAGATTCATTCACAAAATGCGTCGATGCTTTAGTTCTACGAAACAAGGAAATATTCAGTACAATTTCTCGAAGTGATATTCAGATAAGCAATTATACAACTTACCCGGTTTCTATCATCCAGTTGGGTATATGTCCTATCATCTCACATATTCTAGTCAGTTGATCATGCTCATTCATTCCTGGTAATATTGGAAGCCCTAGTAACAACTCAGCAGCAACACATCCTAGTGACCATATATCAATAGCAGAATCATAGTCAATGCCTAAAAGAACCTCAGGGCTGCGATAGAATCGAGATTGAATGTATGAATGACTGCTTTGGCCTTCGAAACATGCTGATCCAAAGTCAATGAGTTTGATTCTCAAGGTTGTATCCCTAGAGCTCGTTGATGACTGAGTTGGTCCGATTGTGTTCATGAACTCCGGTGAGTGTTCGTTAGCGAGTAAAATATTTTCAGGTTTAAGATCACAGTGTACAATATTTTGCTTGCTGAGTATGCTCATTCCATCTAAGGCTTGTCTCATAAATTCACGCACAATACTCAATGGAAGGCCGCGAAATTGTCGCCGCTTCAGAATTTCGTAAAAGTTTGTCCCAAGTAACTCAAACACTAAACACAAGTGAGACCTGTACATAAAATAGCACAGAAGATGAACAAACGGATCTTTCGGATTACTAGATAGGTTGTGGTTTCCATGGAACGAAAGACGACTCAAGGCTTCAAAGATTTCAATCTCCATCAGAGCCTGGTTAGTGTAGGCAGGTTTATTCTTGATAATTTTTAACGCAACATTATTCCCAGTTCGAACATCTTCACATTTAAATACTTGGGCAAAAGTTCCTTGACCCAGTAGATGAAGGATACGAAAAGAGGTTGCATTATTAGCTTCGAAACGTTGAGGCTTGTTGTCTCCTCGATTCAAATAGGTGCATTTCGACTGTGGTTGTATCACATCCTTTTCACATACAATCAGATTTCCATCGACATTATCATATCCATTGTTGTGTATTGGTTCATTCGGATTTGTTAAGAAAGCACCTCGTTGCAGATTGGAAGCATTTTGTGTCTTGGATGTATTGATATCTTTATTCAATATAAAACTGGGGGAATTTTTTATTCTTTGATTCTTTTGACCATAATCAGTTGTAAAGCTGAGAGCACTATTGGCACTCATCGGTCTGGCTGGCATAGATTCTCGGTTAAACTCACTATCAGATGTAGCAACGCGTTTGGAAAGATAGGATGACACAGGAATCCTGTGATGAAGCTGGGAGAAAGAAGAAGGTGAGTCCGACTCCTTAATTTTCATGCTTTGCTGAAGAGGAGAGAAAAACGATCGGATGGAAACACAAATTAGGAATTCTACCTGAACATATTATGCATACTGTCTAAATTAACACTCACGTTTTCATCTTTTCCGTGATTCTGTGCATGATCGGCATCTTTCTGGAAGGTGATCATGGCGTACTCTCATAGAGAATCTCTTCGATTCATCATCATTTTTATCAACAGCCTTTGTTATTGCGAGGACTGATTCATCAAAAGTTTTTTCTGTATTTCCTATTTAAAATATTATAAAAACTAAGGTACAAACGTTAGGCAATTGCACGCCCCGTAAAAAAATTCCGCGTTCGTTGAACAAGATCGCTTTACTCTCCCTCGGGCTACTACACTTGGTCGGGCGGTGTACGCGTGGATTTTTATGTAGGAGTACCTGTAGCCTGTAGCCCACGTATTTAGCTGCAAAAGTTACAAGTACCGTAGTATCAGTGCAGGGTACGTAATACGTTACGGGCAAATTTCTGACAAAATCCTAACAACGTGCAACTCCGCCCACTGTTATCTATTTTAGCTTAAATTATTTCTTACAGGCAAATCCTAACAACGTGACACCTCATATGTCCATCAATAATGAAATTTACAATATAATGATATTATGAGCACCTGTAATAACCAATGCTATTTCTGATTAAATTTCCATAACCTCTTGAAGCATGAAGATGTTCTTGATGGATGAATGGATATGAAAGGAATTGTAATATCTTATCTTGGATATGTTCGGTCAGAAGGCGTTACGCAAAGTGTACGCGCACGAACAAAGCGCATGGGTGCAGCTTCGATAAACGCACGACGAACAAACATGAGGACAATAATAAGTCTCAGGGAAAACGAGGCTTGAAAGGGAAACACAATTGAGGGATGCGGATCGACATGTCCGTATCAATCCTGCCACATCATCATTGATGACATCGCCGACAAAGCAGAATAATCTAGATGAACAGCGGGATGCAGTACGAAGAAGCCTGATGCAGTACGAAGATAGTATGAGGAGGTACAATGGAGAAGCAAATGTTTTAGGTTTAAGTAGGCTCACTTTTAATTTATAACAATCAACTGATTAGTAAGAAACTAGTGCAAGGAAAATATATACATCTTCGTGTAGTCTAAGAAGTCAGATCATTAGGGAAGAACTATATTTTTATCGGAAGGACTGATGGATGATGCATATGCCAGAACCATACCTACGATACTACGATACCCCTAATTCCTGTTTTTAAAAACAGCTGACTCTTGAAAAATGACAGAAACAACTGTTTGATCATTTCATGAATTCAATACTGCTAATTTCGTCATATACTGAAGCGACGTATGCATACGGACAGTCGCGGATCATCCGTCATTAGCGCATCCGCGATCCGCGAAAAGGAGTCCTCTCTTTCGTCTCTCTCCCCTTTTTCCACTCATACTAAGCTGTAACATAAAATTGAATTTATGTCCTTTTATTTCCTATTATGAATCCTTATATTCCTATTGAGACTGCACAACCAGTGCAGCATCAACAACCAGCACCACAAATGGTATTGGTGATAAACCGCCAGGTGTGCAAGCTGGACAAACAATTGAAGTCAAAGTTCCGGATGGTCAAAGGATAAATGCACAAGTACCACCAGGGGTCACACAATTTTATGTCACTGTTCCTGTCAAGGCACCTACAACAATATCTATCGTCTCAGCTGTCCTGTCAATACTACTACTAGTACGAAT
>Ga0169931_10001923_pt1 | contig 34198 bp, 33 predicted proteins | sample Kivu_15m_20L_FD_129675 | JGI IMG/M metagenome (GOLD analysis project Ga0169931, IMG submission 129675) | Freshwater microbial communities from Lake Kivu, Western Province, Rwanda to study Microbial Dark Matter (Phase II) - Kivu_15m_20L... | ecosystem: Environmental > Aquatic > Freshwater > Lake...
CGAAAGAAGTGATGAGACCCTAAAAAAAACCGGGAGTTTGGGCAGGGAGTCAGCTCAAAAAAGCCCGATCACAAGGATGGTTCCAGGATGCGCTTGAATAAAAGTGCAGTGAAAATCCGAGCTGGATTTACCTTGATTGAAGTCTTGATGGCGGTGTTGCTCATCGCGATCCTCGCGACAATCGCAATCACGCAGTTTACAAACTTTGCGCGAGATTCGCGAAACGCTGCGACCAAAGCAAACTTGGGGATCCTCCGTAATGCGATCCAGCGACACTTTGGGACGATGCGGATTCGTTGTAACGTGCTCAATAACGCGTACCCAGCTCTGGCCGACCTTAACGCAAATGACATCACCGGGGGCGGTTCTGGTTGTACTAGTACGACCGATGTTCCAGAGACCTCTGATCGTTATTTCGTGGCTGGGGGCATCCCCGAGAATCCTTGGAGCAATAAGGGCTGCGTTAATAAGCGTCTGATTTCTGCAAATAACGGGGGCACTGTCTTTACTATCGGCACTTACTCTCCACCTCTGACTAATGAGGCAGACACGGAATGTGGTTGGGTCTATGATGTGAGTACAGGTCGAATTAAGGCGAACTCCGACAATAATACCTTGGATAGAGACGGTATGTACGAGTCTGCCTACTGACCCCAGCGAGGCCTAGAATGGACCGCAAGTGCGGTCTCAGTCTCATCGAAGTCTTAATGGCGGTGTTACTGGTCTCCGTTTTGGCGACTGTAGCGATTCCTGCGTTCACTAATTTTACCAAAGACGCTCGCGTTCAGGTCACCAAAGAGCGGATGGATGTGATTAAGCGTGCGATCGTGGGTGATCCTCGGTTGGTCTCTAATGGCCAGTATGTTCAGCCTGGCTACGAAGCACAGGTTGGGGCTCTTCCGGGGACTCTGACGGATTTGGTAACGATTTGCGGCACATGTTCGGGTTATAATGTCTACACCAAGACGGGCTGGAGAGGTCCGTACGTATCAAACGTCACAGGGTGGAACCAAGATGCCTGGGGACAGAGTTTTACCTACAGCAGTGGCTCGCGCACGCTCACGTCGAGAGGACCCGATCAGACTCTCGGGACGTCGGACGATATCATTTTTACCTTCTGATCCTGAAGGCTCGCAGCGCGCTGGAGTGTCTTTTATTACCCTGCTTTTCTTGATGGTATTTGCGGCTTGGTCGCTGGCTGCCATTTGGACTGCGATTTCTCCAGTCGAGTCCGTCTCCAAGGCTGACATCACTCAAAAACGCGCCGAAGTGTTGAAGAGAGCCATCGCTAAGTACCGCTCCTATTCGGGCGGTGTATGGCCTACTGCTCTCGGGGATTTGGTGAGTAAAGGGAAGGGAATGGCCGCCTGTAGTTTCAATACAACGACCAAAGTTTTGAGTGGGTGGTGTGGACCCTATATCGATGTCGCTTACTCGGGGGACACGAGCTACCGGCGGGATGGTTATGGGACCGAACTTAGTTACAGTTCAGCTGGGGCTACTGTGACGAGTTGCGGAAAGAATAAAGTGTGTGGAGGAGCTTCGGTCAGTGACGACACGACGTACTCTTTGTAGAGACCCTCATCCAAACAGCCGAGGGTACTCACTGATCGAAGTGCTCATGACCCTTTCGGTCATGGCAGTGCTTGCATTCACTTCGATTGAGCTATTCTCGGACTCGATGCAGGAGAGTAAGTTCGAGGAGACCCGCCAGCGCCTCGAGCGAATGAAGACGGCAATTGTTGGAGATTCTGCTCTAACCGAGAACAATGTCCGCACAAGTTTTGGCTATTATGGAGACATCGGCGCAGTACCTACGACATTGTCAAATCTGCTGACCCGTCCAGCAAAGGTGAGCGCATGGGCGATCAACACCACTTTTCGATTTGGTACGGGGTGGAATGGACCTTATCTGAGCTCCAGCTCTACCACTCCGAATGTGACCACTGACGCATGGGGTAGAAACCTTGTTTATACGGTAGGGGAAACCACCACGATCACGAGCTATGGGTCGGATGGGGCGGTGGGAGGGACAGGGTATGCTGCTGATATTACCGTCAGCATGACGACTACGGATTATCGAGGCAGCGTCTACGGCTTTATCAATACAGACGGTGCACCGATTTCAACAACAGCTACGGTCCAAATCTTTTATCCGGACGGATCGGGTGGGGTGACCACAAAAAACACGCAGAATATCACGGCAGCGGAAAAAGGGTATTTTACTCTCGCCAATGTGCCTTACGGTAAACGATCAGTGCGTTTCTATATCCCTAACAACACTTCACCCACCACGACCATTGGTCCTGTGGTGTTTACTTTAGATCGACCCAACTTGGAGATCAGCGAAAGTGCGCTGGATACGAACCCGTAAAAACATTGGCTCGATTTCGGGTCTATCGGTGATCGACCTCTTGATCACTTTGAGCCTCATGGCGATTCTAGCGGGAGCGGTGCCCGCTACTTTGGCGCCAGTGTTTGATGAACTCAATGTGGAGAGAACCAAACAGCAACTCCTACAGATTCGCAATGCGATGGTTGGAGATATCGACAAGATTACAAGCGGTAGCAATCGGGGTGAATTTGGATATGTCGGTAATGTGGGAGCTCTGCCTACTGTGGCTCACGGTGGCATCTCCGCCCTCCTGACTAAGCCTGCAGCGCTCAGCAATTACGCGATCGTGAGCACCACACGGCTGGGAGCAGGATGGAATGGTCCGTATCTTCCGAGTGTTTTCGGACTCGATTGGACCAAAGACGCTTGGGGAACCGCCCTCGCCTACAATCCAACTGCTACTCCGGCCACGCTCACGAGCTATGGAGCGGATCGACTACCGGGCGGCTCGGGACCGGATAGCGATATCGTGGTTGAGATTCCGACCACAAGGCGGCGATTCAATTTGTACGGAGTCGTGAGCAAAGCTGGGGGAGGAAGTTGGACTCTACCTACTCAGGTTGAACTCAACGACTTGGATGGATCTGGAGGGTCGAGCACCAGTCTGGTGACCCTCAGTGGCACCAATACTTTTAGTTTTAGCAATGTGTCGATGGGCAGGCGAAGTGTCACTCTCTACGTCCCCACTAAGGCCTTTGCTACGTCTACTTATGGCCCTTTCATCATCTATCCGAGCTCCAACGAGCATTTGGCGACGATCACTCCGACGATTGCAGTTAGCTTAGAACCCGAGGGCGAGGAGCCCGAGGGCAAGAAACCCGAGGGCGAGGAGCCCGAGGGCAAGAAATAATTTTCAGAAGGTTCAGATGGGGTATTATCACTCGTGTGGTATCACGACGGCGGGAGCGCTTCGGTGTTGGGGATTCAATGGCCAAGGACAGCTCGGGCGCGGAAATACCAGCAACAGTAGTACCCCCGTTACGATCAACTCAGGGCCCCAATATAAGGCGATCACCGGTGGCGAACGCTACAGCTGTGCCATCACGACGGCAAATAAACTTCGGTGTTGGGGGCGAAACTACGACGGCTATCTGGGAGAGGGTTTTCGTCCTCTGTTGACCACCCCCAATTCTATCGACTCAAGCCAAGTATATGCGACCGGTGATAGTATGAGTGCATCCTCCTGCGCCATTCTGGCAAGTGGTGGACTTCGGTGCTGGGGTTTAGGGAGCAGCTATTGCCTAGGAAACGGCACTCTTTTTAACCAGGCTGCTCCTACTACCTTAGATCCTGGGACTAGTTATCAAAGTGTGTGCACGGGCACTAGTCATGGCTGTGGAGTAACCACTTCGGGAGGTCTTCGCTGTTGGGGTGCTGGAGGTTCGGGGCAAATTGGAGATGGAACGACGGCGACTTCGACTCAGCCCAAGTCGATCGATACCAGTACGACTTACACGCGGGTCAGTTGTGGGACCAATTTTAGCTGTGGGCTCACCAACACTGGATCAGTGAAATGCTGGGGTCAGAACAATCGTGGGCAGATTGGTGATGGAACAGCCGTAAATCCTCGCTTGTCTCCAACAGTAGTGACTGGAGGAGACACCTACACGTTCATCGCTGCAGGCCATGAACATGCTTGTGGGGTTACAACATCAGAGGAGCTTAAGTGCTGGGGCTACAATCTTAATGGCACTCTCGGCAATGGCAAGACGACTTCAAGTTCTTCGCCCGTCACTGCTGATTCTGGGACTACCTATCAGGCTGTCGCAGCCGGTGTCCGAATCACTTGCGGACTCACCACCGATAACACGATTCGTTGTTGGGGATACAATCGATACGGCTCCATGGGCAATGGTACAGTCAACACGGTATCGCCCTATCTTGAGTTGACCCCTCAATTAGTGGACTCCGGGTCAAAATTTAAGGCTGTTAGTGTGGGGGATTATCATGTTTGCGGAATCAGCTCTGGAGACCAGCTCAAGTGTTGGGGATATAACAATAGCTTTCGGCTTGGGGACAACACTCGGACCAACCGGACGACGCCAGTGGTGATTAACTCGGGCGTAACCTATCAGTCAGTTTTTATGTCCAAAGGAGACGGAGCTGGAGTGGGCTGTGCCGTCACCACCGCGGGTCTCTTACGGTGTTGGGGTAGAAACGAAAGCTTGCTCATGGGCGAAGGAACCCTGAAGGCCTACCCTTTGCCGATTTGGTAAGTTGCGCTAGCATAGAGTGAATGCCAAAGTTTCTCTACAAAGCACGTGATCGTCGCGGCCAGGCCGTCTCGGGTGAGCTCGAAGCTGAGAGCGTCTTTTTGGCGCGAAGAATCCTCTCTCAACAGGACTTGATCCCAGTTTCTGTGGTCAGTGCTCAGGGCTTTGGCAATATCCTGAGGTTCTTTCGGGTTCTTCAGTCCAAAGTGTTTCCAGTACCTTTTGAGGATGTGCTGGTTTTTAATCAACAACTCCAGACGGCTTATTCGGTAGGGATCCCGATCGTTCAGGCACTCTCGATGATTGAGGGGCAGACCAAAAATAAACGTCTTAAGCAAGCGCTTGCTATTGCGGCTGATGATGTCAAAAAGGGTAAGTTTTTGGCCGATGCATTCAAAAAGCACCCTGATGTCTTTGATCGAGTCTATGTCACTCTGGTGCGATCTGGCGAGCAGGCAGGTGAATTGGATGCGTTTTTAGAGCGACTCTCGGAGCTATTAGAACAACGTGGTGAAAACAAAGCCAAGATCAAAAGTGCGACTTTTTATCCCAAGATTGTCTTGGGATTCTTGATGATCGTGAACGGGATCTTTATCTATTTTTTGCTCCCAAAAATTAAGGAGTTTTTTACGGCCAATGGAGCGGAGCTCCCTGCGATCACACGTTTTGTGCTGGGGGTGTCGGATTTCTTTATCCAACAATGGCCGATCGTGGTTCTAGTCGCTGGCAGTGCCTATGCGGGTTTTCAGTATTGGCTCTCGACCCGCTGGGGGAGATTGCAATGGGATACCTTTAAACTGAAGCTCCCAGTACTGGGGGATTTGTTTTTGCAAATCGATCTCAACGCCTTTTGTTTCGTGACCGAGACTCTAGTCAGGAGTGGAATTCCTATTTTAGAGACTCTCAGCATTGTTCGAAGCAGTGTTGACAATCAGGTGATCGCTGGCGAAATCGAGAAAGCGCAAGAGGAGGTCACCAAAGGAGGCCGATTTTCAGCAGGCCTTGCCAAGAGTAAAATTTTTCCGAGTGTATTTACGGGCCTCATTGCGATGGGTGAAGAGGCAGGTAAGCTCGAACCGGTTCTGGCCAAGGTGGGGATCCACTACAAGCGCGAGACCGACTATAAGCTCAATAATCTCTCTAAGCTCCTCGAGCCGATACTGCTTTTCATCATTTTCATTATGGTAGGGATCCTGGCGCTGGCCATCATGATGCCGATCTGGCAACTCTCTCGAGTGATGCAGAGCGGAGCCATGCAACAGTAGACCTGTCTTTGGATCTAAATCGTATTCCTAAAAATCTCCGAAAATGAGGTTTCCCCCGAGAAAACTTTTTCGAGGGACTCTTCTCTCATGGTCTTGAAGCCACCATTTTTTCGGATGTATTCGAGAATCTGTCCACGCGGAGCATTCTCGGTGATGAGCTTTCGTACCTCGTCATCGGGCACAAAGAGTTCTGCGATGGCCGTTCGGCCGCGGTATCCCGTCTTGCGGCATTCGTTACAGCCCGCCGACTCAAAAACTTTTTTTCCGATCCATTGGGAGTTGCCCATACCGGGCGGGAGTTTTTTGAGAGAATCCTCGGTGATCTCAACTTCTTTTTTGCAGTGATAGCACAGGAGTCGGACTAATCGCTGGGAGAGAATGGCTAATACCGAGGAGGCAATTAAGAACGACTCCACCCCCATATCGGTGAGACGTGCAACTGTGCTAACTGAGTCATTCGTATGAATCGTGCTGATGACCAGATGGCCTGTAAGAGCGGCACGAATAGCGGTGTCGGCGGTTTCCTTGTCACGAATTTCGCCCACCATGATGACGTCAGGGTCCTGCCTAAGGATGTTACGAAGGAGGTCAGCAAAGTGAAGACCCGCTTTTGGGGCAATTTGAACCTGATTGATGATGTCGAATTGGTACTCGACCGGGTCCTCGACCGTGATGATATTACTCTCCGCCTCATTGATAAAAGATAGCATGGAGTAGACGGTAGTTGTTTTACCGCTTCCGGTAGGTCCTGTGACGAGAAGGATTCCGTGCGGGTGGTGGAGCAGGCGCTTAATCTCGGTCACCATTCCTGCGTTGATGCCCACATCTTCGAGGCGAACTTTAAACTTACTTTTGTCAAGAATACGAAGCACTGCACGCTCGCCGCGGATGGTGGGGAGGGTGGATAGACGAACATCCACAAGCCTGCCGCTGACTTTGTATCTGAAACGTCCATCCTGAGGCTTGCGTTTCTCGGTGATGTCAAGCCCTGCAAGGACCTTGAGTTTTGAGATCAGGCTTTGATGAATTTGCTCCTCGAGTTCACCCGTTTCGTGGAGAACTCCGTCCATTCGCTCTCTGAGGCGAATGAATCCATCAGCTGGATCGACATGGATATCACTCGAGTCGTTTCGTAGTGCCATCTCGAGCATTTTATCCAGCAGGGTGTCGATCGACACAAGCCCCTGCATAAATGAGAGCTCCGGGTTCATCGCAGCCGGAGTACCCTCGGGATGCTTGATCAGATGCCGGGCAATGGATTCGACCTGCTTGGTCGGAGCTCCATACAGGCGGTCAATGACCTTCTCGATTTGGCTCCGAGCGCCGATTCGAAGCTTATAGGGGGCTGGAATATGATTTCGGATGGAGTCAGTTCGCATCACCACTTGTGGGTCGGGAGACACAACGATGAGAACTCCATTCTCGCGCGCAAAAGGCAGCAAGGTGTGCTCTCGAATGACTTCAGGCCGAATAGCTTTTAGGACGTCGGTGGAGACGACTTTTCTGGAGAGGTCCTCAAACTCCATCTCCATTTGTTCAGCAAGGATTTTAGCTAGATCGAAATCAGAGATGAGACCTTCGCTGATCAAAAAGGTGCCTAGTGGCACTTTGTCGTGATCCGCGCGCTTGACGGCCGCAGAGACCTCTGCAGGACGTAAGAGTCCACGATCCACGAGCATTTCGCCGAGCTTTTTGCGCTTGGACACCTTGTCCGAGACCGATGCGGCGTCTTTTTTTGCTGATGATGCGTCAGACATGGTGGATCGCGGTCTCCCTCATCTCTCGTTTCGGAATAAGACGGAGCGAATATGAGAGGGTTTAGGTGTCAGAAATTTGTCGAGTCCTACTGCCTCGCCACATAAGAATACAGGGCGAGTTTGATCGTGCATCGCTTCATCTCCTTTTCGAGACGCGTGATGTCGATTTGGATGACCTCGGTGAGGAGGTCTGACTTTTCAAGTCGCTCCAGAAACTGGCCCACGGACAGGAATGGCGCCTCGATTTCCATATTGAATAGGACCCGACTGTAGTCAGCAAATCGATCCTCGGACTTGACCGCAAGATTGCGGATTTGAAAGAGATCCGGTGTGTCTCCGCCCGATAGCTCCCGGACAATGTTAGCGAAATTACTATTCATCTCTCGAACCTGCTCGAGTTTCTGATCGGCCTTTTCGATGACCTGGTCAGCCTGAGACACTTGGTTGAGCGAATTAATGACGGCGAGATCGCTCTCGAGCTTCTTTTTAGACTCAAAGAGCTGTGTCCGGAGACTTGCCAATTCCTGAGAGCGCGGGAGGTGCCAGAACTGATAATATCCAAAAGCTAAGGATAGCATTCCAGCTAGCACGAGAAAGAGCTCGCGAGCAGAGGCGACCGGCCGTTCTTGATCTAATGCATCACTCATGGACTTGCCTCTGGAGTTTGTGCATCAGTGGTGCTCGGTGAGGCGCTCGGGGCTGCGGAGGAGGTGGCAACCTGGTCTCGAGCTTCGTCAATCGGAATGTTAAACTTATAGCGATACAGTGCTGGGAAGGTCTTTTCATCGCGAGTGGAACTATCCAGCATGACATTTCTAAAAAAGAAGGAGAGCTCTAGTGACTGAAAGAAGGTCGACACAGAAAGAGGACTCTCGGCTGAGCCCTCCAGGTTGACCTGTCTCTTTCCATCCTTTGAGCTTGCCTGAAGTCCACTGAGCCAAATGTCTCGTGAAACCATAAGGCTCAGCTCTTTGAAGAGATCAGACCAACTGACTTTTTTAGCCTGAATTTGTTGGATGGATGAGGCCTGCTTTTTTTTCTTTTCGGCGCTATTTTTTTCAAGCATCAGGACGTCGATCTTTTGATTCAGCTCTTGCTGCCTCGCGGCCACCTTGTCCCGCTCGCTCCGGATCTTTTTGAGTTCCATCTGCTGGAGAATTCCTTGAGCGGCCAGTAAACCCAAAGTGACCAAGATGATCAAAGGCAAGACTTTAGCCGGAATCTCCAAGCGAAAGCTTTGAGACCGCCTAGGGATCAGGTTGACCCTTTTGGTTTTGCCCTTGCGAGAGATCACTTTTGAGCAACCTCCATTCGGCCCGGGGCCCACGAAGTCCCGGGCGGTGCAAAAGTGAGTTTAAAAGTAATTCTTCTCATTTGAGGTGCGGGCTTTGAGTCAGCCAGTCCGGAGGGCCGAATTTGAGTCAATCCTAGCCCGCTTTGATTCAGGTAAAGTTGAACGGATTCTGCACGGGCTTGGCTGAGTTGCCAATTGCTTGAATATAAGTGCCTAAATCGAATAACCGGGCTCGAATCAGTGTGGGACTCGATCGTCACTTTGAGATCTCGAAAGGAGACCCGGAGATCGGCTAGCTGATTTTGAATCTCGGAGAGGGCCTCCTTACCCTGTACAGTGAGATGGGCACTTCCGGGATTAAACCAGTCGAGATCAGAAAAGCTCACTTCGAGAAACCCCTCAGAGGGCGATCCCAGCCAAGGCTGACCAAGAACTTGAGGGAGCGGGCCTTGCCAATTGGAAATCTGGGGTAGGCGGTCAAAATTGGGGATTCTTAATTCAGCCAAGGTTCGGATGTGCGGAGGGGTTCGAACTTGTTGGAGAGTGTGAAATGCGCTCACAGGCACCCCCCAAAGGGCAGCTATCCAAAGTGCTCGTTTTAGTGTTTTTAGAATCATTTTTAGGTGACTCCTCTTAGGGCTAGACCAATTGCAGTCGTGAGTTGAGGGGCTAGTTTTGCGATCTGTTCGTCTCGTCCGGCACGAGAGTTAGGATAGATCTCAATGTTTTTAAAGGGATTGGCAATGACTACTGGAATTCCAAAAAATCCCCGAATCACTTCATCAATCTGGGGTGCACGACTACCGCCTCCCGTTAGAATGATGCTTTCGAGCTTAGCACCAGGAGTACTCTCGAGGTAGCCCTCGATCGAATCCTTGATGGACTTAAAGATCCTAAAGTAAACTCCTTCCATGGCCTCTTGAAGGCTTGAGTCCTCAAGCTTTTCGTTAAATCTGTATTCAAATTTTTTCTTGTCGGCCTCCGCATAGGAGATCGCAAGCCTCCCTTTGAGGGCCTCATTCATCGCGCCACCGCCTGTTTTTTCTGAACGGCAATAGTGAAGTGAGCCTTGGCGGATAAAGGCGGTCACTGTCTCGCTATCTCCGAGATCAATCACTGCACACTGCGTGGAGGGTAGGATGTAACCATTATGCCGAAGTGCCTCGACATTGGCGAGCATGACCGACTCAACAGAAAGAGGTTTAAATCCAGCTTTCTTGAGTTGTCCCAAGTGCTGGGTGACCTGCTCGGTGCGAGCTGCAAAAGCACGGAGGTGTAGGTTTGCACCTTTTTGAATGGGGCCCTGAGCCTCATCCCAGAAGTCGATGACGAGCTCATTCTCTGGAATTCTAGCCTGATTGGAGACTTCGAATTGGACAGCGGCTTGAAGCTCGCTCTTGGGCATTTGAGGGAGCGAGAGTTCGAAGTTAAACACCTGCTCATCCGGAATGGCAGTGGCAGTATGGCTACCCGTCAGTTTATGGATCTGGATCATGGCGGTCAGAACTCGTTCTGGGTCTCGTTCTTCTGGGAATCGACTAAAAACACTGGCTAGATCCGTGAAAAAATACTGTTCCAAATAGACTTTCTTGCCTCTTCGGCTCAGGCGAACCCCTTTCACAGTCCGGTGGCCGATGTCGATCCCGGTAACTTTGTTTCCAAAACCTAGGAAAGAGGAGCTCATCGTTTTTTGAGCTCCTTAGGAAGTTCGGTGGCAGGTTGTCTATTTGTAGCTGCAGCGGCTGCAGGACCATTGTCTTTAGCGGTCTGAATTGGATTAGGGTCTACGACCGGACCTGTGGCAAGCGGTAGAGGCTCTGGATTTTCGGAGTCTGCAGAGCCCTCCTGGTTTTCAAGATTTTCTTCGGGATGTTGCTTGGATTGGGCGAGGGAGGGTTCGAGACTTCCTTGAGCACGTGCAAAAGCCTGTAGCCTCTGCATCCGAAATCGCACCGCGTTGATCACACGATCTTTGGAGAGTCCCCCTTGCGGGTGCCTGAGTTTTAAAAAGTGTTCGTACGCAACCACGGCTTTACCCCAAGTGAGGGTCTGCTCGTAGGCAATCCCGAGATTGAGTGCCACCTCAGGGGTAGACTGATCCAGTGTGAAAGCACGCTCAAGGTAAGGAATAGCTTGGGCAGGTTTTTTCTTTCGCATCTGAATCATCCCAAGATTATTGTAGGCCAAGGCATGAGTCGGTTCGACTTGGAGGATTCGAAGAAGCGCCCCCGCAGAAGGGTCAAGTTTCTCTGTCTTGCGATACTCTTCTGCAAGAAGCAAGAGAGCCTCAATCCAGCTCGGATTCTCGCCTGTTGTTCTTTCTAGGAGCGCAACGGCCAGTTCGCTCTTGCCTTCGGAGATCATGGATTTTGCGGTCGCTATCGCGATTTCTTGTCTGTCGGCTGAAGTGGCACCTTCTCGAATCTTCTCGATAACTTCGGTGGGAACGCTCGTCTGCTGTTTTGAGGGCGAGCGCGAAGGTTTGGGGGTGGGAGGAGCGGTGGGAGCGCCGGCTGGGACGCCGCTGGGAGTAGTCGTGGGGGAAGCGATAGTTTGAGGTTTGGCTTGAGCGGGAGCTCTTGCTGCATCGGGTTTGGGATAGGCGTTGGACGGAGAAGTTCGAACATTTTGGGGAGGTCTGATCTTATTTCTCGGAAAAGGCATGAAAAAAATCGACAATGTGACCAGCATGACGCTGCCGAAGAATGCGGCGGATACCAAGACTTTCGCGAATGCGGGGAGCTGACCGGCATTTCCTACAAGCCATCTCAACACCGCTGACAAACGGTGCCGGTGATTTTGAACGTTAATCTTTGCCTTGAGGACCGGGGTAGGGGCTGGTCTGGTCTCTGGATCCGTCTTTCTATCCCGTTGTCCTGGAAGGTGCGAAGTCAGGGCCTCGGTCTTCTCTCTGACCGAGCTTTGCAGTTTGAGCTTGATGGCGTTGAGTTTGGAGAGGATTTGGCTCATAGCCCGAGGCCACTCCGTGAGAGGTACTCACGGAAGCTTCGGGGTTTTCGTGCTTCCGTGCTGTGAATTTGTTTGCAATGGGAGAGCTCGACGAGGTGAGTCCTTTCACGTTCGGCGGCTGCTAGGAGTTTTTCACAGATTTGATTGATGCTTCTGGGGATCCCTCGACTCAAATGGTAAATCCATTTCACTGCGGGCCAATCAAATCGAACAAGATTCGCACCACCGGCAAGCTCGAGCCGATGACGTATGTAGGAATCTGTTTCATCTAGACTCAGGGGTTTGAGCTCACAGCTCAGTGTGATTCGTTGAGTCAGCTGACGGATTTCTTCTCTCTCAAGGGTTTCGTGGAGCTCAGGCTGACCGATGAGAAGGATTTGCAGGAGCTTTTCTCGTTCAGTCTCAAGATTATTGAGAAGGCGAATGGTCTCAAGTGTCTCAATGGGGAGTCGATGGGCCTCATCTACGACCAACACGGTCCTTCGTCCCTGTTGAGCTGAGGCGAGCAAGTAGCGATAAAGATGATCGATGTAGATCTTATGCCTGGGGGGTTGCCTTGCTGCATCCGCCTCGAGTTGGATTCCAAGCTCGTCAATGATGGCGGCAAGAAGCTCTAGGCCTGAGAGTCGCGGATAGAGAATGAGGGCCGTATTGGTTGACGCCTCAAATTCACGCAAGATCAGACGGGACAGCAGCGTCTTTCCTGTTCCGACCTCGCCTGTGAGAATCCCAAAGCCTTTTCCAGCGGTAACATGATGGCGAAGTTGCTCCAGAGAGGCCAAATGTAGCGCGGATTGGAAGAAAAACCGGGTGTCCGGCGTCTCTCCGAAGGGATTTTCCTGCAAGCTGAAGAATGAACTATACATCTTCACGATGGATGAATCGGAACTTTTGGATCAAGAGTTGAGACAAGTTGTGAAAATAGGGGCTCACGGTAGACTGATGGATGTCATGAGTTCTCCGTATCGAACCCTTACTCTCGTGTTATGCGCCATTTTTTTGGCATTGAGCGCTTGCTCGTGGATCGGCATAGAGATCAAGAAGTCGCGAGTCGTCGGTGATTTTGGGGGGAGTGAGGACGAGATCTACCAACAAGCCGTCAGTTTTTATGAAACTGGGGCACATGAGACTGTTTTGAAGTGGGTGACGAGCTACGAGTCTCGTGGAGAACGGGGTCGGCGGTGGCCTCATTTGCTACACGTCAAAGGATTGGCATTTCTCGGGCTCAAGCGTCCCTCCGAAGCGGTCAGCGAGTTTCAGCGGGCGCTCAATGATAATGAATACAATCGTGAGCTCAACCAGGAGATCATGCACCACATGGCCTTGGCGAATTTTGAGATGGGTAAACTCACCCGCTCGCTCGAGATCGCCAATAAGGTTCAGCTCTCGGTCTTGAGTGACCACCTCAAAGTCAATCATCGGATTCTAAAGGCGCGCCTTTTTTTGAAGAAGGGCTTGTGGATCGAGGCGGCCTCTGAGGCGCTAGCAACAGCTAGGCTTGCACCGACGGCAGATCGAATCTTGGGCCCGATTTTAGACGAGTGTTTAACCACTATAGAGCGACCCGCGGATCTCAGATCTCTTCTCAAGGAATACTCCGATACTTCTATCAGTGATCGTTTGATGTACTGGCTTGCAACGATCGAAATTCGAGACGGTAACCCCGGTGACGGCCAAGCTCTTTTGCGGAGTATTTTGTCCCGGTTTCCGATGAGTCACCTCTATGTGACAGCTTCTCGTCAGTTGCAGAACAATAAGATGGAGATTCCGACCGACGGTCTTAAAATCGGCGTGTTGGTTCCTAAGACTGGAAAACTCGCTCCTATAGGAAACCGAGCCCTTCAAGCCATCCGAATGGGGATCAAGACGGCCCCGAGGATGCGCAATAAAATTGTTTTGATCGCTGAGGACAGTGGCGAATCGCCTAACGACATGCTTGCCGCTATGGATCGACTGATCTACCAGCATCACGTGATGGCGGTAATCGGCCCAATTACGTCGAAAGGTTTGGAGTTAGTGGGTCAAAGAGCCCAAGAGTTGGGTGTGCCATTGCTCTCTCTCGCAAAGCGCGATGCCCCAGAGGCAGACTACGTCTTTCAGGGGGGACTTACCCTGAATTACCAGATCGATGCTTTGGTTAAGTTTGCGTTTAAGAAACAAGGAAAAAGGCGATTTGCGATTCTCTATCCCCAGGACAAGTTAGGCGAAACGGCGGCTGATCTCTTTTGGGAGTCTGTCGAGAAGCTCGGCGGACAGGTCACAGCCGTAGCGGCCTATCCACCCGATGAGACAGACTTTGGCACTTCGATCGATCTGTTGTCGGGGGTCAAGTATTCGGAGGCACGCCCCAGAGAACTGAAAGCGCTCGCAGACCAGAGAGCCGCCCTAAAGATTGAGAAAAAGGGAAAAAAGACGGAGAAGTACTACAATTTGTCCCCAGTTGTGGATTTTGATGCTGTTTTCTTACCTGACACCTTGAGGACCGCTGGCCAGGTGATGCCCATGTTTTCTTATCGGGACATCGAGTCTATGGATTTCTTGGGAACTTCACTTTGGAACGCCCCAGAGGTCATCCAGCTCATGCCAAAGGAAGGCGCCAGTAAAGTTCTTTGGTTTGTTGATGTTTTTTCGAATCGTGAGCCCCAAGGGAGTATCGGGGCGCGGTTTGTGGAGCAGTTCAAAGAAATGGGGGGCGGGGAGCCAGGGCCCACTGAAGCGCTAGGATTTGATGCGGCAGCGGTACTCGCGAATGCGATCTATCGAATGGAAGGTTCAAACTCTCGAGAAAAGTTAAGAAGAGTTCTTATGGATACCATCGATTTTTCTGGCGTCACCGGGACGATCCGGGTTGAATCTGGAGTTTTGGTGCGAAATCTGAAGGTTTTCACCGTCAAGAGCGGCCAAATTTCATTTGTGGAGCGGCTCTAGTAGGTCCTTCAGGACACATCTATTCTCTAGTCAGCTCTCCATGACAACCTGGTATAAGGTGAAGTCTTTTAGCTGGTGCAGCGGTACGTTTGCAGCTTGGGCACTTTTAGTGTCGGTGTGCGTTACTGCCTGTGCTCCTGGCTCCATGAAATCCGCAAACGAAGTGCGCGCGATTCGAATGCAGCGCTACTTGGCGGGCCTGCCGGTGTGGATTGAATATGCTGACTCGCCTTTGAGCTTTGTGGTGGGTGAGAGCGTCACTCCCATCGTGCCGGAGATGGGTGGAGTCGAAAAATTTGATTCGATTGGTTTTGAGATCTCTGGGGCTCTGCCTTTAGGTCTCTCGTTTGATCCCGCCTCCGGAGTGATCACTGGAGTCCCGCTGGAGCCCGCCTCTCAGCAAAGCTTTGTGGTGGGATTTTTAGGAAATGGCGCACGAGTCACTGACACCGAACTGACCCTGACGGTGACCGATCTCGTTCCCGAAGTGTTTCAGTACGCCGCTGGAGTCTCTTGGTCGCTGGATCGGCTCGCTGCTTTTTCGAGCGGTGCCCCTCAGTTTCAGACCGGAGGCGGCGCTCCGGTTTCGTTCTCCGTGACGCCGGCTCTTCCCGCCGGACTTGCGCTGAGTACAAGCACAGGCGTCATCACTGGCGCACCGACGACGGCGATGGGGGCAAGCGCCTATACGCTCACGGCTCACAATTCGGGCGGGAGTCGCGATCGGGTGGTGACCCTGGCGATTTTAGAGCCGCTTCCTACAAAGCCCACATCACTCGCAGCCACTCCTGGGCTCGCTCAAATCAGTCTGTCCTGGCAGGCTCCCACCCCACTCACGGGCTCACAAGAAGTCTTGAGCTATCGGTTGGAAAGACGCCTCACTCCCGGAGTGGGCGCCTGGTCGCTGGTGGTGGACTCTCATCCCACGCTCTCTTACACCGATACGGGTCGCGACAACGGGGAGTCGGTCGAATACCGTGTCCTCGCTCGTCACTCTCGAGGTCTAGGAGAAGCCAGTAGCACAGTGGTCGCCAGCGCGGAGGCTCTGCCCGTGCCCTTGGCTTCTGCAGTCGCCATCCTCGTGGAGCGCGGGCTTGCCGTGAGCCCTCCGCTTGCCATCACCGCCCAAGCTCCCGAGGGCCCGATCCAACAGTGCAGTGTGACGCCCGCTCTTCCTGCTGGCCTTGGGGTGAGCTTTGACTCCAGCATTCAAGGGTGCTGGGTTTCGGGAATTGCCACGGAGGCTCGTGCGCTCGCGCAGTACACCCTGACCGCGCAAAATCATGCGGGCTCAGGTCAGGTTAACTTCTCCGTTGAAGTGAGTGATCCGATTCCAGGGGCTCCTCTCCAGGCGCAAGCCCTCGTGCTCTCGCCGAGTTCCATCAAGCTTCGGTGGGTCGATCCTTCGACCTATGAGACGGGTTTTTCGATCGAGCGACGCATCTTGGGTGAGACCGGCTTTACTCACTTTACTCAGGTGGCAGCCGTGCCCGCAGCCGAGGGATCGGGAAGCACGCTCGAGTGGGACGATGACGATACTGACCTCAAACCCGAGGTCCAGGTCGAGTATCGCATTTACACTCTCGCGGTAGGGGTCAACTCGGTCGAAGTAGAATTAGCGGTTACGCCCATGGATTTTCCTGCGGCTCCCGTGATCACGGCCTCTCAGTCACTGGTGGGAGGAGTTCGGATCCAGTGGAGTGCAGTCGCTGGGCCCGGGCAGATTCAGTACCAGGTATTCAAGGACGGTCAGTTGCAGGCTTCCATGCCAGCCGGAGTGCTGGAGCACATTGAGCTCAATCTCGAAGCGGGTGTGCCTTACGTGTACACAGTCAAAGCCGTCAATGCTGCAGGATCCTCAGCTGCCTCCAATCAGGCGCGGATGATTCCGTACATGGCGATTACCAATAATTTTAGTTTGATTGCTGTGGGCGGTCATCACTCGTGCCGAGTTCGGACGGATCCCAGTGGAAAAGTGGAGTGTTGGGGTTCCAACAGCCATGGACAATTAGGAGACGGAAGCACGACGGATTCGGGCACACCGGTGGAAGTACTTGGACTTGAGGATGTGGTCTCCATCACAGCAGGAGACCTTCATACCTGCGCAATTCTAGCAGACACCACGCTTCGGTGCTGGGGCGATCAGTCCAAGGGTAAGCTCGGAAACGGTCAGAGTGCTGCGGGAAGTGTGACCACGCCCGCTTCTGTTTTGGGTGTCACGGGCCCAGTGCTTCTGGGAAATGTTCGCGATGTGTCGGCCGGAGCTCAGCATACGTGCGCCACGCTCTATGCCGGTGCTGTTTATTGCTGGGGATCCAATCTCTCAGGACAGCTCGGCGTGGGGCAAGCGCCAGCCTCTCTCTTGGAGTCCGCGCGACCCATCTTGCTCCCCACTTTAGGTGGCGTGATCCACGCCAAAGCAGGATTCAATCACTCGTGTGCGCTACTTGCGACCACAGAGGTGGCCTGCTGGGGAGCCAATCAAAATGGCGGCTTGGGAGATGGCTCATCTTTGATGCGAACCAGCCCGGTTTACGTCCGCGCCCAATCCGGATCGGTGGATATCGCCGTAGGCTTTAGAGAGGTGAGTGTCGGAAATCTCTATAGCTGCGCGCGTTATTTGGATCACACCGTAAAATGTTGGGGAAGAAATCTTCAAAAGCAGCTTGGTGATGGATCCACCACCAATCGCTACTATCCCACCACCGTCAGCGGGCTTACGGGAGTGCGACAAGTCCAGAGCGGCTACAGCTCCAGTTGTGTGATCCGCGAAGATGCGGGAGTGATGCCTTCGGTTGAGCGAGTGACGTGTTGGGGTGCCAATGCTTCGGGTGAGTTAGGAAATGGCACCCAGTTGAGCTCCTCCGTCCCAGTGGATTCAAATCTCAGTGCTTGGAATGTCCCTGGGACTGGCGATCCAGTGCCGGAGCTCGCGATGAGTGCCTCTTCGCAGCATGTCTATGTGCTTGAAGGCAGTGGATGGCTCTGGGGTCTCAATGATGAGGAGCAAGTCCAAGCGGGTGGCAGCGACTATGAAACAGAGCCCGTCAATTAGTCGTTAATGAGGAGTCTCAGTGCATTGGCACCCAGCTGCGTGCTCTGTGCCAACATCGCAGTGCCCATCTGTTGCTGAAGCTGCGCCTTGACCATCTCCGAGTGCTCGGCCGCGAAATCGGCATCGCGCATGCGGCTGTAGCCCGCTGACCAGTTTTGGTGCGAAATCATGGCATTCTCGGCGCTGATCTCGAGGCGATTTTGGGTGGCCCCTAGGGTGGCCCGTGCCTCGGCCACGGCGTAGAGTTGCGAATCGATAAAATCCAGATTGTGCTGTGCTGCGGCCTGGGTCCTCATATCGATGGATTCTAATTTGAGGGAGCTCAGGCTCTTGGCGTGAGCAGCGAGCTCAAAGGCAACTCGGTCAGCCTCGGGCGAATTATTCACGCCCACGTGCACTTCGGAGTAGGGGCTGGGCGGAGTAAAAAGGGGCATGCCATTGTAGACGGCTGACTTCATGATGGCCCGAATGTTTTTGACGAGTTGAACCGCCTCAGTCTGGATGTAGCCACGCTCATTGTCGCCATAAGTGCCAGAGGCGGCCTGAATCGAGAGTTCGCGGATGCGAACCATGTTGGAGGATACCTCATTCAGGGCCGCTTCTGCTGTTTGGGTCACGCCGATCCCATCGTTGGCATTGCGGGCTCCTTGGCGGATGCTGCGAACGTTGGCTCTCGTCTTTTCGGAAATAGCCAGTGCAGCCGCATCGTCGCCTGCCCGCGTCACGCGTGAGCCGCTCGATAGCTTCCGGTGCGCAGAGTCCTGCGTCTCTCCGGTTTGCCGCAAATTTCTGGTCACACCCAATGCCGAAACATTGGTGTTGATCCGTAGACCCACGTCCCTCTCCTCTGAGACCTACGCCCAGCCCGCCTTGGCCCTTCGTGCTGTACCCGGGCAAGGGGGAGGTTTCCGCGAGATCTCATGTCAAAGATCGGACAGCGGCCCTCAAAACATGAGCAAAAAGGTCAACTTTTTGGCAGCACGAACTTGCCGCGCTGCGCTAGCGTGAGCTTACTGGGCTTTGGCGGGGGCTGGAGCTTCGGCCGGAGCCTTCGCTTCGGCAGGGGCCGCTGCAGGAGCACTGGGCTGGGCTACCGGGGCAGACTGCGCAGGAACGGCCGTCTGGCCTTCAAAAAGGCTCTTTTTAGCGGAGTTGGCGAGCATCGTGAGAGCCACGGAGGTCACCATAAAAATCGCTGCCAGGGCCGTCGTGAGACGGGTAAAAAAGTTTGCCCCGCCCGAGCTTCCAAAGATCGTTTGGCTCGATCCACCGAAAGAAGCGCTGATTTCAGCGCCTTTTCCCGACTGAATGAGAACCACCAGGATCAAAAGGATGCACGTAATGATGTGAACGACGGTGAGCAAGCTCTGCATAAGTGGGTGCTTAGATAGCTTGGGCGCCTGCTTCGATCAACTTCAAAAAACTCGCGGACTTAAGGCTCGCTCCTCCGACCAGTCCCCCATCCACATTGGGACAGGCCAGAAGCCCCGCAATGTTCTCAGGCGTCACACTTCCCCCATACAAAATCGGGGTTTCGGGGTGGCCCTTGGAGCTTAGCCACTCTCGAATGAGGGCGTGGACCTCCTCGGCCTGCTCCGGTGTGGCAGTCACTCCTGTACCGATTGCCCAGACAGGCTCATAGGCGATCGTGAGCTTGGCCCAGTTCCAGGGCTCGCTTCGCTCGGAGGCCACTTCAAAGGCTCGGTCGAGCTGGCCCAGCACTACCGAGCGCGTAATGCCCTGCTCGCGCTGAGGTAGGGTCTCGCCGATACAAAAAACCACGTCCATCCCCTGCGCGAGGAGAGAACAGAGCCTTCGGCCTGCCGATTCGTTCGTCTCTCCAAAATGCTGCCTGCGCTCGGAGTGGCCCACCAGAGTGAGCGTGACTCCGATCTCATGCAAAAGGGGAGCAGAGAGTTCGCCTGTGAATGCCCCGCTTTTTTCAAAATGAGCGTTCTGAGCTCCAACACTCACCCAGCCCGAAAGCGCTGGGGTGTTTGCAATCGCTTGAAGCGTCTCAGTGAGCGTCACTGCGGGAGTGAGGAGCGCCACGCGGAGCTGGGAGTGGGTGCGAGAAAGAGCTGCGCCACCTAAGACCGAGCCGAGCTCGGACACAAAGGCTCTGGCAGCATGGGGACCGTGATTCATCTTCCAGTTTCCTGCGATGAAGACGCCTCGAGGTTTGCGCGTGGGATTCATGCTCAAGTTTACAGGCTTTGGTTCATGAGCTGCTTTTGGCGCTCAGAGATTTTGAGGATCTCGATCCCCGGGAGCCCCTTGCCCTCGAGGTACTCCAGAACAGCGCCGCCACCCGTGCTCAAGTGGTCAAACTTCTCAGCAAAGCCCGAAGCCTGAATGGCAGAAACCGTATCGCCCCCTCCCACCACTTTCATGGCAGAGGTCTCGGCAATGAGTTTGGCGACTTCAAAGGTGCCGGTGGCGTACTCGGGTTTTTCGAACCAACCCAGAGGGCCATTCCAAAATACGGTCTGAGCCTTCGCAAGGTATTCGGCAAAGCGCGCGACCGTCTTGGGTCCAATATCAAAGCCCTGATTGGTGTCGGCTGGAACCACGCAGGGGATGTTCCTGCGCTTGCACTCGCGGACAATTCCACGAGCGGCTTCGATGTCTTCAGGCTTAGGCTGTTTTGCCGCGGCTGGGACGGTATCTCCTTGAGCGGCCCAAAACGCATGAGCCATCGCTCCACCAATCAAGAGACCATCCACGTTTTTGAGGAGGGACTCGATGGTGGCGATCTTGTCCGTCACTTTGGAGCCACCCAGAATGGCGTAAAAAGGCCTTTTGGGTTGAGAGAGTAGGGGATCGAGGAATTTGAGTTCTTTTTCGATCAAAAGCCCCATGCCTTTGGCCATCACGATCGAAGGAATGCCGTAAGTCGAAGCGTGCTTGCGGTGAGCCGTACCAAAGGCATCGTTAATATAGATCTGAGCAAGCTTGGCGAGAGTTTGAGTGAAAGCAGGGTCATTGGCTTCTTCGCCCGCGTGAAAGCGCAAGTTCTCGAGCATCATGACTTGGCCGTTTTTGAGGCTTGAGGCCATGAGCTCAATGCCTTCACCGACGCAATCGTCGGCTAGGGTGACGTCTTCGCCTAAAAGACTGGCCAGATGAGCGGCGACGGGCTCGAGCGAGAATTCGCGTTTGATTTTGCCGTCGGGACGACCCAAGTGAGAAGCGATGATGATCTTTGCGCCTTTTTCTTGGGCGAGCCGAATCGTGGGGAGCGCCTCTCGAATGCGATTGTCATCTGCAACGGATCGGTCTCCCTGGGCATCAGGCTCCGTGAGGGGAACGTTGAGGTCCAGACGAAGAAAAACCATTTTTCCGAGAAGATCTAAATCCCGAATGCTCTGAATGATCGAGGGATTAAGTGAACTCATTTTTTACCCATCAGGAGAGTGAGATCCAGCATGCGCTGAGAAAATCCGCTCTCATTGTCATACCAGCTGATGACTTTTACAAAGTTGCCATCCAGGACCGAAGTCGACTCGGCATCGATCGTCGAGCTGTTGAGGCAGCCGTTGTAGTCAATCGAAACCAGGGGTGCAGTCTCAAAGCCCAAAATCCCTTTCATGGGGCCCTCGGCTGCGGCCTTGAGCTTGGCATTGAGTTCTTCTTTGGTGGTCTTGGTTTTGAGCTCTGCCGTGAGGTCCACCATCGAAACGTTGGGCGTCGGAACGCGCACGGCAAGACCATCGAGCTTGCCTTTGAGGTGCGGGAGAACCAGTCCCACAGCCTTGGCAGCTCCCGTGGTCGTCGGGATCATCGAGAGGGCCGCTGCACGTGCACGCCTGGGGTCTTTGTGGGGGAGATCCAAAAGCTGCTGGTCATTGGTGTAGCTGTGCACGGTGAGCATCGTGCCGCGGACCAGACCAAAAGCCTCGTCGATGACTTTGGCCATGGGGGCAAGACAGTTCGTCGTACAAGAAGCGTTGCTCACGATTACATGCTTAGAGGCATCGTAGGAATTTTCGTTCACGCCCATGCAAAACGTCCCATCGGCATCCTTGGAGGGAGCAGAGATGATGACGCGTTTGGCACCTGCCTTAAGGTGCATCGCTGCTTTTTCGCGGTCAGTGAAAATACCCGTGCACTCATGAATGTAATCCGCACCGATCGCGCCCCAGTTGAGGGCTTCTGGATTTTTTTCGGCAGTCAGTCGGATCTTCTGGCGTCCGACGATGAGAGAGCCATTTTCGACTCGGACTTCTTCGTCCACCCGCCCATGAACGGAGTCGTACTTAATGAGATGAGCAATCTGCTCCGGAGTGGAGAGGTCATTGATGCCTACGATGCGAATCGCATCGTTTTTGAGCGCAAGTCTCAGGACCTTGCGACCGATTCTTCCAAAGCCATTGATACCAACTTGAATGGGGTGTGACATGGCTCGCAGTTTTACCCCGGAACGGGCGGCCGCGCTATTTGGAAGCGTGTTTTTTAAGGCCAATTACCGACTTTTTGAATCGGGCACGAAGCGCTCCCCAGGGGTCGCCCCAGGGGAGTCCAGGGGTCATGACGGCATGCACGAGGGTGAGGAGTCCTTCGACATCGGACTCATGGACAAACTCAGGCGCCGGACCCTCAGGCTGGGGGCAATCCGGCCCGCCTTGAAAGCCCTGGTTGTGGTAGTTGCCGAGCGGAACTGAGATGCCAATGGCCTGAAGTCCATAGGCGGTGGCTGCCGTGGCCTCGCAGGAGCCTCCGTCCATGATGCGCCGCTGATGGCGCGTGCCATCAGATAAGGGGGGCAAGTGTTTTGCGGCCAGATCCGTCAGGACTTTGAGTCCAGTGGGGTCAAAAACTCCGTTTCGATCCCCGAGTCTGACGACAGGACCCTTGCCGATTTCAGCACCTGGGAGGGTGCGCGAGGTCTCGAGGCTAACGGCGATGATGGGTCTCTGGGCTCCTTTGAGCCAGCCCAGTTCTAAATGAGCGATCGTGCCTACAAATCCCACTTCTTCGGCCCGCGAAAAGAGGGCGAGAAAGGGGGGCCTTGTTTTTGAGGGTTTGGCCTTTTTGGATTTTTTAAAAAGCCTTTCTGCAGCCCTGAGCATGGCGTAGCAGCCGACGAGGTCATCGGCGGCTTTGCTGTAGTAGCAACGGTCTTGCTTCCAGAGGGGGGCTCTAAATCCAAAGCCTCCAAACAGGACTCCTGCTTTGCCGTGGGAGTATTGATGGAGGCTTGAATCGGGGAGTCTGACCACAGCGCTACTCAAGGCCTTGCCGTGATCGGCGAGCTTGCATTCGGTGAGGGTTCCTTCAAAAAAACTTCCGTCCAAACGTCTCAGGACCTCAAGTCCTACGCGATCGAGCCAGACTTTGGCGCCGTCACAGTGTTGGACCGGCGATCCGCCATGCCACTGGATCTCCAGCTCCTCGGGCGAGCGCCACTTCACGCCGTGAAATCCAGGGTGATCCATGTGCGCGATAAAAAAGCGCACGGGTTCTTTGGATTTTTGGAGGACAAGCTTTCGCACTTCGGCCTTGGAGCGCGCTCCGGCGATCAGGTTTCCGTGCGGATCCCTAAAGTGGGGGACACCCAAGCGCGAAAGTTCTCTCTCAAGGAGCGCCCGTACTTGATCCTCACGGTACGGAGCCGTGGGAGTGGAGAGGAGCTCTTCAAAAAACGCTGAAGCCACAGATCCCTAAGCTTTAGGTCTTTGCGGGCTCGGAGCCGTCGGTCGTCTTCTCGTCCGCAGGCTTTTCGGCCTTGGCTTCGGTCTCTGCGCACTTGGAGCACTTGACCTTGCGGCCGCTCTTGGTGACGTGAGCTGACTTGGGGCTTTGCTTGGCGCATTGGTCACATTCTTTGTCGCCGCAGGCCAAAGCGGCATTGAGGTTAAAGAGGGCTACGAGCGAAACTAGACCGATCAGTTTTTTCATGGCCCTGAGATTAAACCCTGATTCTTGGACCATCCAAGGACTTTTCTTGGTATCTGGCCTCATGGCCGCGCCCCAAACCCCTGTTCAACTTTTGGAAGAGATCGCCCACCTCATGCAGCTTGCAGGCGAAAATCCGTTTAAAACGAGGGCCTTCGAAAAAGCGGCGGGCCTTCTGGCAGAGGTATCCGAGTCTGACCTAAAGGTGCGTGCGCGAGCAGGGACGCTCACAGAGCTCGAAGGGATCGGCAAGGGGATCTCCGAAGTGCTCACGGAGTTTTTGCTGCACGGGACATCCAAGGCACGAGAGGAGCTCGTGGCGTCTTTGCCGAGGGGGCTGCTCGAGCTCACCCAAATTCCGGGGCTTGGCCCCAAAAAAGCGACCCAGCTCATCGAAGAGCTCGGCATCGAGTCGATCCGGGAGCTGGAGTACGCTTGTAAGGAAAATCGGCTCCTCAAAATCAAAGGTTTTGGCGAAAAGCTTCAGCACAAGATTTTGGAGTCGATTGCTTTTCTCCACTCCTCGGAGGGTCAGGCCAGGCTCGATGAAATCCTGCCTGCCGCTCAAAAGCTGATTACTGAACTGAGAGAAGCATTGGGAGTGAGGGTAGAAGAATCCGGTGCCTTGAGGCGCCGATGCGAAGTGCTCTCCGAAGTCGAGCTCCTCATCGAGGCGGGAGCTTCGGTAAATGAAGCCGGAGCTTCGGTAAAAAAGATCGAAGCGATTCTGGCTAAAAACCCGCTCAAAATTGAAGTTAAGCCTAGCTTCGCAGATCCAAAGCAGTGGGGCTACGAGTGGGCCAAGTCGACGGCAAGCGAGGAGCATTGGAAGGGGCTAAAGAGTCCTGCCTGCCCGAGGGGAGCTTTGGCTTCCACCGAAGAAGCGTTTTATCAGGAGCACGGGCTTCCGTGGATCGAACCGGTGATGCGAGAGACGGGAAGCGAGCTCCTCCGCGCCAAACAAAAAGGCGAGAAGGGACTGGGCGGGGTGATCCAGTCCATCGACTTAAAGGGCCTTTTTCACTGCCACACCACTCGCTCGGACGGGGCTGCGACTCTCGAGGAGATGGTCGAAGCAGCCAGGACGAGAGGGTACCATTATCTCGGGATCTCGGATCACAGTCAGAGTGCGTTTTATGCCCAGGGGCTCAAGAGTGATACGCTCCAGGAGCAGGAGCGCGAGATCCGAAAGCTTCAAGAAAAGATCGACCAGAAGCACGGAGGCTTTAAGATCTTTTGGGGCATTGAGAGCGACATTCTCAAGGACGGATCACTCGACTACTCCGACTCGGTGCTCAAACGCTTTGATTTTGTGATCGCGTCCATTCATCAGAGGTTTCAGGCCGATCGCGAAACGATGACCGAGCGGATCGTTCAAGCGATTCGTAATCCTTACACTCGTTTTATCGGGCATCTCACAGGGAGACTTCTCTTGGGTCGAAAGGCCTATGACATCGATATCGAAAGAATCATTCGCGAAGCTCACGAGCATGATGTCGCGATCGAGCTCAACGCACACCCGCAGAGGCTCGATATTGATTGGAGATGGGGGCCTGAGCTTCAAAAGCAGGGCACGCTCATTTCGATCAATCCGGATGCGCATGAGATTTCAGGCCTCGATGACACTCAGTATGGGGTCTGGATGGCGCAGAAGGCTCTGATGCCCAAGCATCAAGTGATCAACACCCGATCCTCTGACGAGGTGGCCCGATGGCTCGCCAGAAAGTGAGCCTAAGGCTTCAAGAAAAGCAGAGACGGATGCGGGAGATCTTACGGATCCTCAAGCGTATCTATCCTGAGGCTCACTGTGCGCTCATTCATAAAAATCCGTTTGAGCTTTTGATCGCAACGATCTTGTCGGCCCAATGCACGGATGAGCGAGTCAATCTCGTGACCCCACCTCTTTTTGAAAAGTACCCCGATGCTCACGCGATGAGTGAGGCGCCTCTTAAAGAGCTCGAAAAACTCGTTCAATCGACAGGCTTTTACAAAAATAAGGCGCTCTCGCTTAAAACCACTGCACAGCTTTTGGTGGAGAGGCACGGGGACCAGGTGCCCGCCGATCAAGATGCGCTCGTGGGGCTTCGAGGAGTAGGGCGCAAGACGGCCAACGTGGTGCTCGGCAATTGCTTTGGAATTCCCGGGATCGTGGTGGACACCCATGTGGGGAGGCTCTGCCGGAGAATGGGGTTTACGCGTGCGACCGACCCCGTCAAAGTCGAGCATGAGATGATGGAGATCGTGGATCGCGAGGATTGGACCCTCTCCAATCACTTGCTCATCGATCATGGGCGCAATCTATGCTCGGCTCGGAGGCCTCTCTGTGGGGAGTGTCCGATATCCTCCCTCTGTCCCAAAGTGGGTGTCGCTCGCTAGACTGCTAGACGGCCTCTTTGAAGGAGTGGTCTCGTGGGATTCCCGATCAAGGCTCCGGCGTGCTCCAGAAAAGCGGGATAGCCAATCGAAGAATCGCCTCCTTCAAGCGCCAGGACTGAGGTCATTGATCGCAAATCGAGTTGATCTTGCGTGGCTGTTTTCTAGGGGGGTGCGGCTAGCCACTCGAGATAACTGCGCGCCACATGGTATTCGGCAGAGGCTGAGGGAAGTTGTCGAAGGCGCTTAAGCTCGTCTACGGCCTGTCGGGCGGCCTTCGGGGGGAGTCCCTGAAGGAGAGGTGGGCCTCTGCTATCCATGGCGCACGGGATAATCCCGTGCTAGACCTTCGGCCATATGCTACTGACCGCCGACCAACTCAAATCTAAGCTCGAGACCTTAGCGCCGGGTACCCGGGCCGAGGTGACGGACCTGACGGGCACCCAGGATCACTGGCAAGCCACCATTATTTCTCCCGCTTTTGAGGGCAAGATGATGATTGAGCAGCACCGTTTGGTGATGAAGTTGATGCAAGCCGACATTGACTCAGGGGTCGTGCACGCCCTGACGATTAAAACTTTTGCGCCTTCTCAATTGAAGGCATGAACCAAAACACAAAGGAGAATCCCATGTCTCATCCTCTTCGTACTGAAATCGAAAAGCTCGTCCAGGCGCATCCCGTTTATATTTTTATGAAAGGCACGCCTGATTTTCCGATGTGTGGATTCTCAGCTCGGGCCGTTCAAGTCCTCAAGGCAGCGGGAGCTGGCAAAGTAGAAGGTTTTGATGTGCTCTCCGATGACCCGATGTGGGATGCGCTCGAAGACTACTCGCAGTGGCCCACGGTGCCCCAGATCTTCATTGGCGGAAAGTTTGTGGGAGGCTGCGACATCGTCAGCGAAATGCATGAGCGCGGCGAATTGCAGCCCATGGTCGTCGAAGCCTTGAAAAAGTAAGGGCCCGGCCTCAGGCTTGAGGCATGTCCCCAATCCATTTGAATCGATCCCCCGAAGATCATCAGATCCTTGCGCTGCTCCGTGAGAGCGTGGCTCGAGGGGCGAGTGACTTGCACTTTCAAGGGCCTCCTGACTCCAGGTTTTGGCTTCGTATCGATGGGGAGCTGGTCGACGGAGGCGCGAGCGGTGCCCTCGGGGCGCTGGATCAGTGGGTCAGCGGGATTCTCACTCCATCCTCCGACAGAAGCTTGGGGGGAGATGTCGACTTCTCTTTTGCGATTGAGGGACTCGCGCGCTTTCGTGTGCATTTGTATCGTATGAGCAGGACTTGGGGAGCGGTGCTTCGAGTGATCTCGGCCCAACCTCCGACGTTGCAGTCGCTTGGGGTCCCCGAAATTCTGAATCGTATTCCTAAGCTTCATCGAGGACTGGTTCTCGTGACAGGGGCGACGGGCTCTGGAAAAAGCTCGACCCTGGCCGCTCTCATTCACGAGATCAATCGAACCGAGGCCCGACACATTGTGACGATCGAAGATCCAATCGAGTTCATTCACCCGCCGATCAAGAGTCGCTTGAGTCAAAGAGAAGTGGGAACGGATACTTTGGGCTTTGCTGACTCGCTTCGTTCGGCGCTCCGCGAGGATCCTGATGTGATTTTGGTGGGCGAAATGCGGGACCCCGAAACTGTGGCCGTGGCCCTCAAGGCGGCAGAGACCGGGCATTTAGTGCTCTCCACCGTGCATACTCAAGATGCTGAACGCACCATCGGAAGAGTGATTGCTCTTTTTCCACCTGAGGAACAGCGGTTGGTTCGGCTTAGGCTTGCCGATAATCTCGCGGCCATTGTGAGTCAGAGATTAGTTGAGAAAAAAACGGGCGGGCGAGCCGCTGCGATGGAAATTGTTATGGCCACCCAGTCGGTGCGGGATTGTATCGAAGCTCCCGAGAGGACAGCGGAGATGCTCGACCTTGTGCAGACCAGTGGTGATGGTCAGAGTTTTGATCGCCACTTAGTGGAGCTGTATCTCTCGGGGCAAATTTCGTTGGATACGGCGCGAAACTCGGCCACTCGTCCGGCAGATTTGGAGCGAGAACTTCGCTTTGGGAAGCACGCCGGTGCAAAGCTCTCTGAGGCAGATCGCCTGGCGCTCGAGCAAGAAGTGGAGCTCAGTGGGGATGGTGCTGGGCGCGCTGAGCCTTCGGTACCGAGCCCAAAAGAAAAGGGTCCGGTGAAAAACCACCCTTTTGATTCACTCAAGATCCAAGACAAGGCCAGCTCTCAGGGCAAGCCTCGTCGAACCTGAGTCTGCTTAGGACATTCTGAAAGCTTTTTTCTTGAGTGCGCGCTTACTGCGCTCCACCGCAACTTTGTGGTCTGCGGGAGCCTCGCCCTTGGCGTAGGTGGTGGCTTGATCGTGGCGGCGCTTTTGATGCTTTGCGCGGAGTCTTTTAGCCATGATGAATTGTGTCCTTTCTCTCTTGAAATCGAGGTGATGGGTTAACACCCCAAGCCATGAATTGCCAAGCAAACTTTGGCTCAAACGCGGTCGGATTTTGCTGACGTTTGGGGGCGCAAAGACCGATCAGTCCCCCATGAAGTCGCAGGCCAATGTTTTTGCTGTCAAAAAACCCCCGTTTCGTTTCGTTGTAGCTCTCGCAAGCTTTGGTTATTCTTGGAGAATGCGGCGCACGAATCCAGCTCTTTTGGTGATCTCCCTGGGCTTTGGCCTTTGGGCGGAGCTCTCCAGCGGCGGAAGTGCTTGGGCTGGAAAGCCTGCCCCCCTTCCTGAGCCAGAAAATGAATCCTCCACGACACTCAGCGCCGTAATGAATTCCAAGCTGAGTGGGCTGGCGGACCTCGAGCTCTCCGCACGAGCGGAGCTCCAGGAGGATGCTCAAAAGTACCTTCATTTTAGGAGAAATCCTGGCTCCGATCAGGCTCGTGCCCAGTGGCAGGCGAGGTGTGACGCCACGGGTTCACTCAAAAGCATCTACTGCCGCTCCAAGGACTTTGAGAAGTCTGACGTGGCTTCACGTCAAAAAAAGGGAAAAAAGCTCACCCCCCAAGAAGAGTTGAAACAAGCGCAGCAAGCTTTAGCGCAGGGAGAGGTGGGTTTGCTCGAAGAGCTCTCGGACTCAGCCATCGCCAAGGTGTTTTCGAGAGCCGGATCTGCAGGGGATTTTAATTCGTTAAAAGTTTCGATTTTGAGCGCTAAGCCTTGTGGAGTCGCTCGTGTGGCAACGATGGCGGCAGCAAAGATGGAGGAATTTCTCCCTTCGGACGAAGTGCATCAGTCCGTGGTCTCCCTCTATGAAAAATCGGCTCAGTGCGACGAAGAAGCGGAGTGGTCAGAGCGGGCACGGTATCGGAGCGCGCTTCTGTTGATTGCGCGGAATGATTGGAATCGCTCGATCCCTCATCTCGAGCGGCTCACTCAAAACAAAAAGTCAGATTATTACTCTCGCGCCATTTACTGGCGAGCACGAGCAGAAAAATCCCGTGGAAATGGGCTTGGCTTTAAGCAGCTCTCATCGCGCCTAACCAAAGAATTTCCGATCCATTATCATTCGCTGCTCCTCTCTCCTCGAGTTCTCTTTAATGCCGCGCAAAACTTGCACTTGCCGGAGCCCGCGGTTTCATTTCGGTGCAAGCAAATTGGGGAGGAGTGGAATCGTCGGGCTCGGGCAGTAGAAGTTCTTCAGGAGCTCGGAGCATTGGATATCGCTCGTGAGTTTCTTGCCGAGATGGAAGAACAGATGGAAGGAGCTGAAGCCGAGGCCAGGCTCTATCTCGCGGTTCTTCAACATCGAAACATCAATACGATCGGGACTTTTCGGGTCTTAAGTTCTCTCTTTAGGGAGCACCCGGGAATGCTATCCAGACAGACGCTGGCTTTGTTTTTTCCTCTGCGCAAAAACCTGGAAGGGTATCTCCATGTCGCGCAAGGGGGAGGACTGGATCCTTTTTTGATTGCGGCTTTGATCCGTCAGGAGAGTGGTTTTGTCACGCATGCAAGGTCGAGAGCTGGGGCACTGGGATTGATGCAGCTCATGCCCGCCACCGCTCGTTCGATGGAGCCCGTCTCTAAGCGCGAGCTCTTGGATGGCCGGACTAATGTCCGACTCGGAGTGAAGTTTTTTAGACGCCTTTTGTCCCGCTTTGGCGGCAAAGTGGATCATGCGCTCGCAGCTTATAACGCGGGTCCACTGAGGGTTGCGGAGTGGCAACGGCGATACCCGGTTTCGGACCCAGTTCTCTTCGTTGATTTGATTCCGATTAAGGAAACCCGAGAGTACGTTTCGCTGATTAGTCGGAACTATTACTGGTACCTCCAGATCTACGCGCGACACATTTTTGACGAGCGGCGCGAGGCCTCAGGAAATCAACGAGCGGAGCGAGCGCTTGCGGCTGTGAATTCCGAAGCAGTTCGCACCGGAAACAAAAACCCATTGGAATTTTCTCTGTTTCACTCACACTGAAGAGCTATGAATCCCTCTAGCTCTTCTGTGACTCGTTCTGGTCCCACTGTTTTGCATCGATTGAAGGAGTGGGCAGACTCCAAGCCCTCGTCACCCGCTCAAGGTTATAAGATTGGTGATCATTGGCGGGTTCTGACTGCGCGAGAGTATTGTGATCGCGTCTACCACTTGGCCCTTTTTCTTCAGTCCAAGGGATTTGGTCCGGCTGATGTCGGGGCGATTTTTTCTTACAACTCTCCGGAGTGGGTCCATGCAGAGCTCGCAATGGCTTTGCTGGGCGGGAGATCGGCAGGCCTGTACCCCAACAGTACTCCCAAAGACATTCTCTACATTTTGGAGCATACCGAAGCGACTTTGCTCTCGGTTCAAAATAAAGAGTACTTCGAGAAGATGGTAGCCAAGGGAGAGATCCAGATCCCCGATCGCATCCGAATGATTCTTGTTTTTGATGGAGATTGTACGGTTTCGCCCAAGGCGGTGTCGTACGAGTCAGCCATTGCCGAGGGCCGAAGGATCGCTGAATCCGGAGCTCCTAGCCTGGACTCGCTTTTAGCTAAGATTGACCCTAAGTCAGGCGCTTTTCTGATCTACACTTCCGGCACAACCGGAAACCCAAAAGGAGCGCTCCTTTCGCACGACAACTTGGCCTTCACGGCAGATCGAGTTCGAGATGCATGGAGACTTCCTCCCACGGGTCGGTTGTTTTCGTTTCTTCCGCTCTGTCATATCGCAGAAAAGCTCCAGAATATCGCAGCAGGCATCACGATGAATTATCAGGTGAGCTTTGCGACAAAGTTTGAAAGAGTTTCTGCCGAGCTTGGCGAAGTGGAGCCGACGCTGCTGCTTTCGGTCCCCAGACTTTGGGAAAAGATGGTCGAAGGGGTCATGGATAAACTCTCAAAGGCCCCCGTGCCTCGGAGAAAGCTTGCGGAGTGGGCGCTTTCGGTAGGTGCCAGGTGCTCTGAGATTCAGCTCTCTGGAAGGCCGCTTCCGATTGCTGATCTCGTACAGCTCAAGCTCGCAGACAAGCTCGTTTTAGCTAAGGTTCGCAAAGCGCTCGGACTCGGACAGGCGTTGACTCTAGCCTCGGGCGCTGCGGCTCTGCCTGCGCATGTCTCCAAGTGGTTTAGGTCTCTGGGGCTTGAGATTTGTGAGGCCTTTGGTCAAACCGAAACGACGGGGATCATCTGTATGACCGAGCGAGGAGTGGAGAGCTCTGGAACGGTCGGCAAGCCTGTTGCCGGAATGGAGTTCAAGCTCTTGGACGATGGCGAAGTGATGACCCGTGGGCGGCATGTCTTTTTGGGCTATTACAAAGACGACGCGGCCACTCGCGCCACTGTCGAATCCGATGGTTGGTTGCACACGGGTGACTTGGCGGAAATCACGCCCCGCGGACTGGTTCGAATTCGTGGTCGCAAAAAAGAAATCATGAAGACCTCAGGCGGCAAGATGATTGCCCCCGTTCCGATCGAAGAGAAGATCAAGATCCATCCGATGGTGAGCCAGGTTTGTCTCGTGGGAGATAACCGAAAATTTATCTCTGCTCTGGTGACGCTCTCCGAACCCACTTATGCCGAGTTAAAGGGCAAAGCGGGCGGAGTGAATGAGCAGGTGGTGAGAGATGCGGAGATTTGTCGAGCGGTTCGGAGTCAGGTGGATCAGGTGAATCAGGACCTGGCTAACTACGAACAGATCAAGCAGGTCACGATCCTCGCCCGGGAGTTTTCGATCGAGAGCGGCGAAATGACCCCAACCCTCAAAATGAAGCGCAACATTATCGAGAAAAATTACAAAGACGTGATTGATGCGATGTACTCCTAAGGTGTCCGCCACCTTACTTAAGCACCGCGTCACGATGAGTACAGTCATGGCAACATTGGTCTACCTCTGGAAACAGGGGGTGGCGGGCCGCGAGTTTTTGATGATTCATCGCGGTGGCCGAGAGGACGATTTTCACTCCGGCAAATGGAATGGCCTAGGCGGCAAGCTCGAGGGACTGGAGTCTCCTTGGGAAGCTGCAGCCCGCGAAGTGCGCGAAGAGTCCGGGCTGAGTCTTTCAGGAGAGCGCCTCCGTTGGCAGGGCATGCTTCATTTTCCCAACTTTAGGCCGCTCAAGTCCGAAGACTGGTGGTGCTGCGTGATGAGTGCAGAGCTCACCGCTGCTGAGGCGCAGTCTGTTCCGGACGGCTCAAGGTTCTCAGAGGAAGGGAGCCTCCACTGGATACCGGAGGGTAGGATTCTCGAGCTCAACCTCTGGGAGGGGGATCGAACCTTTCTGCCCAAAGTTCTTGCCGGCGATTCCGTCTTCGGGACTTTGAGGTACGAGCAGGGCCGGCTCGCGTGGTTTCGGCTAGAGTGTCCGCCACCTTTTACTTAAGCACTGCGTTATGAGTGGGGGGCTGTAAAGCCTCACGTCGGGCGGAATGTCGGTCCATTCCTAGTTGAAAGCGGGCGCGTTTGAGTCCTTTTCGAATGAGTTCCTCGTCCTCTCGTGGGGTTGCTTGAGTGACCCAGTTGTAAAGATCGTCGGGATCTTGCGGAGCGAGCATCGAATTCAACGGGAATAACTTCAGCTGCGCAGGGCTCCGCCCAAGCTTCATCTGGAGTGTACTGAAGGGATACCCGAGGGGATTCGAGTCGAGGCACAGGCCAGCGCGGATGGGATTCCGATAAACATACCGAATGGCGTGAGCGGCATAGAGTTCGGATTCGATCAGGCTCCAATGATAGCGACCCCGAAACACATGCCCGCAGCGGTCGCTAGCGCGATTATGACGTTTGGTAAACTCGGTTCCGAAATCGCCCATCAGAGTCCCGAGGTCCGACTCCGGACAGGTGATGAGGAGGTGAAAATGATTAGGCATCAGCACGAGAGCGTGCACGCGGCCTCCATGGATCAGGCACGATTCAAAGAGTACCTGGACGAATAGCGACCAAACTCTTGTGAGATCCAGGGGATAGACCTCACGATTATTGACCTGATTGGTGACGTGGTAGGGAAGCGTCTGAGATCGGATTAAGGGGCGTCTTGGCATGCGTCGTCCCAGAGCTAATTTGGGGCCATAACGCGGTGCTTAAGTAAAAGGTGGCGGACACCTTAGATTGGCGCATGCTTCAAGAACGTGAGGTTCTTGTTATTCTCCTCGGCGTAACGGAGGCCCCAGTCGCTCTTGAAGAGCAGCACCGGAAATCCGTCACGATCTTCGAGACAGCGCGAGTCCTCACGGCGCTCGAAGTAGTCGGGGTCAAAGTTCGGGCCCGTGACCCAGCGGGCATGGATGTAGGGAAGGCGCTCGATCTTCACATCTACCGCGTACTCCGACTTCAAACGGGCTTGGAGCACTTCGAACTGAAGCGCACCCACTGCTCCCAGAATCGGGTCCTTATCCAGCATCCCGCGCTGGCGGTAAATCTGCACCACGCCTTCTTCGGCAAGCTGCTCCAGGCCCTTCTTGAGCTGCTTGCGTTTCATCGGATCCAAGATCAGTACGCCCGCAAAATGTTCCGGGCTAAAGCGCGGAATCCCATCAAACGCAAACGCCCCCTTTTCACAAAGGGTATCGCCAATGCGCAGATCGCCCGTCGTGTCCAATAAACCCACGATGTCTCCG
>Ga0169931_10001924_pt1 | contig 34191 bp, 32 predicted proteins | sample Kivu_15m_20L_FD_129675 | JGI IMG/M metagenome (GOLD analysis project Ga0169931, IMG submission 129675) | Freshwater microbial communities from Lake Kivu, Western Province, Rwanda to study Microbial Dark Matter (Phase II) - Kivu_15m_20L... | ecosystem: Environmental > Aquatic > Freshwater > Lake...
ACAGCTCTTCGACCGAGGCATTCAGCACACGCGCGAGCTGGAGCGCGACAACAGTCGTCGGGAGATAGCGATTGGCTTCGATGGATGAAATGGCCTGACGGGTGATGTTGGCACGCGCTGCAAGTTCTCCCTGCGAGAGCCCCTTGGCCAGGCGAACTTCCTTGAGCCGATTCAGGAATGCAGCCGGAACCGTTGGCGATGACGTTCGCTGATCCATAGCAATCAAATAGCAAATATAATTGTCTAATGTCAATTATAATTGCCCAACTGCATTATTATTCCATTCAATCATCCATATGAGCAGAATGGTTTTATCGTTAGGAATTAACTATAAATGTATTTGTTGACAATTTAACTCCACTTACTGTATTTATATTTAACTTAATCCTGATCGACTTACAGATATATAAAAGTTTAACGAGAAAGATCCGCATGACACGAGCAACTATCCTTCGCCTAACGCTTGCCTTCCCGCTCCTCATCGCCATGCCCCCCATCGTTCACGCATTCGATTGGGTGCCGACCGATGAGGACATTAAGAAGTACCGGCAGAGTTGGAATCCGCTCTCACACGGCCCCGTGCTTCTGCAGTCGGTCGATACACAGCCGAAAGGCCAGCTCTCCATCCGCGAGTTTTTCTTCTCCCAGATCAGTGACAGCAGCTTCGGCAACCGGCTCAGCTTCGCGACCGACAGCAAGAACGGCCCCGTACACCTCTATCAAATCTCGCCCTCCGTGAACGCGGCCTACGGGATCAGCAATCACGTCGAGGTGGGAGCCGCGCTGTCCATGAACACCTTCTGGGCCTCTCAGAACGGAACTCACACGTCCGATACCAGCTTCGGAGACGTATCGCTCGTCATGAAATACCGTCCGATCATCCAGGATCCGGATAGCTGGAAACCGTCGATCACCCACTTTACGCAAGTCGTGCTCCCCACCAGCCGCTGGACCGGCGCCGAACGCCCCCCCGGAGGATTTTCGCCGCTTGGCCGGCTGCCCAGCACCCGGTTCGGCGAATACGGCATCACCCAGGGGCTCATGATGCGCAAGAACTTCGAGCCCATCCGGATCAGCGCCGCCGTGTTTTATACCTATGCGATCCCTGGAGAAAACCAGGGGCTGACGACCTATTCGGGCGATGTCATCAACACACGCCTGATTGTCGAACATATCGTGGATGACAAACACGGGTTCGGCTACAACATCGAGATCAGCACCTTGCATGGCACCACCTGGCGCGCCGACGGACACCAGATCAATACAGGCCAGCTCAAAGGCTTTTCCATCGTCGGGGTCGAGCCCGCCCTGCAATGGAACTTCTCGCAAAACTGGATGGTCGCGGCCGGCTGCCTGTTTACGGCGGCGGGACAAAACGCGAGCAATTCCGTCTACCCGAACGTGTCCCTGTTCTGGTTCTGGGACCGAAGCGGCAAGATTCTCATGCGCTAAAACCGCTCCACCCGCAACGGTCTAGCAGTACCACCCCTGCTGTGGTACCGTTGGCCATGTCCGCAGCATCGCCTAGTTGGATCGCGCGCCTCTCCATCGGCCAAAAACTCGCCGTCGCCTTCGGCCTGATTCTCGCGCTCCTCATGGGCAGCTTCTCGGCCACGCTGGTCTATCTCTCCCGCGTCAATAGCTACGTCGATCGTCACCAGCGCATTACCATCCCCGGTGTGGTCACCGCCTCGGACATGCTTCGGAATGTGAGCGACATCGAAACGCTGATGCACCATGTCCGGGAACATCTTGCCGATGCGAACCGGACCGCCGGCTTTGCCGCCATCGCCGACATCGAGCGGCGCACCCTGGCCGCGCTCGACACCTATCAGGCGGCGCATGCCGCCCGCACCCACCCGGTCCTCTATGGCATGCTGGAACACCACGGCCGAACCGACCTGGCCGTCGAGGAAGACCAGGCCGTCGTCGCCATCGCCGATGGCCTCACCAGCTTGCGCGCGCAGCGGGAAGACCTGGCCAGCGCCCTCGGCACGCATCCCTCTGATCCCGCCGGATCGGAAGCCGCCTACGAACAGACCGCGGCCCGCACCAAAGAAGCCATCGCCGCCTTGATTGACGTCCATCGCAAGATCGATGTCGAAATGAAAATCGAAGGCGACCGCCTCGTCGATCAAGCCCGCACGATGGTCATGGGCATTCTCGGCGTCCTCACGCTGCTGATCGTCGCCGTCTATGCGACGATGAAGCGGCATGTGGCCAACCCGCTCACACGCCTGGCGGCCACCGCCGACCGTGTGGCCCATCACGACCTCGCCGCCCAATTCGAGCCCTGGCCCAGCCGTGACGAAGTCGGCGCCCTCGCCGGTTCACTCACCACCATGCTGGCGAGCTTGCGGGACCACAGCACCGCGCTCATGCGCAAGACCAAAGAGCTGGAAGCCTTCACCTATTCCATCGCGCACGACCTGAAAGGCCCCTTGCGCGAGATCGAAGGCTTTTCATCGATCCTCGAAAAGCAATTCGCCGAATCGAACGACGCGCCGCTGCGGCACCACATCGGCGTCATCCGGCAATCGGCCTTGCGCCTCACGCACATGATCGACGCCCTTTTGAAGTATTCCCGATTGGAGCAGCAAGACTTGCCCCGCATTCGCTTCAACGTCATGGAGCTAATCGCCGGCCTGGTCACGGACCGGCTGCACCCGCGCGCCGGCGCCGCACCGGCCATCACCGTGAACCTGCCCTTCTCCGACCTGTATGGCGAACCCGTCAGCGTGCGCCAAGCCATCACCAATCTGCTCGACAACGCCATCAAATTTTCCGCCCACACGGCCGCACCGGCCCTGACGATCGGCGGAGAGCAGACGCCGATAGAGCGGATCCTCTGGGTTCGCGATAACGGCATCGGCTTCGACGCACACCAGGCCGGCAAACTGTTCGGCCTCTTTGAACGGCTCCATAGCCCAGGCGAGTATGAGGGCACCGGCGTCGGACTCGCCATTGTGAAGCTGGTGATGGACAAGCACGGCGGCCGGGTGTGGGCCGAATCCACGCCCGGCCAGGGCAGCACCTTTTATCTCGCGTTTCCGGATAGCCAAGAAACGGTCAGCCGTCAGCGTTCCGCTTCCGATCCGAAACAAGGCTGATGGCTGAGAGCTGAAAGCGAACACGATGCGCACACTCATCATCGACGACGAAGCCTATGTCCGGCTGGTTCTGGAGCAGGCCCTGCGCGAAGAGAACTGCCAGGTCACCGCCGTGACGCATGGCCAGGCCGGTCTCGACGCCTTGCAAACATCGCCCTTCGATTGCGTGATTACGGACCTGCGGATGCCCGGTTTGGACGGCCGCGCCGTACTGAAATGGATTACTGAGCACCAGCCAGACGTCGATGTGCTCATGCTCACCGGCCACGGCGACGTGAAAGACGCAGTCGAGGCCATGAAGCAAGGCGCCTGGGACTTCCTTATCAAGGACACGCCGTTCGATGCCGGCGTGGTGAAGGCGGCGCTGACCAAGCTCAAGACCGTCCGCGCGCTCCGCAAGGAAAACCTGGCGGCCCGCCATGGCGGATTTACACGCGATGTAATTGTCGAGGGGCCCAGCCAGGCCTGGCAGACACTCACAACCCAGATTGCCCAGGTGGCACCGGCCAATGCGCCCGTCCTCATACAAGGAGAAACGGGCTCCGGCAAAGAAGTGGCGGCGCGGTGGCTCCACGATCTGAGCCGGCGGGCCAACGGGCCGTTCCTCGCCATCAACTGCGGCGCCGTCAGCCGGGAACTGCTCGAAAGCGAACTCTTCGGGCACGAAAAGGGCTCGTTTACCGGCGCCACCGCCGCCAAGACCGGGCTCATCGCCGCCGCTGAAGGCGGCACGTTGTTTCTGGACGAACTGGGCGAAATGCCGGGTCCGATGCAGGTCAGCCTCTTGCGGTTTCTCGACCGCAATGAATACCGCCCCGTCGGCAGCACCCGCACGCGGCACGCCGACGTGCGGATCGTCGGCGCCACCAATCAGGACATTCAGGAACTCGTCCATCAAGGCCGCTTCCGCGACGACCTCCTGTACCGCATCAACACCATTACCCTGCGTGTGCCGCCGCTGCGTGAGCGGATTGAGGACATCCCCGCCCTGGTCGAGCACATCCTCCACACATGGCCGGTGCCCGGCTCACCCAAACGCACACTCTCGGCGGAAGCCCTCCAGCAACTGGCCACCTACCACTGGCCGGGCAATGTGCGGGAACTGCGAAATGTGGTCGAGCGCATGGTCTTGATGCACACCGGCACGGGGCCGATCGGCCGGGACGACGTGGCGCGGAGCCTTCCCCCATCAGCGGGGCAAGAGCGCGACGGCAACCTCTCCGCCTGTTCGCTCGACGACATCGAACGGCGCCATATCCAACGCGTCCTCGATGCCAGCGGGGGCAACAAAACCCAAGCCGCCAAAACCCTCGACATTGATTACAAAACCCTGCTCGCGAAACTGAAGAAATATGGGATCGCCGCAGACCATCACTAACACCATCCCGGGGCACACAACGCCCCCCGCCCCATAGAAGGAACACCGGCTATGACACAACCAGCATCATCGGGAGAACAGCAGGCCCAGCAACGGTTCGGCACCACCACGCGCGCCGCCGCCTTCTACGCCAATCAGATGCTGGACCATCTTAACCGGCCCATGCAGCAGTTCATCGCGCGGCAAGAAATGGTCTTTATCGCCACCGCCGATGCGACGGGCGCCTGCGACAGCTCATTCCGCGCCGGCACCAGGGGATTCGTCACCGTGCTGGACGAGAAGACGCTGGTCTATCCGGAATATCGAGGCAACGGCGTGCTGGCGAGCGTCGGCAATATCTTGGAGAACCCCCACATCGGGATGCTCTTCCTGGATTACTATCTGACCACGATGGGATTGCATGTCAACGGCAAGGCGCAGGTCTTGACGCCCGGCGAGGTGGAAGGGATCCAGCATCTTCCCGCCAGCATTCGCGAAGCCATGCAGATCAAAGGCGGCCGGCATCCGGACGCCTGGGTCCTGGTGAACGTCGAGGAAGCCTACGTCCATTGCTCCAAACACGTGCCGCTCATGAAGCGCCTGGACAAACATATCGCCTGGGGCAGCGACGACGAGTTTGTCAAAGGCGGCGACTTCTTCAACGTGCGCGCCGAGCCGCGACCCTAGCCCGCATTATTCATGACGGCTTCTACTGCAATCGCCGATCCGCTGCTCCGACAAGCCTTCGGGCGGCGGGCTCGCCCATTCGGTCCCTCGACGTACTGCATGAGTACGCCTCAGGACCTCAGGGCTCCGCGCGCCGCTCTCGCGACGCGGCTCCGCGATTTCGTGACGAACCATCATGAATAATGTGGGCTAGCCATCCACACGATCCGTCACGACTGCTGTCTCGCCTTGGCCAAGGCCAGCGCCATCGCGCTGACCGGCTGAGGCGCGCGTGTGGCCTGGCTGGGCGCCGAGGGGCCACGGCCCCGCTGATCGCGAGGGCCGGCCGCCATGGCCTCGCTCCCCGGCTGAGCGGGACGGCTGGCCGCATCGTCCAGCCGCATGGTCAAGGCAATCCGCTGGCGCTTCAAATCCACGTCGAGCACCTTCACCTTGACGATCTGGCCTGGTTTGACCACCTCGTGCGGATCTTTGATGAACTTGTTGGCCAGCGCCGAGACATGCACGAGCCCGTCCTGGTGCACGCCGATATCGACAAACGCGCCGAACGCGGCCACATTCGTCACCACGCCTTCCAGCACCATGCCCAGCTGCAAATCGGCCAGCGCCTCGACGCCGTCACGGAAGGCCGCCGTCTTGAATTCAGGGCGCGGATCACGGCCCGGCTTTTCCAATTCGGTGAGAATATCGCGCACCGTCGGCACACCGAACTGCTCATCGGTAAAGTCCGCCGGCGACAACCCCTTCAAGACGGCGGGCTGGCGCATCACGTCACGAATCCCAGTCCCCAGGCGCGTGAGAATGCGCTCGACCACCGGATAGGCCTCCGGGTGCACGGCGGACCGGTCCAAGGGATTGTCTCCATCGGGAATACGGAGAAAACCCGCCGCCTGCTCGAACGTCTTCTCGCCCAGACGCGGCACTTTGCGAATCGTCATGCGATTCGGGAATGGCCCGTTGGCATCCCGGTACTCCACGATATTTTTGGCCAGCGCCTTGTTCAGCCCCGACACCCGCTCCAGCAACGGAATCGACGCCGTATTGACGTTCACGCCGACGGCGTTCACGCAGTCTTCGACCGTGGCATCGAGCGACCGCGCCAAGGCCCGCTGATTGACGTCATGCTGATATTGGCCCACGCCGATGGCCTTCGGCTCGATCTTGACCAGCTCGGCCAGGGGATCTTGCACCCGCCGCGCGATGGACACGGCCCCGCGCAGACTGACATCCAGCTCGGGAAACTCCGCAGCCGCAAAGGCCGACGCTGAGTAGACCGACGCCCCCGCCTCGCTCACCACGATTTTGGCAATCTTCTGCTCCGGCTTGTGCGCCGCAACCAGCTTGATCACCTCGATCGCCAGCTTGTCCGTTTCCCGGCTCGCCGTCCCGTTGCCGATCGAGATCAATTCCACGCCATGCAGGACCACCAGACGAACAAGCGTGTCCAGCGACCCCTGCCAGTCGTTGCGCGGCTGATGCGGGTAAATCGTCTCCGTCGCCAGCAACTTGCCCGTCGCATCGACCACGGCCACTTTGCACCCGGTGCGAATGCCGGGATCGAGCCCAAGCACGGTCTTGGGGCCGGCGGGCGCCGCCAGCAGCAGTTCATGAAGATTGCGCCCGAAAATCTTGATCGCCTCGGCCTCCGCCGCCTCGCGCAGTTGCACCAGCAATTCCACACTGAGCTGCACATGGATTTTCATGCGCCAGGTCCAATCGCACACGCCGGCCAGCCACTTGTCAGCGGGGCGCCCGCGATCCGCGATTCCGGCATGAGCCGCGATCATCGCCGTACAGGGATGGGGCACGACCGCTTCGTTCGCTTCCCCCAAACCCAATTCCAGTTTCAACACACCCAGCGAGCGCCCCCGAAAGAGCGCGAGGGCCCGATGCGACGGAATGGTCTTGATGGACTCCGCATAGGCATAGTAATCGCGGAACTTTTCCTCTTCGGCCAGCTCCTTGTCTTTCATCACCGTCGAGGTCAAGACACCCTGCTCCCAGAGACGCGTCCGCAGAGCCGCCAGCAGATCGGCCGTTTCGGCAAAGCGTTCCATCAGAATATCGCGCGCGCCTTCGAGCGCCGTCTTGGCATCGGGCACATTGATCGCCTCGGCGCCTTCGGCCGCCGGCTTCACATTGAGATACTTGGCCGCTTCCCCCTCAGGCACGAGCATCGGATCGGCCAGCAGCGCATCGGCCAAGGGCTCCAGCCCGGCCTCCCGCGCAATCTGCGCCTTCGTCCGGCGCTTGGGCTTGAAGGGCAGATAGAGATCTTCCACGGCCTGCTTGGTTGTGGCGGCATCCAGGCTCGCGCGCAAGGCGTCGGTCAACTTTCCCTGCTCCTCGATCGAGGCCAGAATCGCCGCGCGCCGCGCCTCCAACTCACGGAGATAGAGCAGCCGCTCTTCCAGCGTCCGCAGCTGCGTATCGTCCAAATTCCCCGTCACCTCTTTCCGGTACCGCGCAATGAAGGGGACGGTCGAACCTTCGTCAAGCAGCGCCACCGCCGCCGCCACCTGATGGGCGCCGGCACCGAGTTCCTTGGCGATGAGGGAACCGATCTTGAGCTGCGCGGCGGCTGAAATCTGAGCCTGTGTTGAAGTCGTCATAGAATCCTCGTGTGATGCATCGGGCAATGCGGCGGTGGAATCTATCAGAAGCCCCCTGTGACTTCCAGCACGAAGACGGAACAGGCCCATCCCCTCAGACTCCATCGGACCTCTCAGGCTGGCACTCCGCCGGCGAGTCCGTTACACTCCGCTTCTGAGCCATTCGACCTGGGAGCCTCGCACAGTGACCTACTATCAGGTGCTTGAATTAAGCCCGTTGGCCACCGCCACCGATATTAAAAAGGCCTGGATTGAACAACTCCAAGTCTGGCATCCGGACCGGTTCACCCATGCCCCCGCGCTGCACAGCAAAGCGGAAGCCCGTACGCAGCTCATCAACCAGGCCTATCAAACTCTGAGCGATCCGGTCTTGCGCCAGCGCTATGACGCCCAGACGCAACCGGCCTCGACGCGCACAACGCCCGCCGCCGCGCCCCAACCGTCACGCCCGGCTTCGCCCGTGCGGCCTCAGCCGGCGGCCCCGCGTCACGCCAGGCAGGAGCCGCGGGGCCCGCAATTGCCCGTCACCCTGTTCCGCAATGAACAGCCCAAAATTCCGGTGCCGCCCATTCACATCCTCGTCGATAGCCGCCAGCACCAGCCCTATGAGTTTCGCGGGCTCATTCGCATCGCCGGCACCCTGCAGCAGCCGCTGGCCGCCGGAGACTACGCGATTGCCGAAGCGCCGGAACTCTTCGGTGTCGTCCGAAAGCGCGTCGAGGAGTTCAATACGATTTTCTCGAACCCCGCCGACAACCGGCTGCCGTTCATGCGTGAACTCCAACCCCTGCTCGCCGTCCCCCACCGGTTTCTGGTGATCGAAGGGGCGATCCAGGCGCGGCTCGCCAGCGGCCGGCTCGGCCAGTATCACAAAAACGGTTTGATGGATTTTCTGGACGCCATCACGGCGCGCTATGGGATTCAAATCATCTATACGGACAGCCGAGAAGAAGCGGAGGAGCGGATCGCCAATCTCGCCGCCCTCCACTACGCCTACTACTTCGCGGAGCGGCAGGGGCTTGGCCACTACCTGAAAGAGAATGACCTGTAATCCCTTTGCCGGTTACCCTGCGCCCGTTCGGCCTGTCCCGCTTGTCGCGCATCTCCCGCTCATCCCGCGCACACGTCACCGGCAAGGCCCAAATCCCACCTGACGCAAGGCTTCATACAGCACCACCGCTACGGCATTGGAGAGATTCACACTCCGGCTCTCCGGCTTCATCGGGATGCGAATCCGCTGCCCCTCGGCCACCGATCCCAATAGTTCTGGCGGCAAGCCACGGCTTTCCGGCCCAAAGACAAACACATCGCCCTCGGCATAGGACACCAGATCGTACCGCTGAGTGCCCTTGGTGGAGGCCGCAAACAGACGGCGATTCTTGAAATGCGCCGCGCAGTCGGCCCAGGTTTCGTAGACCGCGAGGGTCGCGAATTCGTGATAGTCCAATCCGGCCCGCCGCATTTGCCGGTCGTCCAGATCGAACCCCAGCGGCTTGACCAGATGCAGCCCTGCCCCGGTATTCGCGCAGAGGCGGATGATGTTGCCGGTATTCGGGGGAATTTCAGGCTGATAGAGAATGATGTCGAACATGGGGCGCGCAGTCTATCATGGCCGCACCGGCTCTCGCGATCCCGGCCTCGATGCCTCTTGTCTTTTTTCGTCCGCTCCCCTATAGATTGGCAGGGCAAGCGGGGCAATTCGAATCCACATCCACGACTGCGCACACCAGGCTCCAGAGGAGTGCCTGCCATGAAAATGCTGATGATTGTGTTTCGGGAATCGATCGTTCAGCACATCCATGCGCTGCTGAAAGAACACCAGATCACGTCCTTTAGTGAAATCCACAACGTCGAAGGCCAGGGAGAGACCGGGCCTTCCGTGAAATCCTTTTTCTCTCCGGGGGCCAACTGCATGATCCTTACGGCGGTGCAGGAGCCCGCGGCCGCTCGTCTCATCGACGCGTTCACGCGTTTCAGAGAAACGCATGGACTGCATGAGCATGGCAACACCTTCCCGCTGCACGTCTTTGCCCTCCCCTGCGAAAAAGTCGTCTAGCCAGGAGCACCGTGACCACGCACGAACAGGGCGGGATCCGGCCGAAGGCATTTGGCCCCGCCCCCCATAATAGGCTTCCCCCCTGTCCTCGTTGGTCACTAGACCTCTCCTTCCATTCGCGTTAGCGTTGAGGCCCCATCATGTTCGACGGCACCCCCTATGCCCACCTCATGGTGTACCAAGACCCCAGGAAAATGAAGTAAGCGGCCTGAGCCGTGCGGAGCCTGTCTGCCTCCGCACGGTCCTTCATCTCCCGCCTTCCCCTCCCACGGCCCCTCTTGCGCACAGGCGCTACCACCTTCCCCCGATCTCTTGGTACAATACACATCGGCAACCACCGGACGGCTACTGGCGTACCGCCTTCTTCCTATGCAGAGATTACAGACGACAGACCGGCTTCGGCCTGGCACCATCGCCGGACTTTTGACTCTCCCGCTGACGCTCTTCCTCCTCATACGTCCGCCCGCCTTCGCGGAAGCCCCTCCATCTCCCCCGGCGGAGCAGATCGCGCAACAGGCCAACGCCCTCTGGGAAAGCGGCGCGTGGGCAACCGCCCTCGACCTGCTCGATCAGGGCCTTCACAGCCATCCGCACGCCCTGCCGCTCCATAAATTGAGGGGTGACATCCTCGCCACCTCACGGGGCCCCCAAGAAGCGGTCCAGGCCTACGACGCCGTCCTCGCCAAACACCCGGCCGCCCTCGATGTCCGATGGGCCAAATGGAGCGTCCTGGTTCGATGGGGGCAGGCGGAGGAATCGCTCGCCGAACTGCAACGCATTGCTGAAATCGACGCCCAGAACCCGCTCGTGCATCTTCGGCTGGCGCAGGAACTCCGCAAACTCGACCGGCTGGAGAACTCGCTGGAATCGTATAAGAAGGCCGTGGCGCTCAGGCCGGATCTGCCCGGCTGGCGGCTCGCACTGGCGCGGGGGCGATTCGATCTGCTGGATTACGACGGCGCGAATGGCGACGTGCAGGACATTCTGACACACGCGCCCCCCGGCTCTCCACTGGAAATCCCCGCCAAGACGCTGCACTCCCTCATCGAGGGCACCTCCACGGAACGGGGCCGGCGCTACAAGCGTATCCTGACCCCGGACGCCACAGAGGCACAATTGAAAGAATGGGCTTTCCTGCGCGCGGAAGCGTGGAGACTCTTCGAGGCAAGGCGCTATGAGGAGGCTGCGCCGCTCTACCGCAGGATGCTGGCGCTCAACCCAATGGATCCCACGGCAACCTACCAATTGGGACTGACGCTCATGCAAGTGGGCCGATGCCAAGAAGCCCTGACCATTTTCCGCAAGCTCTCCGATCTCGATACGACCGATGAAGACTATACGGATTCCGTGTTTCGCATGGGCCAATGTCTGGTTGAATTAGAACGCTGGGAAGACGCCTTCGTCCATTTTCACATCCTCTACGAGACGGCCGTCGAGTTTGAAGAAGCGAACAAGCAAACGGCGCTGCCTCCGGGAACCCGTGTGCTGGACAAAGGCAAACTGGCGAAGTGGCTCGACAAGGTGCGCCCTCACGTCCCTGAATTGGCGCAACTCGCACAGAAGACCCCGCTTCCCGCGACTCCATCCGGCGATTCGGCGCCTACAGGAACCATCGCGGACGAAGATCTCTTCGCCAACGCACTCCGCCGGATCGCGCCGCAGAAGACACTGGAGACCGGAGCCGCACTGATGGGACGAGACGCCGATTTCAGCTGGTTTCGGTTTGTCATTCCGGCGGCCAAAGTCATGCGGGACGATTTTCCCACCGGCGCGCATGACTTCATTCCGTTGAACCCCGGGGACAGCTTTCCCGCCACCCAGCCGGAGATCTACCTGGTCTTTGGGCTGGTAGGCGCCTCGTACGATGCCGTGCCCCTGACCGCCCAGTGTTTCCTCGAAACAGCCGAATCGACCGATCGGGATCACCCGATCGTGCAAGACCTCGCCATGACGACCATGAACGATCAGTCCGGCTATTTCCTGCTCTCCCGGCCCCGCACGGGATGGCTGCCGGGACTCTATCGCTGCGGCCTCTTTGCGGGGGATACCACCTCCGCCTATACCCATGTGGATGAAGTCCGCTTCCGGATTATCGAGACAAGCCCGGCGTCATAACGAAGCCGCCCGCACCAGCTGATGCCGGATCAGGTAGCGCCCGGTACAAGTCTCCCCGGGGGCCAGGCGTTTCAAGCCCCACTCCGGATGATTGAAGGCATCCGTCGCGCAGGTCATCGGCTCGATGGCGAAGGCGCGGCGCGGAACCTCAGCGATCGCGTCGCCCGTGTAGACCACCACTGCGGAAAATGACCGGTCCATGACCACCTCAACGACAGGCCGGCACGGAACGACATGCGCAGGGGCCCCGCTGGTGAATCGGCACATGGAAATGCGGCGACAACCATGGCTTGCACCACCCTGCAATCGGTTGTGATGCGGGATGCCCGAGAAAGGCCGAGTGGAGAGATAGGGAACGCAGGCCTGCGCCTACATGGGAATATCGCGCGTGCCATCATAGGCATTGTTCACCTGGGAGGACACCTTGACCGTATCGCCGTCTTTGACCGGCGAATCTTCCGCACCGATTTTCTTGTTCACCGTGATCAGCGCCGTCCGGTTGGCAAGAAACGGGAGGAGCGGACCGAGCTGATCGGGATGGGCCTCGATCAATTTCCTCACCGTCGTCACGTCGCTCGTCTCAATGGAGAACTCACTCTCCCCCATGGCCTCTAGGAGCGTCCTGCCGAATACCAGTACGGTTACCATATCGATCCTTGTCTCTTGTTATATTGGTCTGTTTGGTCTATCTGGTCTGTCTGGTCTATCTGGTCTCTCTGGTCTCCCTAGTCTGTCTCGCCTATCTGGTCTATCTGGTCTATCTGTCACTGGCCCCGCGCATGACAACGGAAACAATCCTGGCGCTTGGGATGGCGGTCCGGGAGCGGCTTGGCGGCACCGGCCTGGTGGCACGTCACACAATCCTTTTCACCCACGATGGCCTGATGCTCCGCATTCTTGGGAATCACCGGGTTGCGGTCTTTCGGCGTCGGCAATAACGACACCCCCACCACGACCGCCACGGCAAACAGCACGAACAACCAATCGACTTTTCTCAGTTTCATCTCGGCGTCGCTTTCTGACCATCAGCCGCTTCGTAGGATTCTTGAAGAAGCTGCGCCACATGCTTCACGTCGGCCTTGCCCTTCAAGCCGTGCTTCAATTGAATCATGCAGGCCGGGCAGCTCGTCGCCACGACGTCAGCCCCCACCTGATCGATCGCCCGCGCTTTCCGTTCAAAGATCTTCTGCGACGTGTCGTAATCCTTCACCAGAAACGTCCCGGCCCCTCCGGCGCAGCGATCGGCATCGGGCATCTCGGCATACTGCACACCAGGCAAGGCCGACAGTATCTTGCGCGGCTCTTTCGTCACGCCCGCGGCGCGCAAATGACAGGACGAGTGGTACGTTACACGTGTCGTCCCGGTCTCCGCCGCAGCCATCGCAGGATGCGCGGAGGAACGGCTGACAAATTCCGCGATATGCACCACTTTCTTGGCCAGCCCTTCCGCCTGCCGCCGCTCCTCGCCCTCGTCAAAGAGAGCCGGATAGTCTTTCAACATCAGCGTACAGGAGGCACAGCCTGTCACAACGGTGTCATATGAAGCAAACGAAGCGAGGTTGAACCGCGCCCCCTCCCGCGCCAGGTCCTGATGCCCGTAGGTTTGCACCGGCGTCCCCGAGCAGCGCTGCGGCGGGAGCGCCGGATCGACGCCGTGCTTCCGCAAGACTGCAATCACCGCATCACCCACCCCATCGTCAAAATAGTTCGCGGCGCAGCCGTGAAAGTAGGCCACCCCGCCCGAAGGCTTCGCGCCAGCCGGTGGAATGAGGTCCGCATGCCGGTCGCGCAGGTGGCGCGACGCCAGCCTGGGCAGGAGCAAGTCGTGCGGCAATTTCGCCGTTGGCGCGAGCCGTTTCATCACAGGAGTCGAGACCCATTCCAGAATCTGCCGGACCAGGGGCCGATCCCACAGTGGCTGAGTCTTCCCCAACAGCCGCAGCAAGGCCCCAAAGGGCTCCCCCTTCGCCTGCCAGCGGAATATCCACCCGGCCAGCCGGTTGGGGTGCTCGGCCCGCTTCTTCAAAATGAGGTCGGATACATCGATGCCCGCGGGGCACGCCGTGCGGCAGGACTTGCAGTTCAGACAGGATTCCACCACTCGCTTTGAGTTGAGATAGCTGTAATCCTTCGACGTGACGATCTCAAACCAGCCCCGCGAGCTCATGTCCTCCGATTGGAACACATCGTAGACCGGGCAGACGGCATTGCACTTGGCGCAGGTTGCGCAGGACTTGGACAGCCTGGTGTAGTCGATGTGTTCGGTGAAGGAGGCCTCGCTGATCTTGATGCCGGGATTGAGTACGCCACTGGGATCAAAACTCTTTTTGACCTGGACAAAGAGGTTGTAGAGACCGTCGCCAAACATCTTCCTGACATACTCGGCGCGAATCCGTCCGTCGCCATGTTCGCCGCAGATGGACCCGCCAAAGCGATTTAGAACGGCATCATGAATCTCATGATACCCCTGAACCATATTCTCGAAGTCATTGGAATCATTCACATCGAGCAGCGGAACGATATGCGCGTTTCCATTGCCGATGTGCCCGAAAATCGCCACCGGGACCTGCTGCCCCGCGAAGAACTCCTCCAGGTAGCGGATCAATTCGCTGATCCGATCCGCCGGCACCACCACATCGTCCACGAAATTGATCGGCTTCTTGCGCGGATCGAATCGATAGAGCGTGGGATACAAGGCCTTGCGCGCCTTCCACAATTGCTCGCGCTGCTCCGGATCGAATGCGAGCGTCAGATCGGCGGCCAGGCGGAAGGGCCGGCAGACCGCCGCCATGCGCTCGGCCTGCTCCCGGAGATCAACATCGACTGAATCGGCATCCAGTTCGGCCAGCAACGTGGCCGCCGCATCGGCGGGAATGCCGTGTTTTGCCCGCCCGATCAGATCCAGCGTATTGGCATCCATCACTTCCAGCGCGCTCGGCTCCAGCGCGAGCAGCGCCGGCACTGCCGCCCCCACATCCTCCAAATGCCGGAAATGGATGAGCGCGGTCAGCGTGGCCTTCGGCTTCTCGACCAAACGAAGGGTGGCCTCGCTCACCACGCCAAGCGTCCCCTCGCTGCCGACGAACAGCTTGGGCAGATCGAACTGGCCCTGGGCCAATCCATCCGCCAGGCCAAAGAGGTTATAGCCGCAACTGTTCTTGCTCACGGTCGGCCGCTTGGCGGCAATGAGATCGGCATGCGACTGCGTCAAGGTCACAAGCTGGCGGAGTGACGGCGTCGAGGCGAGCAGCCCCTCTAACACCGGATCACCCAGCCCATAGGACCGCGCTTCCAGCCAGGCGCCAGACTCCAGACACACACGCAGGCGATGGACGTTATCCTTCACCGAGCCATAACGGAGCGTATGCGGGCCGGACGAATTATTCGCCAGCATGCCGCCCAGCTTGCACATGTCGCCGCTGGAGGGATCAGGCCCAAAGAGCAACCCTTGCCGCGCAAGCTGTTTGTTCAACTCCGCCAGGACGATCCCCGGCTGCACCCTGGCCCAGCGCTCGTCCCGATTCACTTCGAGGAGGCGATTCATGCGGGACACGTCGAGAATGATCCCGCTGCCGACCGCCGACCCGGTGAGATTGGTCCCGGCCGCGCGTGGTGTGAGTGGAATGCCCCGCGACACGGCATAGGTCACCGTCGCCGCGATATCATCCTCCGACTCCGCCAGCACCACCGCCTTGGGCTCCATGCGATAGATGCTGGCATCGACCGCGTAGGCCGTCTTGGTCGGGAAATCGTCTTTAACTTTGCCGGCTCCCAGCGCCGCGCGCAGATCGGCGGCAATGGCGCGGGAACGGTCTGGCAGAATGAGAGTTGGTGCGCGCATAAAAGATCGTGGCGCATTCTAGACGCCCTCTAGTCCGAGCGCAAGACGGCGGTTGTTGCGGGAACCACGATTCCCGTACAATGCGGCCTCGCTCACGAGGACACGATGCCGCTTCCCACACTCTATATCACCCGTCTGCTCCCTGCCCCCATCATGGAGGCGATCCGGACTCGCTATGCCCTGATCTCGGAACCCCAGGAAGGCGACATTCCCACCGCCGAGGAGCTGCGGCGCGGGTTTACTCATGCCGATGCGGTCATCTGCACCCTAGCGGATCGGATCACCGATGACCTCTTTACGGCGGCCTCCCGTCTGAAAATCCTGGCCAACTACGCGGTGGGCTATAACAATATCGACGTCGCCGCCGCCACGCGGCGCGACATCGTGGTGACGAACACGCCGGATGTGCTGACGGACGCGACGGCGGATCTTGCGTGGGCCTTGCTCTTGGCCGCAGCCAGGCGGGTGGTCGAAGGCGACCGCTGGACTCGCACCGGAACCTGGCCAGGCTGGGCTCCCACACAAATGCTGGGCGCCGAGGTTGCCGGGAAATCGCTGGGCATCATCGGCATGGGACGCATCGGTCAAGCCGTGGCGCGGCGGGCGGCGGGATTCGATATGCGCGTACTCTATACCGGCCGGAAAAATCTCCCGCATGCCGCGCTCTATACCGGATGGGAGCGGGCTTCGCTGCAGACGGTCATCGAGCAGTCGGACTTCTTATCACTGCACGTGCCCCTCACGGATTCGACACGCCACATGATCGGCGCAAACGAACTCGCCGCCATGAGGCCCGGCGCCATCCTCATCAACACGGCGCGCGGCCCCGTCGTCGATGAAGCGGCCCTCCTGGCAGCACTTCGCTCACGCACCATTGCCGCGGCCGGACTCGATGTCTATGAACGGGAACCGGAAATCCTGGCAGGATTGGAAGAGCTCTCCAATGTCGTGCTCTTGCCGCATCTCGGATCGGCGACCACGGAGACCCGCATCAAGATGGGGCTGATCTGCCTGGAGAATATTGCCGCGGTACTCGCAGGAAACGCCCCGCGCACCCCGGTGCGCTAACTGGCGGCGCGAAACTCGGCCGGCGCAGGATGATATTTCTCCCGCAGCGATTCCAGCCGCTTCGGCACATCGTGGAAAGATGGAATTGTCTCGTACGTCTGCGCGGCCTGTTCCCACTGGGATTCCAATTCGTACAACATCCCCAGTTCGTACCGAATCGCGTGGCCCGTGCCCCCCTGGCAGCGCGGATCGGACAGGACCGCTTCGAGCCCTCGAATCGCCTGGCGATACTGCCGCTGCTCCTTCATGCAGACGGCCGTCATGAGACAGGCGTCGAGATACAAGGAATCGGAGGCTTTCGCGACGTACAACTCGTCCAGGGCGTCGTCGTAGAGCCCCATGTTCTTATAGGCCACCCCCAGGGTGTAGTGCGCCTCATAATCCGGCTCGCTCTGCGGCGGCGCGGCGGCCTCAGCCGACACAACAGCGAGGGGCACCGGCTCCACAACTGAATTCACCGACCGCTCCTCGACAGGTGGCGCCACAAGAACTGTTTCCTCTAACGCCTGTGGCACGACTGACGCAACCGTATCGGTTACAGCCAGCGTCTCGCATTCACTGGGGTCGGGAGGAGGCGCCAGATGATCGAACGAAGGCGCCGCGACGCCCTGCGCATCAACGACCGCATCAGGAACGGCCCCAACGAGGGAGAAGGTCGATTCATCCGAAGCGGCCGCTGACACGGGAACACGCGCACAAGACTCCGGTTGGGGCTCGGCTGCGAGCCCGTCCCTCGGCTGAACGGCGGATTCAGCCACAGTCTCGCCCCTCATTTTGGCCGACAACCGGGCCACCAGATCCGAGTCCGGAGCAAGCGCCTTGACCTTCTCGAACAACTCCTCATGCAAACTCTCCATCCCCGGCTCGGGATGGGCCAAGAGCAACTCGACGGCCTTGGCATATTGTTCCGCCGCGGCTGCCGCCTCGCCGTTTTCTTCGAGTAACTCCGCAGACAGCTCCAGCAAGGGAACCGAATGGGGCTCCACCGCGAGAAACTCCGCAATCAACGCTTCGGCCAGCGGATACTCCTGCGCCCGCAACGCGGCTCCCGCCAGGAACCGATATTCGCCGAGCGCCACCTGAATATCGCCGCGCAGCAAGTGCAGCCGGGCGAGCAACTGGCAGACCTGCGGATTCCCCGGCTCCCGGGTGAGCAACTGATTCAAAATCGCCTCGGCCCCCGCATATTGCTGCTCATCCATCCGGCGGGTCGCTTCGGCCAGAAGGTCCAACGACTCCACCGGCTTGGCCGCCAAGGTCACCGGCCGGCCGGAAGCCTCTGCGGGCAGCGCGGGCGCTCCTCCCTTGGATGCGCTTTCCACGAATTGCGCGGCTTCGCTGTTCTGCGGATCGATCCGCAGCACGGACACATAGGCCGCTTTCGCCTCATTGTACCGGCCCTGCGCCGAGTGTTCCCGGCCAAGCTGGAGGTACACCTTGGCGGCGTCATCCTGAAGATGTTCCTGCAGGCAGAGATCGGCTACACGCTGCTGCGCATCCAGATTGGAGGCGTCCAGGCTCACGATGGTCTTATAGATTTCAAGCGCGGCCTTGCCCTTCCCCTCCTTGAGGTACTGCTTCCCCAAGGTCAGATAGTCTTGGACCGCGCTGCTCAGCAATCCACGCTCCGCATTGAGATCACCAAGGTGGCGATAGACCTCATACCGGGCGGGATCGACCTTGAGAATCTTTTTGTAAGTGGCAATCGCTTTGAGGGTGGCGCCTTCGGCCCGGAATGCCGCGGCCGCCTGGAGAAAAGCCGCCACGGCTTCGGCCACGCCGTTCCGCTTGAGATACAGATCGCCGATGGAGTTATGCACACTCCCGTCGTTCGGCACTTCCGCCGCCAACTTTTTCCACTCGGCAATGGCCGCGTCGAACTGGCCGCGCGCGGCCAGCGATTGCGCGCTGTGCAAGATCTTGCTGCGATCGAGAGCCAAATGCCACTCCTTAGACAGGACTACGCAAACGCTAACAGCCTCCCTCTTATTTGTAAAGAAAATGGCCAAAAACAAAGAGGCCCGCCTCCCCCAAAGGGAAGACAGGCCCCCTCACACTCCGGCACAGTGCGCGGAACGATTACAACGCCGCGATGGCGGCCTTCAACACGTTGGCCGCTTGCGGCCCCTTGGCGCCCTGCACGATATCGAACTCGACGTTCTCGCCTTCTTTCAGCGTCTTGAATCCATCGCCTTGCAGGGCCGAATAATGCACGAATACATCGTCTCCGCTATCGAGGCGAATGAATCCGAACCCTTTCCGGTCGTTGAACCACTTCACCGTTCCTTTGGTCTTCACAATACCCCCCTTTCCTCAATGGCCGCGCATAGTTGCGCAGCCGGCCAGATAAGCCGTACATGGACTCGCACACAGGCAATGAAAAGAAATGGCGACGCGTGGAGAAGACTGGACGGGACCCTGCAGAAAAAAATACATCACTCGCGGAACCCATCGGTAAAAGAAAAACCGCGCTGGAAGTAACATAGCAATTCCCCCTTGTCAAGCGATTCTTCCCCCTGCCTGAGAGTTGTCCTGCGGTTTACAAGGCGCGGCGACTTCCCTATAGTGACGGAATACTTTCCTGTAACGATTGCACCCGTGATTCTACGAACCCTGCTCGACCGCTACATTTTTACAGAACTGCTCTCTCCGTTCGGACTGAGCCTCGGAGCCCTCTGCTTCGTCATGCTCACCAGAGAGCTGCTCCGCCTCGTCGAACTGCTGGTGTCTAAAGGGGTCGGCCTCTGGGCGGTGATGAAAGTCTTCGCGACGCTGCTGCCCTCGTTCCTGGTGCTCACTCTGCCCATCGCCGGCATCATTGCCTCGATCACGGCCTTTGGGCGCCTCTCCTTCGACAAGGAACTGGTCGCCATGCGCGCCGCGGGACTGAGCCTCTTCCGCCTGACCCAGCCGGTCTTGCTGTTCGCCATCTCCGTGTTCGGCCTGACCCTCCTGCTCTCCCAATGGGGGCAGCCCTGGAGCTCGCTGAATCTTAAGAAGGTCGCGCTCAATCTCTTGCGCGATCAGCTCGTGCTGGCGCTCGAACGAGGCACCTTCAACGAACCGATCCCGAATGTGGTGATTTATATCCCCGACAGCCCGTCAGGGCAGCCCGCACCGGGCATCTTCGTCTCCGACGAGCGGGTGCGCGATGAACCCCGCATCATTGTCGCCGAACATTACGAAGTCTTGATGGACGCCGAGCACGAGCAAGTCGCCCTCCGGCTGGTCAACGGCGTGATTCACAGCCGCCCGGATGTCGTCGATCAGTACCAGCAAGTCTCGTTTTCGAATTACGATTTGAAGATGAACCTGAGCCAAAGCGGCTATGCCGCGACCGAAGAACGCCCGACCTACGCCAGCATCCTGGCGGCGCTGAACGCCACCCAATGGAAGGACCAGCAGGCCTTGCGCCGCCTGATGGAGCATTATAAAGACCTAGCCTTCCCGACGGCGTCGCTGGTCTTCTGCCTGATGGGTGTGCCCGTCGGCATCGTTTCCAAGCGCTCGGGCCGCATGGGGGGATTTGCCGTCGGCGTGCTCATTGTCGTGGCCTATTATATTTTGAATATCGCCTGCGAGTTTCTCGTGACGACGCTCTGGATCTCCCCGTTTGCCGGCGCCTGGCTGCCGAACGGCCTCTTCACGCTTCTGACGATCTGGCTCTTCTGGAAGATGAGCCGCGAATAGCCGCCATGACGATTCTCTTTCGCTATATCCTCCGCGAATACGCCAAGATTTTCCTCATGTGCTTCTCCGGGCTGATGACCATCTATCTGGTCATCGACTTTTTTGAAAAAGTCCGCCGGTTCCTGCGCTACGATGCCAACATGCTCGACGTCCTGACCTACTTCGCGCTCAAGACGCCGGCCATCTCCTTCCAAATTTCGCCGCTCGCCATCTTGATGGCCACGCTCCTGACACTGGGCCTGTTCTCCCGCAACAATGAAATTACCGCCATGCGCAGCTGCGGCATCAGCCTGCCCTGGATCGCCTCTCCGTTCCTGATCTTTGCCACGGTCATCTCCCTCATCCTGCTCAGCTTCAGCTCCACCGTCATCCCGCTGGCCTCCGAGTATGCGGAACAGATTCGCCTGGTCAACATCGAGAAAAAGCCCGCACCCTCGACGGTCAAGCCGGCGCGCCCCTGGGCCAGGACCGACGCCAACACTTTGCTGCATATTGCCGAGATCGAAATCGGCGGGGCCCTCCTCCACAACGTGCATCTCTACCACTTGCAGAATGGGTTCCGGCTGGACCGGATGACGGAAGCCGCCACGGCACAGTACGGCCCCGAAGGCTGGATGCTCTCTCAAGGCAATCAACGCCGGTTCAATCCGAACGGCACCGTGGCGCTGGTCGAGTTTGCCCAGCAGCCCATCGATCTCTCCCTGATCCCCGACGACTTTACGACCTGGCTGGCGGGAGAGACCGACACGATGACAGTCCGGGAAATCCGCCACTACCTCGCCCGCTTCAAAGACGAGGGGTTCTCCTTCGCCCGCCTCCGCACGGACTACTACGGACGCCTGGCCTTTCCCTTCGTCGCCATCATCATGGTGATCGTCGGCATCGCCTTGAGTCTGCGCCGGAGCGGGATGCGCGGAGGCAGCATGGCCATGGGCATCGGCCAGGCTTTTATCGTGGGCTTTTGCTACTGGACCACCCATTCCATCGCCATCGCCTTGGGCCGGGGCGGTGCGCTAGATCCGATGCTGGCCGGATGGATGGCCAATCTGCTGTTCGCCAGCTTTGGCCTCTATCTTCTCCTCAAAGTGCGCTACTAAGCGCCGGGAGAATCGGTTGACTGCGTGCAGGCCTTCCGGTAAGTAAAGACCGTCGGTTCTGTCTCACAAGGAGTGCATCGCGTGGCCGTTCGTGTGGTGATTACCGGGCTCGGGATCGTGTCCCCTATTGGCATCGGCGTGAGCGCCTTTTGGAAAGCGGCCTTGGCCGGCCAATCGGGCATTTCCGCGATCACCTCCTTCGATCCGTTTCCCATGGAGGGCTATCGCTCAAAGGTGGCCGGACAAATCCGTGACTTCTCCCCTGCGCTCCATATCGGCTCACAGCATGGCGACCGCGTGGACCGCTATGCCCAGTTTGCCCTCGCGGCCAGCCGCGAAGCCATTGCCGACTCCAGCCTGCGCATCGACAAAGAACCGCCGCACCGGGTCGGCGTGATTGTCGGAGCCGGCATGGGCGGAATGGTTATGGGCGAACGCGAGATCACCCAGCTCTACGAGAACCACAAACCCCATCGCGTGCATCCCAACTTCATTCCGACGATCACCCTGAATTCTGCCTCGGGGATTGTCGCCATGGCCTCCGGGGCCAAAGGGCCGAATCTCACGATTTCGACCGCCTGTTCCTCCAGCGCCCATGCCCTGGGCCAGGCCCTGCAATGCATCCGAACCGGCCAGGCGGACGTCGTGATCGTCGTGGGCGCGGATGCCAGCATCACGCCCCTCGTCTTTGCCGGCTTCTGCTCGATGCGCGCCCTGTCCAGCAAGTTCAACGACCAGCCTGAGCGCGCCTCCCGCCCCTTCGACCGGGCGCGGGACGGATTCGTGATGGGGGAAGGCGCGGGGGCGCTCATCGTCGAATCGCTGGCCCATGCGAAGAAACGGAAAGCCAAGATCTACGCCGAGCTCTCCGGCTACGCCGCCACAAGTGAGGCCTACCACATGGTCATTCCCCGTGAAGACGGCGAAGAAGTGGCCACCACGATGAAACTGGCCTTGAACGCCGCCGACGTAAGCCCCTCAGAGGTGGACTACATCAACGCCCATGCGACCTCGACGACCATCGGCGATGCCGTCGAAGCGAAGGCCATTCGCAATCTCTTTAAGAGCCGGGCGGACAAGCTGGCTGTCAGCGCGACGAAATCGCTGGTCGGCCATACCTTGGGCGCGGCCGGCGCGATCGGCGCCATCGCGACGACCTTGGCCATTCAGTCCGGCCACATTCATCCCACGGCGAACTATGACGACCCCGATCCGGACTGCCAACTGAGCGGCATCAGCCGCTCGCCCCAAGAGCGCACGATCAGAGCCGCGCTGCTCAATGCCTTTGGGTTCGGCAGCAACAACGCCGCTGTGGTACTCAAACGATTTACCGCCTAGCAGGCCCCTGCAACGAAGAAGGAACCATCACCATGGCCGACCAGACGATCGTTGACAAGATTACACAAGCGCTCGCGGATTACCTGAAGCGGGATGCCGCCACGATTAAACCCGCGCACCATTTGCGCGACGACCTTGGCCTCGACTCGATGGCGGTCATCGAACTCCTCTATAAAATCGAAGAAGCGTTCGATCTTCAAATCCCCGACCAGGATCTTTCGGCCATGACAACCGTGGGATCGGTCGCGGCCTATGTCGAGCAGCGTCTGGCTCCGGCCAAGAGTACGCCAGCAGCCAAACCCAAAACCTCACCGGCCAAGCGTGCTCCGGCGGCCCAAGCCCCACCATCCAAATCCAAGAGCGCGCCGTCAGCCAAGTCTAAAAAAGCACCGGCCAAACCGACATCCAAAAGGAAGGCGTGACCGATGGCTGCCTCGACTCCATCGATTCACCTCACACTGGCGCAAATCCATCAATTGGTGGGCGGCGAACTCCACGGCGACGGGCATACCAGGCTCAGCGCCCTCGCCGGCTTGAGTGACGCCACCGCGCAGGCGCTCTCGTTCGTGGCCAATGACAAAGCCGGCAAAACACCCGGCCTCAACAACGCCGGCGCTCTGTTAGTCCATCGCCATCTCGCGGAGCTTCCCGTGCCTCAGATCGTGGTCGCCAATCCGCAACTCGCCTTTGCGCAGACAGCTCAGACCTTCTTCGTTCCCGCTGCCGCCCCGCGCGGCATTGCCGAGGATCTCGCGCGTGGAATAGATGTCGAGATCGGCGCAGATGTGTCCATCTGGCCATTCGTCGCACTTGGCGACCGCGTCAGAATCGGAGCCAGAGTGACGCTCTATCCGGGCGTCTTTATCGGCTCGGATTCGACCATCGGCGATGATACGATTCTCTACCCCCACGTCGTGGTGCGCGAAGGCTGCTCGATCGGCGCGCGTGTCATCGTCCACAGCGGAACGGTGATCGGATCGGATGGATTCGGCTACGCTCAGCATCAAGGACGCCACCACAAAATCCCCCAACTGGGCGGCGTGACGATCGAAGACGATGTGGAATTGGGCGCGAACGTCACCATCGACCGGGCCACTCTGGGACAAACCGTGATTCAGACCGGCACCAAGGTCGATAACCTCGTGCAGATCGCGCATAACGTCACGGTGGGCGCGCACTGCATCGTCGTCGCGCAGGTCGGCATCGCCGGCAGCACGACCATCGGTCGGCATGTGATGATCGGCGGGCAAGCCGGTTTGGCGGATCATATTTCCATCGGCGATCAGGTGATGATCGCCGCGCGCACCGGCGTCAACCGCAGCTTGGAGCCGAATCAGATCGTCTCCGGCGCGCCGGTGATGCCGCATGAAACCTGGATGAAGGCCCAGGCCGTCATTCCCCGGCTTCCTGAGCTCCGGCAATTGGTCAGAAATCTGGAACAGCGTGTCGCGGAACTGGAAGGAAAACTCGCGCAGGCCAGCCACCCCTCGCCAGACAAGCCCGCCCGCAAATCACCGCGATAAGACCGGCGGAGCCTCTCAGACGCGACCCCGCCAGAAAAACAATCTCGCCCAATAGAACCCCGCCCAGGGCAACAGCAACGCGGGCGCCGCATCCACCTGGCCCAGCATGGCCGCACCCCAGGATGCTCCTAAGATCAGTACCGTACCGACGACATAGGCCACAGGAATGAGCTGCCGGCCCTGATGCTCAATCGCCGGAATATCGGTATCTTTTTTAGCAGCACTCCCCTTCTTCGCCGTAGCCATCCGCATCCTGGCGGCCAGCACATCGGGAAACTGCGCCAGCACAAACTGGTGATAGCGGGTCTGCACGAGGCCCATGGCCACGCCGAGGACGATCAACCCCGTGCTTTGGGAGAACGTGTCCCACGTATAATTGTCCGTCGCCAGCAACTGGTACCCCAGCCCGCCCACGCCGCCGACCATGCAGATCAACCCCAGAATCCCCGACGGAAGCAGAATATAGGACTTCACGTAATACTGCGCTTGCTGCACAATCTGTTCAGGCCGCGACCTGGCAATCAATTTCGACACAACATCCTCGCTAAAAGACGATCCCGTTCACAGCGTTGAGACGAGTCCGATTATAACGATCCCGGAACGATCTGGAAACCGTTCATCTTGAGCAGTTCGGACGGGTGGCGCGGGCGGGGATAGAAGACGCATCTGACGGCGATTCCTGCAATTGCGCCAAAGATGTGTGCCAGAAAAGACTCAGGCCACCGTGGACTGTTACTGGGGGTGCCGGCTCTCGGCCGGCGCCTCGACCGGCCGGTCCTGCGGCTCATGCGCGCATTATTCTTGCGTGTCCACGGCCACCTGAATGGCCGACGCAATCTCATCGAGGCTCTCCAGCAAGGCGGCAAACTGCGCTGACTCCGCGCCAGGCTTGCCGGAATTCCCGCCCTCGGCGGCAGCGGGCTCCGGATCGAACGCGATACACCCGGCGACCGGAGAACGCAGCGCTTCAATGACCGAAACGAGCGGCGTCAAACTCAAATCAACCTGGCGGCCCGCCGCGGCATCCTCCGGACCGGATTCATCCACTCGTACAATCGGCCCCTTGCTGCTGCCCCCAGAACTTGTCGCTCTCCTGGCCTTTCGAGGTGCAGAGCACGACAGGAATCCCCTTGAACCGGTCGTCGCTTTTCAAATCGCGGCAGGCTTGGAAACCGTTGCGGCCCGGCATGACAACATCCAGTACGATCAGATCCGGCTTTTCGACCGCGATCTTGTCTTCCAGCTTGTCGGTATTCGGAAATGACACGACCGTATGATTGGCCGACTTCAGATAGTTTTCGATCATCTGCAGCTCGGCATACGAATCGTCAACGACCACAATCTTGCTCATAATTTCCTTCCTCCGCCTCCATCGCTCATGAAATGCCACACGCTATCGCATGGGAATGACTACGCTGATCGCTCCAGCGAGATCGCCTTCTTTCCAGCCCTCTTTCTTCGTTCCTGTGATATCCCGTTCGCCCTTGGGTCCGCCATGACAGCTCAAGCATGTGGCCCCGGCATATTCGGGATCCATCACCCGCATCACCGGCTTCCCGCCGGCCATCGTCGCCTTGGCATACTGCTGGCCCTTCGGATGCCGCGCGTCGGCGAACATGCGCAGCACGTCCAATTCGAAGTCATCCGGCTTGTTGCCCGGATACCGATAGTCGGTCCCCGTCAGTTTCAAGCGAATGCCGGTCTTCTTGTAAAATTTTTCGCCCACCTTCCGGCCGAACACGGCGGGAATGAATCCCTTGAACGCCACCCCTTGCTTATTGATGACCGGCTGCCCTTCGAGCACCACCTCACGCTCCGCTTCCAAGAGCGCCAAGAGCACCCCGCTTTGAGGCACGCCATTCGGCCGGCTCAAGTCCACATGCGTCTTGGCTTTGAATTTTTCGATCACTTCTTGCGCGAGAAACTCGTCGGTAAACCCCTTGTTTCCCTTGCCGGCATCGTTGATCAGCGCCTGGTGTTCCGACACGACCGCTCGGCCGGCCTTCAGCAAATCGATCAGCAATTCGGCGGTTTCGGCTTCATCGCCTGCCTGCACAGGCGACGGCGACGGCAACCCCATCACCGTGACACAGAGCCCTGCCCCCACAATGAGTGCCGTTAGCTTCGCCTTCATAAATCCTCCCTCTCCTTCGAGACTACACCGCCATTATTACGAGGAAGTGTAGCTGCTTATGCCCCATTGGCAAGAAAACGAACGATTTGCGCCAGCCCCGCCATCGATCGAAGACCGTTCCGATTGGATGCTCCGGCACACGATGCCGGCAAATACCGGGACATCTGCCCCATCGTGAGCTCTATCGGCAGAAATCGACAAATGCTGAAGCGGCGATTCCCCAATACGGTTGGGCCGCCGGCGGTAATTCCTGCCATGCTGGAATATGGAAGAGCGCGGCGAGAGACAGATGCAGACTGCAGAAACGGGGCTAGGATGCAGACGCGGCCCGAAGAATGTCACGGTGAGGCAGATAGCCGGCCAAATGGTCCGCCCATCGGTCAAGCTCATGATCGAAGCGGCACGAGATCAGTTCAGACACCGCGCCATCCAGCGGCAGCCACCCCTTCCGCCGGCGAACCTGGTTCAGCCAGGCTCGCCGGAAACCGGGCTGATCGAACACCCCGTGTATATAGGTGCCCCAGACGAGACCGTTGGGGCTCACCGCCCCATCCAGCGCATCCGGCCCTGTTCGACCGATGGAGTCTTGATTTCCTGCCGGGCGTACCTGGAAACAGGGGCGATCCGTTCCGCGATGCGTCTCGCCCATGTGAATGTAGTACCCCGTAACGGCACCGGCTGGGCCGACATCGACATGCAGCGCCTGCGCCTCGACCAATTGCGTAACTTTCGTCGGCTGCATCCTCGTCGTCACATCCAGCCAGCCAAGTCCCTCCACCACACCGCCGGACTCCCCCCCCTTCGGGATCGGCAATGCTGCGCCCCAGCATTTGATAGCCCCCGCAAAGACCAAGCAACTCACGCCCTTGCTCCACATGCTCCCGAAAGACCTCCGGGAACCCGGCCTCTCGAAGATAGCGCAAATCGCCGATCGTATTTTTTGTCCCTGGAATCACAATAATATCGGCGCCAGCCAGATCGCGTGGCTCAGCGGCATAGCGCAGGATCACATCCTCTTCAGCGGCCAGCCGGCGAACATCCGTAAAATTGCTCATGCGCGGCAGCAGGACCACGGCAATATTGATCCGATCCGGGGCAAATGGAGCCTGACGGGCGCGGTCGATCTCAAGGCTATCCTCTTGATCCAGGATAAGATCGCGTAACATCGGCACCACCCCGAGAACAGGAAGGCCGGTTCGTTGCTCGATGAATCGCACCCCATCGTCAAACAAGGTGGCATCGCCGCGAAATTTATTGATAATAATGCCGATCACCCGCGCCCGCTCGGGAGGAGCCAGCAGGTCCAGCGTGCCGATGACCTGCGCGAAGACCCCGCCGCGATCGATATCGGCCACCAACACGACGCGCGCATCCGCCAGGCCCACGGCAAACCAATTCGCCAGATCTCGGTCGCGCAGATTCATTTCCGCGGCGCTCCCCGCGCCCTCGATCACAATCAGGTCATGCTGATTCGCCAGCCGCTCATAGCTCTCCCGCACCCGTTCGGCGAGTTCAGCACGCCGCTCAAAATAGGTTCTGGCTTCCGCCTTGCCCCACACCTGGCCCTGCACCACGATCTGCGCGCTGCGATCCGACTCCGGCTTCATCAGGATCGGATTCATATCCGCATCTGGGTCAAGCCCGCAGGCCTGCGCTTGCAGCGCCTGCGCCCGTCCGATCTCTTTTCCGTCCGGCGTGACATATGAATTGTTCGACATGTTCTGCGCCTTAAATGGCGCGACTCGGACTCCGGCCCGGAGAAAGAGGCGGCACAACCCGGCCGTGATCAAACTCTTGCCGACATCCGATCCCGTTCCCAGCACGGCCAATGCGCGCGCCTTCATCTGTGCCGCTCCCGCCACTGTTTCTCCTTGCCCAAACCACGGGCCACACATCGGGCCACGACACGGCCGATCAGTGCCCCGATGACCGTATGAGTGCCGCTATAGGCCAGCCACGGCCCCTTCCCCCGCAACCGGCAGGCCACCACCACGGCATCGGTCCCGGTCCCGGTCGCGCCAGACGCCCCCGTCCAACTCGGCACGGCGTGATCTCGCAACACCCCGGTCTTGCCCTCCGTCGCGACTTGCACCGCGCCGACCATCGCCGCACTCGACAGACTGGCGTTCGTCACCAGGATAAGATTGATCGTTCCCAGTCCAGCGGCCCGTGTGCGACAGACGCTCGGTTCAGGCCACTCCCCCGCTCGCACCGCATTCGTCACACCGACGGTGGCGAAACACTCGACCCAGACCGCTCCGGACACGCCCCGTGCCGTCACCAACTGCTTCATCGGGACGGCGGTCATCAGCCCGACCGTTCCCTGCTTCGCTCCCAGCGTGGCGGCCAACCGCCGAAGATACCGGGCAGGATCACCCCAGCGTGGTGCGGCATGAGACATGCTCGTAACAGGATTCGACTGGACTTGGTGATTCAGAATATGCGCCGCCGTGGTGAACCCGCCTCCTTGCGGAGCGGACGAGAGCACGCGCCGTCGTCCTCCAAGATTGATGATGAGCGTCTGCGCCTCGACTCGATACCGGGTCTGCACGCGAGACGAGCCTTCGTTCGTCATGATCGGCGCTCCCTCAGCCATCGCGAAAGAGCCCTGAGCAACCGATCGTTGTCCCGCCGCAGCCGGACCGCGATCCTGATCGAGCGCGCATTCGCGCCTGGGACGCTGGAACAGTCCCGTATCAGCAATCCGTCCTGTCGCAGGCGTTCCGTCATTTTCCTCGCCTGCCAGCCACGGGGCAATTCCATGAAAATGTAATTGGCATGCGCTGGGAATACCCTGCATCCCGGCAAGGCCGCAAGCAGCCCGGCCAATCGGCTGCGCTCTGTGATCACGTACTGGAGGCTCTTCCGGGCATGCGCCCTATCGCGCAGCGCGGCCAAGGCGGCCACCTGCCCCATCGCATTCACAGACCAGGGGGGCAAGGCCTCACGCAGCTTCCGCGCAACGGACGCAGCCGAGACCGCATACCCGACCCGCAATCCAGGCAATCCATAGAATTTCGTCAGGCTCCGCAACACCACGACGCGCGACAACGACGCGGCCAGGGGCAAGATCGATCGTTCCGGACAGTAGTCGGCAAATGTTTCATCGACGATCAACCAGACGCCCCGCCGCTGCGCCATGCGCGCCAGCGCCAGCGCCGCGTCAGCATCACACGCCTGCCCCGTCGGGCTATTGGGATTGCACAAGACGATCCCGTCGATGGCCCGATGCCCTGTCTTCTGCCAGCGCAGCAAGCCGCACAGTCGCTCGACCGGCAAGGCATACCGTTCGTCTCGATCAGCATAGACCTGCGTCACCCGCCCGCCGGCCCGCGCCATCGATGCGGCATATTCCGAGAACGTCGGCTGAACCAGCAGGAGCCGCTCAATCTTGAGCGCGCGGGGAATAGCCGAGATCAATTCCATCGAGCCGTTCCCCACTACGATCTGTGCTGAGTCGCATTGCCACTGCGCGGCCAGTGCCTGGCGCAGCGCCCAACAGTCAGGGTCCGGATAATGGGACAACAGGTGACGGGCGCCGGTGATCGCCCGCCAAACCAGCGGAGAGGGCCCCAGCGGATTGATGCTGGCGCTGAAATCCAGCACCTGCGCCACCTCGCACTGCAACTCGCGCGACGCGGCATAGACATCGCCGCCATGCGGACGAGCCTTCAGACGCGCCATCGCATCCCTCCGGCCATGGCCACGCCCAACACACAGGCCATCACCATGATCCGCATCGCAAGAGAAATATCTTCGACCGCCAACACTCTGGAGGCCTCCCCAATGAGTGGCCGCTCGTGGGGCATTCCGTCATAATAATTGAGCCCTCCCAACTGCACACCGAGGACACCGGCCATGGCCGCTTCCGGCCTTCCGCTATTTGGACTGGGATGATTGCCGCCATCCCGCCAGAATATGCGCCACCCGTCGATCATCCGATCCGTCTTCCCTGTCATCAGTCCCGCTGAGAGCACCAGCAGCAGCGCCGTCAGCCGGGCCGGAATCCAATTCGCAATGTCGTCAAGTCTGGCGGAGGCCCACCCGAAATCGAGATGCCGCTCATCCCGATGGCCGACCATCGAATCCAGCGTATTCACCGCTTTGTACGCCAGCGCCAGCGGCGCGCCACCGATGGCCAGATAGAAAAGCGGCGCGATCACCCCATCGGCAGTGCTCTCCGCCACCGTTTCCACCGCCGCGCGCACCACGCCGGATTCGGATAATTGCGTCGTGTCACGCCCGACGATCATCGCCACGGCCTGTCGGGCAGCGGGAAGATTGCCCTGCTGCAAGGCGTCACGCACCGCCCGCACATGGTCCCACAAATCCCGTCCCGCGAGTGTGGTGGAGGCCAGGACAATAGACACCACCGTTCCACACCACAGGGAGAGACCCGAGGCGGCGTCAATCGCCGCATACCCGGCCGCATAGACGGCTCCGGGCAAACCAACGGCCAGTCCGATCCCGGCCAGACGAAGACCAACCGGACTCTGGCACATCCCTCTGACATGCGCATCGCACCAGACAATGACAGCCCCCATTCCGCGAACGGGATGCGGCAGCCAGCGGGGATCGCCGACCAGCGCATCAAGGCAGGCTGCCAGCAGGAGTTCGCGTCCCGTCATAGGAACCACAGCAGCAACGGCATGAGGAGCAGAAAGACGATTTCGATGAGTTCATTCGTAGCACCCAGCGTGTCTCCCGTGATGCCGCCGAACCACTGGCGGCAACCGGCCCATACCGCAACCAGCAGCGCCGCGGCGCACAGCAGCACAACGAACGCACTCGGCACACCAAACACCAGCCCCAACCCAGCAGCCAGCGCTCCGGTCGCGATCAGTACATGCGCCGACGAGAGATGCGTGAGAAACGAGGCAGCCAAGCCTCCTTCCGCCCGTGCATAGGGAGAGGCCCAGGCCAGGGTGACCATCGCCCACCGTCCAACCGCCGGCATACAGAGCAAGGCGGGCAACCTGAGGCCCTGCGGCAAGGCCATCAGTCCGGCATAGCGCAACAGCAATGAAAGAAACAGTCCCGTGGCGCCGACTGCGCCGATGCGCGGATCGCGCATGATCGGCAACCGCTCCGCCGGCGTCCGGCCTCCGGCCAATCCATCCAGCGTGTCCGCCAGCCCATCCTGATGCAACCCGCGCGTCACCAGTACCAGCAGCATGATCAACAGCGCATTCACTACATGGGGAGTAAAAAGATGGGTTAGCGCCAGATCCGCAAGGGCGAGTCCACCACCGATCAGCAGGCCGACAAGCGGATACCAGGCCATCGACGCCGCCAATTCCGAGGCGGTCGGTTCATGATGCGCCCGGCTCAATGGAATGGCTGTCAAAAAATGCCACGCAAAGACGAATGGACGGGCCACCACTCCCATATCCTAGGCTTTCTCCGCCACCCCGGCTTCATCGAATGTCGCCATCTCGTTGTAGATCTTGATCGCGGCGCACACGAGACTCATGCCCAGACACGCGCCCGTGCCCTCTCCGAGACGCAGATCCAGATCCAGGAGCGGCGTGGCCCCCACATGATCCAAGACGGCTTGATGCCCGCGCTCAACCGAGCGATGCGAGGCGATGAGATACTCGCGGCACCGCGGCTGGAGACCGACCGCGATCAAGGCCGCAGCTCCGGCAATAAATCCATCCAACACCACCGGCACTCGAGCCGCCGCCGCGCCGAGGATCAAGCCGGCCAGCCCCCCGATTTCCAGCCCGCCCACTTTGGCCAAGACGTCGAGCGCGTCGGTTCGATCGGGACGGTGCAGATCGAGCGCCTGCTGGATCACGGTCACCTTCCGCGCATGTCCCGCCTCGTCGATGCCGGTTCCTCGCCCGGTCACCTCCGCTACAGGCCGCCCGGTCATCACCGCCGTAATCGCGGCGCTCGGCGTCGTATTCCCAATCCCCATATCACCGGTGCCTATGAGACCGACCCCTTCCCTCGCGGCCTGCGTGGCGAGTTCCACGCCGACCAAGACAGACTGCTCCGCTTGCGCACGAGTCATGGCCGGTTCGGCCAGCAAGTTGCGCGTCCCCCTCATCACTTTCTTCGCAATCAGTCCCGGCACCGCCCCAAAATCATGATCGACACCGATATCCACCACGCGGACATCCACACCGGCATGCCGAGCCAGCACATTCACCCCCGCCCCGCCGCGCAAAAAATTCAACACCATCTGCGGGGTCACTTCACGAGGATAGGCGCTGACGCCCTCTTTGGTCACCCCATGATCCGCCGCAAACGTGAACACGGCGCCGCGCGGCACCGATGGTTTCAGCTCGCCCGTGATCATCACATAGCGCGCCGCGACCTCCTCAAGCCGCCCCAGACTTCCCAACGGCTTGGTGAGCCGATCCAGCCGCGCTTGCGCCTTCACCAGCACGTTCGGGTCAAGCGGCTGAATGCGGTCGCACACCTCCTGTAATGACATCGCCGCCTCCTTGTTCACTTCATGCGCAGCGGAATCCCGCTGACGACCAGATGCACTTCGTCCGCTGCGGCCGCAATCTGCCGATTCACTCGTCCGGCCACATCACGAAACGCACGCGCCGATGGCTCCGCCGGCACCAGCCCCAGACCTAACTCGTTACTGACAATCACCACTCTGGCCGAGGTCTTTCGGATCGCCTTGAGGAGTGCCGTGACGCGCTTCGTGACGGCGGGCTCCGATGCACCCGAGCCAATCAGATTGCTGAGCCACAGCGTCACGCAATCCAGGAGGATCGTCCGATAGCGAGAGCTCTGTTGAGAAAACCAGGACGCCAGTTCACGCGGCACTTCCGCCGTCTCCCAATCGGACGATCGCGTGGCCTGATGCCGGGCAATGCGCGCAGCCATCTCATCATCAAGCCCTTGCCCCGTCGCCACAAACGCTTTCGGCCCGTGCTCTCCAGCGAGGGTGAGCGCCACGTCGCTTTTCCCTGAGGCAGCACCGCCCAGCACAAAAATCAGCCGTGAATTCTTTCTCTGACTTTTTGTCACCGATCACCCTTCACGCATCACTGCTCACTTCTTCCCATTCCGCTCCCAGAGAAATTCCGGTTCGCCCTGTGTCTTTGCCACCCACCGCGCCAAGACGAACAAGGCATCGCTCAGCCGATTCACAAATTTGATGATGGTTGAGTCAACCGGCTCGACCTTCCCCAGCGCGACACAGAGCCGTTCGGCACGGCGGCACACGGTCCTCGCTTGGTGAAGAAAACCCGACACTTTCCCGCCGCCGGGCAAAATGAACTCCTTGAGCGGCGCCAGATCTTTCTGGCAACGATCGATCAGCTTTTCCAATCTCGTGACATCCGCCGCCGTCACCTGCGGCATATGCTTGAACGTCTGCCCCGGTGCCGTCGCCAACAGGCTGCCGACATCGAACAATTTGTTCTGCACCCAGCGCAATTCCTCTTCCAGAATCGCCGCCGCCGAATAGTCATCGAGCACCTCGGCATTCATCACCCGCACCACCCCGACCGACGCATTGAGCTCGTCGATTGTCCCGTAGGCTTCGACACGCAGGCTGTCTTTCCAGACCTGCTGCCCGCCGGCCAATCTGGT
>Ga0169931_10001926_pt1 | contig 34171 bp, 29 predicted proteins | sample Kivu_15m_20L_FD_129675 | JGI IMG/M metagenome (GOLD analysis project Ga0169931, IMG submission 129675) | Freshwater microbial communities from Lake Kivu, Western Province, Rwanda to study Microbial Dark Matter (Phase II) - Kivu_15m_20L... | ecosystem: Environmental > Aquatic > Freshwater > Lake...
CCAGGACCACCGCCAGAACGTTGCTCTTCATCCGCTCTCTCTCCGCATGGGTGCTGCCGTGAAAGGCCTGCAAATGCCGGTCGTTGCATCTTATCCATTCGGCAAGGGTGGCTAAAGGCCTCTAGTGGCCGATTGGATTATTCAGCGCCTGCGAGATCGCGCGTCTGGAGTGCCGCGCGACTGGTTCGGCCTGTAGCACTGTGGCGGGGGACGGCACGCCGTGCGGATTATCCGGCGCTGATTGTTTTGGTCAGCTTGGCGCGGTTGTGCCCATCAAGCCAACAGCGATGCCACAGCTCGAAGACCAAGAGTCCCCACAGCCGATAGCCGTGATCGAACGCGCCCGAGTCGTGCTCCGCCAGTAAGCGTGCGACTGCGCCTTCGCGAAAATACCCGCGCGCGCGAGCTCGCTCGTCGAGCAGCACGTCGTGAGCGTACTGGCGCAGTTCGCCGCGGAACCACTGTGCCAGCGGGACGCCGAAACCCATCTTCGGCCGCCGCGTCACGCTTTCCGGAAGTAGTTCGGGAAATGCCAGCTTGAGAATCCGCTTTCCGTGCCCGCCATGCAGCTTGTAGCGCACTGGCAGCGCGGCCGCGAACTCCACCAGCCGGTGATCGAGCAGCGGCGCCCGGCACTCCAGGCTGTTTGCCATCGAGGCGATGTCCACCTTGGTCATTAGGTCGCACGGCAAGTACGTCACCAGATCCACCAGGCTCGCCGCCGTGACCGGATCGCGACGATTCGCCTGCCGAAAAGCATCCCAGAGAAACTCAAACGGATCGTGATCCGGAAGCTGTCCGATGAGCTCATCGCTATAGAGTTCGGCTCGGCGGGCTTCGTTGAACATCGAGACCCATTCCAGGTAGCGCCGCTGGGGGCCGAAGTTCAACGCCTCGCTGAACCTCCCCAATCGCCGGAATAACGACCGCTGCGGGCGGCCTTGCCCCCAGCCGGCCATGCCCGGTCGCGCAAGTAGCGACTTCACCGATCCCGGCAGATGATCCAGGTAGGCCGCCAACCGTATGGCCTGATAGCGATCGTAGCCCGCGAAAAGTTCGTCGCCGCCATCGCCCGTGAGCGCGACGGTGACGAACTCGCGTGTGAGCTTCGAGACATAGTAGGTCGGAATTGCCGAACTGTCGGCGAATGGTTCGTCGTAGTGCCAGACGAGTTTCTCCAGCACCTCGACCGCCCGTGGCTCGACGCGAAACTCGTGATGGTCGGTTCCCAGCCGCTCGGCCACCTGCCGGGCATACTGTGACTCATCAAACGCCGCGACCGGAAAACCGATCGAAAAGGTCTTCACCCGTTCGCGGCTCAACTGCTGCATCAGCCCGACGATGAGCGAGGAGTCGACCCCGCCGGACAGAAACGCGCCCAGCGGGACATCGGCTTCGAGCCGAGCCGCGACCGCCTTGGTCAGCAGCTCGCGCAGTTCGGCCGCCGTTTCGGTCAGAGGGCGATCGATCTCCCGGTTGAAGTCAGGCTTCCAGTATCGCTCCGTACGAAACACACCGTCCTGAAACACGCCGTAGTGCGCCGGCGGCAGCTTGTTGAATCCCTGCAGGATCGTCCGCGGATGGGGCACGTACTGCAGCGTGAAGTATTCGTCGAGCGCGCGGGGTTCGATGCGGCGTTCGATCCCGGGCACTTCCAGCAGGCTCTTGAGTTCGCTGGCAAACAGCAGCCGGTCGGCTTCCGCGCGGTAATAGAGCGGCTTCTTGCCCAACCGATCGCGCGCGATCACCAGCCGTCGATGCCTGGCGTCCCAGATGGCCAGCGCGAACATGCCATCGAGATGTTCGAGAAAGTCGAGCCCTTCGTCCTCATACAGATGGACGATCGCCTCGGTGTCCGAATGCGTGCGGAACTGGTGTCCCGCGCCTTCCAGCCGGCGGCGCAGATCGCGGTGGTTGTATATCTCGCCATTGAAGACGATCCAGATCGATTCGTCTTCATTCGACATGGGCTGATGCCCACCCGCCACGTCGATGATCGAAAGCCGCCGATGCCCTAGCGCCACGCCGGGACAAGTTCCCACGGCGGTTTGTGTCTTGAGGGCGCTTGTGAATGCGCCGAAGTCATCGGGCCCGCGATGCGTGAGCACCTCGGTCATCCGCGCCAGCACGTCGGCGGAGACTTCCACCGCGGGGTTGGTCCAGATGGCGCCGGCGATGCCGCACATGAGCTGCTTTGCGAATGACGAGTACGGAGGAGAATCACTTCGTGTCGTGTGAAGTGTACGCCACCAATTATCTCAGCCCAGCAGCCGCCGGTATAGCTGGGCGTGGGCCGTAACCATCCGCTCGACGCTGAATTCCGTGTCCACCCGTGCGCGCCCCGCCATGCCGAATTTGGCTCGCATCGTCGGATCTTCCAGCAGCTTGTGGGCAAATCGGGCCAGGTTCGCCCGATCGCCGACCGAGGTGAGAAAGCCAGTTTCGCCGTGGATCACCAGGTCGCGCGTGCCGGGAATGTCCGTGGCCACGACCGGCACTCCGGCCGACATGGCCTCCATCACGACGTTCGGCAGCCCCTCGTAGTCGCTGGCCAGCCAGAGCAGCGCGAAGTGCGGCATCAGTCGCATCACGTCGTTTCGCGGCCCCAGAAAGTGCACCTTGTCCTGAATCTGGCAGGCGTCGCGGAACTCTTCCAGGTTCTCGCGCAGCGGGCCTTCGCCGACAATCAGCAAATGCACGTCGTCGCGAATCACCTTGAGCAGGTCCGCCGCCCAAATCAAATCCTTGATCCGCTTCTGATGCCACAACCGTCCGACCGCGCCGACCAGGTGCACGCCGCGCGGAACGCCCAGCTCGTCGCATAGCTGGTCGTGCGTGATGTCGCTCGGCGAGGCGGGCAGAATTCCGTTTTCGATGACGACCAGCTTCTCGGCCGGGATGCCGTTCGCTACGTAAAATTCTTTGACACCCCGACTGTTGGCGATGATCGCATCGGTCCTTCGCGCAAGCTTCCGATCGATCGCCAGTTGCAGCCAGCCTTTCCAGGAGTCGACGCACCGCTCGCTGGCCACGATGTGCTTGACGCCGGCCCAGCGCGCCGCGGTGCGGCCATAGGCGTTGGCCGTGAACATCCAGGTTTGCACCAGGTCGGGCTTGAGCCTGGCAATGTGCCGGCGGAGTTGCCACCAGGCCAAGGGATCGTACTTCCACTGCTTGCCGATCACCGTCACCGGAATGCCCGCCGCGCGCAGGTCCTCTTCCAGCGGTCCGCCGCGCGAGATCGCGCACACGTGGACGTCGAATTCATTGCGCGGCAGACCAGCCGCCAGCAGCGCAAGCTGTTTCTCGGCTCCGCCGCGCGTGAGCGTGGAGATCACGTGCAACACGCGCCGCGTCATTTCGCCGCCCCGCTGCGCGCCGTCGCCGCCAGCTCTGCCGCGGCCTGCAAGTCATCTTCTTCAAGTTCGGCCAGATAGGGCAGATTGCGGTGGGCGTCCTGATAGTCGAGACCATAGCCCACCACGAAGGCATCGGGAATGGTAAAGCCGATATAGTCGGGTCGCATCTCGACTTCCTGGCGTCCCTCCTTGCGCAGCAGCACCGCCGAGCGGAGCGAACGCGGTTCGTGCTTTTGCATTTCGACCAGCAGCGCGGACAGCGTGCGCCCGGTGTCGAAAATGTCGTCGACCAACAGCACGTCGCGGCCGCGAATCTCGGGCAGCATCGCGCAGTTGATTTCGAGCTGGCCCGGTCGCGTATCGGCGCCCCGGTAGCTGCGAGTCTGGATCACTCCCAGCCGCAAGGGCATGTCGAGTTCGCGGATCAGATCGGCCACGACCACCAGGCTGCCGGTCAGCACACCCAGGATTGTCAGCGAGCCGCCGTCATAGTCGCGGCGAATCTCCCCGGCCAGCCGGGTCACGCCGGCCCGCAGTTGCGCTTCACTTAGTAGCTGCTTCACAGTGTTAGTTATCCGCAGACAGAGGTATTCCGCAGGGAATTCGAACGAGAAACGGGCCAGGCTGCGCGCCATTGTAGGGCTCCTGCTGCGGCTCGAACAGGCGAGTCGGCGGTCGGCAGGCTCCCTGAACCTGCGATTAATGCCCCATTTCAGCCCCCAAGTCGATTGGCCGTTCCACGTTGGCGATTCAACCGCCGCGAACTTATAATCGAGGCGCGATCGATGTGAGGGGTGCGGAAAGCCGCGCGGGGCCAACTGCCGTTTGGGCGAGCGCACGAGTGCTCGCGGTCAGAGAGCGTCACGTGCAAGCAAAACTCAGAGTCATTGGCGGCGAACAGCAAACGCGCCAGATCGAATTGCATCTGCCCGCCATCGTCGGCCGCAGCCGCACCACCGACGTGACGCTCTTCCATCCGCTGGTCAGCCGGCAGCACTGCGAGATCTTCGAGGCCGAGGGCCGGCTGATGGTCCGCGATCTCGGTTCGCTGAATGGCACGTTCGTGGGTGAGTTGCGCCTGGCTGAAGAAGCCGTGCCGCTCGAACCGGGCGAACGGCTCACGGTGGGTTGCATCACGCTTCTGGCCGATTACCAGCCGCCAGCCGATACGGACAGCGAGAGCGGAGCCGGCGACTGGTCGCGCGGCGCGACGGTTGAATCGCCCGAGCTCGACTCGAACGCCGAGGCCTTGCGGTTCGACGCCGGCCACACGCCGCGTCCCAGTTCTCGCGTGCAGCCCCGGCCGCGCGACTAGCTTTACACACCTCTTGAAGGGATGCATCGGTGACTCGTACCGCTCGCTTGGCAGTCGCTTTCTTCGTCGCGATCATTGGCCTGATCTCGCATGGCGCGGCTGAGGACAAGCCGGCGCATACGAACCGGCTGGCCAAAGAGACCAGCCCCTACCTGCTGCTGCACGCGCACAATCCGGTCGACTGGTATCCCTGGGGACCGGAAGCCTTGGAGCGCGCGAAGCGCGAGAAGAAGCCGATCTTCCTCTCGATCGGCTATTCGAGCTGTTACTGGTGCCACGTGATGGAGCGCGAGTCGTTCATGAACGACGCCATCGCGAAGAAACTCAACGAGAACTTCGTCTGCATCAAGGTCGATCGTGAAGAGCGTCCCGACATCGACGAGATCTACATGCAGGCCCTGCACGCCTATCTGCAGCTCGTCGGCTCGAAGCAGGGGGGCGGTTGGCCGCTCTCGATGTTCCTCACGCCGGACGCCAAGCCGCTGATGGGCGGTACCTACTTTCCGCCGCAAGACAAAGACGGCATGCTCGGCTTCGCCACGGTGCTCGACCGCGTGCTCGAGGCCTGGAACGCCGATCCCGCCAAGTGGCAGAAAACGGGCGATGCCCTGGCCGGCTATGTGAACGAAAGCCTGAAGCAGCAGCCGATCCTGCGCGTGGTGAAGCTCGACGAGCGGCTGTTCGGTGGCGCGACGGACGCGCTCGCCTCGCAGTTCGACAGCGAGTACGGCGGATTCGGCTACAATCCGGACAATCCCCGCCAGGCGAAGTTTCCCGAGCCGCCGAACCTGCGGCTGCTCCTGGAAACGATCCGCCGCGGCAAGAGTGGCAAAGTCGACCAGGCGCGGGCCGATGCCGCCGCACGGATGCTGGCCCTCACCCTCGGCAAAGTCGCCCAGGGGGGCATTCGCGATCACGTTGGCGGTGGGTTTCATCGCTACAGCACCGACCGCTTCTGGCGCGTGCCGCACTTCGAAAAGATGCTCTACGACAATGGTCAGCTCCTGCGCGTCTACGCGCTGGCCTACGAGCTCGACCCGCGCGACGAATATCGGCTGGCCGCGGAAGAAATCGTCGAGTTTGTGAACCGCGAGATGCGCGACGAAGGCGGAGCATACTATTCGGCCCTCGACGCCGAGACCGACGGCCGCGAAGGGCACTTTTACGTCTGGGATCGCAAAGAGATCGAAGGTGCTCTCACGCCCGAGGAGTATCAGCTCTTCGCCGGCGTCTATGGACTTGAGGGGGAACCAAACTTCGAGGGCCGCTACATTCCGCTGCTCAAGTTGCCGCTTGCCGAGATCGCCAGGTCACGAAACCTCACGGAAGTGGAGCTCAACGAGAAGCTCAGGCCGATTCGCCAGAAGCTCCGCGAAGCGCGCAGCAAGCGCGAGCGACCGCTCACGGACACCAAGATTCTCACCGGCTGGAACGGATTGATGATTGCCGGCCTGGCCGAAGCCGGCCGCGTGCTGAAGAAGCCGGAATACTCGGCCGCCGCTGCCGAGGCGGCGGACTTCGTGCTCGCCAAGTTGCAGGACGAGCAGGCGCAGCTTTTGCGAACCTACGCCGGCGGCGAAGCCAAGATTCCCGGCTACCTCGACGACTACGCATTCCTCATCGATGGACTCCTCGCACTGCATCGCGCGACCGGCGACCAAAAGTGGCTCGACGCGGCAGCAAGACTCATGGATCAGCAGATCGCGCTGTTTGCGGATGAGGAGACGGGCGGGTTCTTTTACACCTCCAGCCGGCATGAAGAGCTGTTCGCCCGCAGCAAGATGCAACTCGACGGCGTGACGCCGGCTGGCACCTCGGTCTCGGCCGCCAATCTGCTCTACCTGGCCGAGGCCCTGAAGAAACCCGAGTATGCCGAGCGAGCTCAAGGCTGTCTGCGTTCAGCCAGCCCGATCCTCGACGAGCACCCGGCCGCGGTGCCCCAACTTGCCGTGGCGCTCGCCGCCTGGATCGATCGACAAGAATAGTCATAGCCCGACCGATCCGGGCCACACAATTCATGCTGCTCTTCAAAAAGAAGTTCATGGACGCCATTCGCTCGGGTGAGAAAACCCAGACGATTCGCCTGTGGAATCATTGCCGGATGCGCACTGGCCAGCGGAGCTACATTCCCGGTGCGGGCTACATTCGCGTGCTGTCGATCGAGCCGATCGAAGTCGACGCGCTGACCGACGCGGACGCCGTGCCCGACGGCTTTGAGTCGGCCGAAAAACTTCGGGCGGAACTCAACACACTCTATGCCGAGCAACTTGCCGCGGGGCATCAGGCGTATCGCATTCGCTTCGAGCTCATGTCGCCCGAAGAGCAGCAGCAAGCCCGCGCCGAGCGACAAGAGAAGAAACGCCGCACGCAAGAAGCCGCTAAGGACTAAGCATCCGCTCCAGACCCTGGGCGATTGTCTGCGGATCGTCGACGACCCAGAACGTGAGCCCGGCGAGCATCATCGCGCCCATGAGCAGCATCCACAGGCCGTACGCTCCGGGCGTGACGGTCGTTTCGCGCAGCGTATCTCGCAGGGCATACTCCAGCCGCCGCCAGCCGCCAATGCTTTGATCGTCGCCGGTCGCCAGGAGGGCAATGTTCCCCAGTGGCGGAAACGGCTCGATATGCAAATGCACCCGCGAAGTCGGGAGGCTCAGGGCCGTGCTCGTCCAGGCCGTGTCCGGATCGACGCGTCGAGCGGCTGCATCGAGCGCGAGCCGCAGTTCATCGGGCGAGATGTTATAGACGATCAATCGCGGCCGGCTCAGCAGGATGAACAACGTTACCGACAGGACATAGAATCCGACGAGCAGCAGCCAGATAAGCTGGCCGAACCGCACGGCGGCTTCCTGCGGCATGAAGAGCTGCATTGGCCCGACGATCACCAGGCCCGCGAGCGCCAGGCCCAGCGAGAGCGTTTCGCGCGTGCCATTGATGACCAGCGGCCGCCGCGAGAGATTCACAAGCCCCAGCAGGAACAAGTAAATCGCCAAGGGACCGAAGGCGATGCAGGCGGAGAAGGTATCCATGTTCGTTTCAACTCACGACTTCAGCGGCGGCCACCTGCGAAAGTGCTCACTTCTTGACGGCACCTTTCAACCATTCTTGCACCACCCAACCCACTTTGGCCAGCGACAACGGCGAACAATTCGCCGGCACGTCCTGCTCGGTGTGCCAGTAGGGATAGTGGAAATCGATGATATCGATGCACGAGATGCCGCCAATGTCGTGCAACCGGATGTGATCGTCCAGCACATCCCAGCGGTGCTGCATCGAGAACTCGCTGACGCCCAGTCGCTTGGCGGTGTCCCAGACCTGCTTGACCAGCGGCCGTGTGTCCGGCCACTTCATGCTGTGCGTGTCCGGATAGATTTGCAGGTTCGCGTCGCCGACCATGTCGAGCAGGATTCCCCATCGATAGTGATAGGGCGGCTTGCCGCTGGCATACTCCGAGGCGAACCACTCCGAGCCGATGAAGTAGGGATGTCCCTCCTGGAACACGTACTCCTCGCCGTCGAACAGCACGAAATCGACGCCAAGCTCGCCCGGCAGGTCGCGCATCTGGTGGGCCAGCTCCATCAGGATCGCCGTGCCGCTCCCCCCGTCGTTCGCGCCGATAAACGTGCCGCGCGGGTTACGCTTATCGCGATCCGGAAACGGCCGCGTATCGTAATGCGCCGCGAGCAGGATTCGTTCCTTCCTTTCGGGATGCCACTCGACGATCAGGTTCGCCATCGAAACGGGCTGGCCGGTTTGCGGATCGCGGACACGGAACTCCTGCCGGCGGACGTTGCCGCCTAGCTTCGCGAAATGCTCAGACAGCAGCTTTTGCTGCTGGGCCATACCGGCGGAGCCGCTCACACGCGGACCGATCGCGCAAATCTGCTCCAGGTAATCAAATGCCCGTTGGCCGTTGAACGGGATGTCTTCCAGCTCCAGCCGGCTGGGAATGGCCGCGGCGGGGGCTGCCGGTGCGCCATCGTAGAACAGCAGCAACCAGCCCATCACCACTGCGCCGCCAATGACGACCAGGGCCAGCAGCGCGTTCTGGCCAGTCGTCTTCGAAGCACGTTGCGTGGGGGCTGCAGCGGTCATGCATTTCATTCTAGGTCGCCGACCGCAGGGGGCCTAGGTCAGGTGCCCTCGCGGCTTCGGGCGAACCGCGGTTGTTGGCTTTGCCCCCAGCGCGATAGAATCGTCCGCGCTACAAGACTTTCCGTCACTTCGAAACCTGCCGAGCCGCCATGCCACCCCGGATTAACGTTCCCGAAATCACCGACCTGCACGCGCGCACCGTGGCCCTGTGGCACACCGAGGACGTGGCTAATCCGTACGACGGCCTGCTGCACCTGGTCTGCCAGCAGCACTCGTTCAACTACCTGCTTTGGCACGAAGAGGACATCGCCCGCAGTCCCGACGTGGGCGACGATCGCATTGCCCAGGTGAAGCGGGCGATCGACCGCTACAACCAGCAGCGCAACGACGGAATCGAAAAGCTGGACGCGTTCTTCCTGCAAATGCTGGCGGCCGAGAAGATCGAGCCCCAGAGCGGCGCGCGGCAGAATACCGAAACGCCCGGCAGCGCCATCGATCGGCTTTCGATCCTGTCGCTTCGCCAGTACCACATGCAGGAGCAGATCGACCGCACCGACGCCAGCCAGGAGCATCGGGAAAAGGCTCGCACCCGGCTAGCCGTGGTCAGCGAGCAGCATCGCGACCTGTCGAACTCGCTCCAGGAACTGCTGGACGACATCTTCGCCGGCCGCAAACGGCTGAAGGTCTACTTCCAGTTCAAGATGTACAACGACCCGTCGATGAATCCGTATCTCTACGGCAAGCAGCTGAAGCAGTAGGGCGGAGCTGAACGGGGAGTGGCGCAGGGTGCCATGGGTGCCGCGCAGCGGTCACCCGTGCTCGTCTTGCGACCTGCTACGCCGTCTTTCGTAGCTCCCGCCGGCTCAAGATCTTCTCACACGCCGCGCAGCAATCCGCCACGCTGATCGCTTCCATCGACTCTGGCCCGGCCGAGCGCTTCTCGCGGCTGCTGCCAGTGAGACACACTTTCTGCACGGGCACGTGCAGCGGCCCATACGGACCGTTCCGCTCGGCCGGCATCGGGCCAAACATCCCCACGCTGGGCGTGCCGACGGCCACGGCCAGGTGCAGCGGCCCCGTGTCCGATCCCACGAACATGACGGCCTTGCGCGACAGCGCCGCCAGTTCGCGGAGCGAAGTCTTGGGTGCGATGACGCCGTGACCGCCCGATCCCGCGACGATCTGCTCGGCCCACGCCTTCTCCTGATCGCCCGCCCAGACGACGAGCGACTTCACGCCGTGCTGCTGTCCAAGGAACTTTGCCACGTCGCCGTAACGCGCCGCGGGCCAGACCTTGCTGGGCCAGCCAGCGCCCGGATTGATCACCGCAAAGCACTCGGCCAGCCGCAACTCCGCGAGCATCCGCTCGGCGGTGGCCAGATCCTGGGGCGTATCCTCCAGGCGATACTGAACCCGTGGGTTATTGATCCCCAGCGGCCGCAGCAGTTCCAGATTGCGATCGATCACGTGCGTGCCGGTCGGTTCCACCAACTTGTTGTTCAGCCACATGCTCAGTTCGCGGCCGTCAACGCCGCTATATCCGATCCGCACGCGGGCTCCGGAAAGCCTCGCCGCGACGGCGCTCTTGGTCAGCCCCTGCATGTCGATCGCCACGTCGAACTTCAGCGAGCGGAGCTTCTTCCGCAGGCCGAGCACGGTCTTGGGTGACTTGAGCCACTTACGCGGCACGGGGATCAGCTCGTCGAGCGCGGGATGAGCTTTGAGCAACTGAGCCGAAACTCCCTCGACCACCCAGCCGATGAATGCCTGCGGCAGCGCCTCGCGCAACGCACACAGCACGGGCATCCCATGCAGCACGTCGCCAATGGCGCTTAGGCGAACGATCAGAATCCGAGGTTGCGATGCAGGGTTAAGCGGCGTCTTCACGGGGATCTCGCGGGTGCTAGCAGTCGAAAGGTCTGTCGGGAGCGCGAATCTTAGCGGCAGCCAGCAGAGAGCCCCAATAGCGATTCCACTACCCGCGAAAACCCACGATCTTGGCCGCGATCCGATCGACCAGTTTCGGCGCGAGGAGTTGACCCCACCGCGCCCAGGCCGAGCGTTCGCTGGTGAGCACCAGCCGCTTGCGGCGCTCGATGCCGCGCACGATCTTTCTCGCACACTTCTCGGCCGAAAGGAGAGCAGACTGATCGAGCGGGCTGTCGCCGAGCGCCTTGCCATCCGCGCCGGTTGCCCGCTCCAGAATCTCGGACTGCACGAAGTCCGGCGCGACGATCGTCACGCCCACGTCGCTGGCCTTCAATTCGATCCTGAGCGATTCGAAAAACCCGATCACGGCATGCTTGCTGGCGGCATAACCGGAGAGAAGCGGGGGGCTGATCAGCCCCGAGATGCTGGCAATGGCCACGATCAGCCCGCCCGAACGCTTCAGATGCGCGAGGGCCGGGTGCGTCGGATAGACGCTCCCCAGATAGTTGAGCTGCATCAGCTCTTCCAGTCGACTCGCGTCCGGCAACTCGTCGAAGCGGGCCCACATCGCGGCGCCAGCGTTGTTCACCAGGACGTCAATGCCGCCGTATTCCTGGACCGCTGCTTCGATCAATGACTGGCACGCTGCGGCCGAAGTGACGTCCGTCGGCACGACCAGCGCTTCGGCGCCCCGGCTGCGGCACAGCTTGGCGACTTCTTCCAGACGCGGGTGCGTGCGCGCCGCCAGCACGAGCCGAGGTTTCTGTGACGCGAGCTCAAGCGCCAGCGCCCGGCCGATGCCGCTTGAGGCCCCGGTAATCACGATCACTTTGCCGGTCAGTGCATCCATGCGCCGAATCCCTGTCGAGGCGGAATCACTCCCGACCTGCTAAACGTGCTTGCTGAGCTTTTCGGTCAGTCGCTCCAGCGAACGGCTGTGATCATTGCGGTCGAGAACCACGTGAATCAGGCTCGGTCCGCTCGTGTCGGCCCAGGCCGCACGCAGCGCCGCGTCGAATTCGCCCTCGGTCTTCACCAGGTAACCCTTCCCGCCGCCAAATACCTCGGGCAGCTTGTGATAGGCCCAGGGCTGCACTTCATTGAATTCGAATGTGCCCGGATGCAGGTACCGCTCGGTGCCGTACCCGCCGTTGTCGAGCACGATGATGATCGAAGGGAACTTATGCCGCACGAGCGACGACAGTTCCGTCCCGGTCATCTGAAACGCGCCGTCGCCCACGATTGCCACGGTTCGCAGATCGGGACGTGCCATTTGCGCGCCGAGCGTCGCAGGGACCGAAAAACCCATCGACGTGTAGTACGCCGGGCTGATGAACTCGGTCCGGCCGCGAATCACGAGTTCGCTCGCCGCGAACAGCGAGTCGCCAATATCCGCGATCACGATCGTTTCGTCGTCGATCGTCTCGTTCAGCCGGCGCATCAGGCGCGTGATCGAAATCTGCTGCTCCGGCTGCAGCACAAATTTCTCCACCCGATGCGGCAGGTCGGGCATCGTTCGCTGTGGCGGTTTTGGCTGGCGCGCCGCCAGCTCGCGAATGAAATCCACGAGCAGCACGTTGTGGTAGTGATGATGCCGGATCCGCAGTTGCTCGCTCGTGGCATAAATGCATTTGCCCGGGTCGAGGTTCGCCGTGTAGATCCCCAGGTTGATGTCGGTCATGAATGTGCCCAGGAGCAGCAGGCAATCGCTCTCCTCGACAAACTGCGTGACCTTGTCGTTGCCCATTGCGCCTTCGTACAGGCCCACGAACAGCGGATGCGTTTCGGAGATCACGCTCTTGCCGAGCACGGTGGTCGTGATCGGAATCTGCGAACCTTCGGCCAATGCCAGCAGCTCGTCCTGCAACGCAAACCGGTGCAGCTCCACGCCACCCACGATCGCCGGCCGCTCGCAGCTGTTCAGCCATCGCTCGGCCTCGGCCACGGCTTCCTGGAGTGCATCGGGATCACTGACCAGGTGCGTGTCCTGAAAACGGTGCGGCATTTCGGGCACGACGCCCACCATGTCGCGCGGAATCTCGATGTACACCGGCCGCTTGAACCGCGCGGCCGCATTCAGCACGCGATCGATTTCATGGAACGCCGTCTGCGGGTCGCTGAGTTCGGTGCCCGCAATGCACAGCTTTTCGAACACGTCGTACTGCGTCCGGAAGTCGCGCACCCGGTGATGCAGCAGGGGGTTGTTGTGCCGCTCCTTCATGCCGGGCGAACCGGTGATCACCACCACGGGTGACTTCTCGGCATAGGCCCCGGCCACGCTGTTCGCCAGGCTCAGGCCGCCCACGCAGTAGGTGACGCAAACCGCGCCCATCCCGTGCACGCGCGCATACGCATCGGCGGCAAACCCAGCGCAGTCTTCGCGCGTGGTGGTCACTACCTCGATCGGGCTGCGGTCGAGCATCGCGTAGAAGTTCAGGACGTAGTCGCCCGGGATGCCGAACACGTGTCCGATGCCGTAGTCTTGTAGGCGGCGAATCAGATAGTCGCCAATTGACATGCCGGTGACCGCGGCCGGAGCAGCGGGGCGGAGCGGGCGGACTGCGGTGATCTCGGTGGCCATGGCTTCTCCTCGTTCGCGGCACGGGATCAGGGACTTGCGGCGCGGATTATCTCCCAATGTTAAAAAGGGAACAATCTCGGATCCGCACCCTTCATTCTACACAGTGGGTCCGTGGCGGGGTCGATGCTGGCAGAGAGATGCGTTTCCGCGTTAACTCGTTGCGCCCCAGCGAATAGCACCGGAGAACTCCCGACAGAAGAACCCTGCCCGCAGAGCCGAGAGGCTGAACACAGCAAACAGTTACGGCCCGCTGTCGTTTTTCTGAGTGCGGAGCAGCAGCATCCAGAAGCCCACGAAGATCGCCACGCAAACCATGACGACGATTCCGCCCAGCGGGTTAAGCCCGTACCAGATCACCCCGGCGGCGATATATAGCCCCCACAGCACCAGGCCGCCGATGATCAGCGCCAGGATGGTTCGTGGCGAGATTGGCTGCGAATTGTCGGGCCGCGGGTTGTCCGTCATGGAGTCGCTGCGATTTTTTGGCAGAATTGGTCGAATAACCGGGGCACGTTCCCTAACACAACCATAGCTTTTCGAATGCCCGGCACAATGCCCCCCGCCTTCGCCGTCCCCTGAAAACTGCGAAGATCCGTCCTCAAAATCCGCCCGGAGCCAACGTCCGATCGTTCCCCAGGTGATAGAATACGGAGCTACCTTGCTGGTTCATCCGCCGTGCCTTGCGATTCCGCTCTGATTCCATGACCACGCCCGCGTTCAGCTCGACCTCGCTGCTGCCCGTGCTCGATCACGTGCCGGCGATGCCGGCTGCGCGCCGCAGCACGCCGCCGCTCCCCATGAACCGGGCCGAAATGACGGCCCGCGGCTGGGACGAAGTGGACATTGTGTTCGTGACGGGAGATGCCTACGTCGATCATCCCAGCTTCGCGATGGCGCTGCTCGGGCGGCTGCTCGAAAGCGAGGGCTTTCGCGTGGCGATCCTCAGCCAGCCCGACTGGCACAACTGTCAGGCTTGGCGCACGTTCGGCAAGCCGCGGCTGTTCTTCGCCGTCAGCGCGGGCAACATGGACTCGATGATCAACCACTACACGGCCAACCGCAAGGTGCGCAACGACGACGCCTATAGTCCCGACGGCGCGATCGGCCGCCGCCCGGACCGCGCCACGCTGGCCTATTGCCAACGCTCGCGCGAGGCGTATCACGGCGTGCCGGTCATCGCCGGCGGCGTCGAAGCCAGCTTGCGGCGCATTGCCCACTACGACTATTGGAGCGACAAGGTCCGCCGCTCGATCCTCCTCGACTGCAAGGCCGACCTGTTGGTCTACGGCATGGGCGAGCGCGGGATCATCGAAGTCGCTCGACGGCTGCGCGACGGAGAGACCATCAAGGACCTGCGCGAGATGCGCGGCGTCGCCTATCGTCTCGGTGCGAAGGAATCGCCGCCGACCGAGAACACGCTCACGCTGCCGAGCTACGAGGAAGTGACCAGCGACAAGTGGGCCTTCGCCGAGATGACGAAGATCTCGCACAACGAAACCAACCCGCACAACGCTCGCCGGCTCGTGCAATTTCACGACCGCGAGTGCGTCGTGGTGAATCCGCCGGCGCTGCCGCTCATGCAAGGCGAGATGGACCGCGTTTACGGCCTGCCGTTTACGCGCAAGCCGCACCCCAGCTACGGCAAGAGCCGCATCCCGGCCTACGAAGTGGTGAAGGACTCGGTGCAGATCATGCGTGGCTGCTTCGGCGGCTGCACGTTCTGCTCGATCACGGCCCACGAAGGCCGGATTATTCAAAGCCGCAGCCAGGATTCGGTGATCAGCGAAATTCGCCAGATGACGGCCGACCCCGAGTTTAAGGGCGTCATCAGCGACATCGGCGGCCCCACGGCCAACATGTATGAGATGCGCTGCACCCGGCCCGAAGTCGAGGCCAAGTGCCGGCGGCTGAGCTGCGTGCATCCCACGATCTGCAAGCTGCTCGGCACCGATCACGGCCCGCTCATCGACCTGATGAAAGCAGCTCGCGAGGAGCCCGGCGTGAAAAAGGTGTTCGTCGCCTCGGGGATTCGCATGGACCTGGCCCGCCGCAGCCGTGAGTACATGCGCGAGCTGGCCACGCATCACGTCGGCGGCACGCTTAAGGTTGCCCCGGAACATACGGATGGCGAAGTGCTGGCCCTGATGAAGAAGCCAGGGCCCGAGGACTTCGAGAAGTTCGACCGCGAGTTCAAACAGGCCTCGAAGCGCGCCGGCAAGAAGCAGTTCCTGGTGCCGTACTTCATCGCCAGTCATCCGGGCAGCACGGTCGACTCGATGATCGATCTGGCATTGTTCCTCAAGCGGAACCACTACCAGCCCGACCAGGTGCAGGACTTCATTCCCAGCCCGTTCGACATCGCGGCCTGCATGTACTACACGGGACTCGACCCGCACACCAAGAAGCCGGTCTACATTGCCCGGCATCTGCGCGATCGCAAGTTGCAGCGGGCGCTGCTGCAGTTCTTCAAGCCTGAGAACTACTTCGAGGTTCGCAAGGCGCTTGAGCAGGCCGGCCGGCAAGATCTGATCGGCTCGGGCTGCGACTGCCTGATACCCGATCGCCCGCCGAAGGCCGCGCTCGATCGCCGCCGCCGCGACGCGAACAATCGCTTGCGCGAACAGACCAGCGGCGACCACATTCGCGGTGGCCCGGGCGCCGGCTATCGTCCCCAGCGGAAGACCGCCGCCAAGCGTCCGCGCCGGCGCGACTAGAGCTCCCATCATCCGCCCCAGCGACGCGTCCAGATGTCTGCGATCGATTACGAGCTGCTCGACTTTGGCGCCGGGCGGAAGCTGGAGCGCTTCGGCCAGTACGTGCTCGATCGACCTTCGCCGGCCGCGGAAGGTGCCCGAAAGCAATCGCCAGAGCTATGGGCCGAGGCCGCGGCTCGCTACGAGCGAACCCCAGGGCAGGGCGGGCGCTGGCATTCGCGCAGGCCGCTTTCCGATAACTGGCAACTCGACTGCGGCGTCTTTCAACTTGAGCTTAAGCTCACGGATGCCGGTCAACTTGGCGCGTTCCCTGAACAAGCGGCCAACTGGCGGTGGATTGCCGAGCAAGTGAAGCTTGCCGGTCGGCCCAAGGTGTTGAACCTGTTCGCCTACTCCGGGGCGAGCACGCTGGCCGCGGCTGCCGCCGGAGCGGAAGTCGTCCACCTCGATTCGGCAGCGAACGTCGTCGATTGGGCCCGCCGTAACGCCGCCGCCTCGGGACTGGCCGAAGCTCCGATCCGCTGGATCATTGAGGACGCCCTGAAATTTGTCGAGCGCGAGTTGCGACGTGGCAATCGGTACGATGCCGTGCTGCTCGATCCGCCGGCCTACGGCCATGGCCCCAAGGGACAAGCTTGGAAACTCGAAGTCGACCTGCCGCGGCTTTTGCCGCTATGCTTTGAGTTGTGCGGCACTGAAGGTAAATTCTCGCTGCTGTCGTGTCACACCGCCGAGTTGGCCAGTGCTGAAAGTTTGCGAGACTATGCCGAGAATCTGCTCGGGCCGTTACCCGCCTGGCGAGCGAGTGCCGCGACGATGAACTTGGCATCATCCCGCGGCGGGCAGCTCAATGGTGGCGCCGCCGTACGCTGGATTCGAAGGTAGCAATCAGGTTCAAGTTCTTTCCGATGACCGCCCGCAGCATCACCAGCCTGACGAACCCTCGCGTGAAGGAAACGGTCCGACTGCGCACGGGTCGGCATCGCGCGAAGCAAGGCCGGATGCTCGTGGATGGAGCGCGCGAAATCAAGCAAGCCCTGGCTGCCGGTGCACGCCCCACGGAAGCGTTCGTTTGCGATTCGCTCTGCCGCACTGACGATAGTCGCCAAGCCGCGAGACTGCTTGCCGACAGCGGCTGCGACGTCTGGCAGGTAACGCCCGACGTGTTCGCCAAGATTGCGTTCGGCGAGCGCGACGACGGGGTGTTGCTCGTGGCCGAAACGCCAACCTGTACGCTGGCCGCACTCCAGCCGCGCGGCCCCGGCCCGATCGCGGTGATCGAGGGCATCGAAAAGCCCGGCAACGTTGGAGCCGTATTGCGCAGCGCCGATGCCGCCGGCGTGGCGGCGGTGATCGTGGCCGAACCGGTGACCGATCTGTTCAATCCGAACTGCATTCGGGCCAGCCTGGGCGCGGTATTTCGCGTGCCGGTGTGCACGGCCACGAGCGCGGCAGCGTTGGACTGGCTCCGCGAGCGCCACCTGGCAATCTTCGCCGCGCGCGTGGATGGCAGGCTCGACTACACCGCGGCGCCGCTGGCGTCGGCATGCGCCATCGTGCTGGGGAGCGAAGCCGACGGGCTCAGTTCGGCCTGGTATGGCGACGATGTGACTGCAATTCGACTGCCGATGCGTGGCGCGGTCGACAGCCTGAACATCTCGGCCGCCGCCGCGGTGCTGTTTTACGAATCGTTGCGGCAGCGCCGCGCGCGCGGAGCGGACTAGTCGTTTGCCGCGTGATGACCTGCGATCAGCGATTCGGCCGGCGCGAGAATCCGCCGCCGAAAAGTCCACCACTAAAAAGTCCGCCGCTGAACAACCCCGGCGGCGGTGGTGGCAGCTGGGCAAGTGCCGCGAACACCGCATCGTGCACCGGCTGCAAGCAGGGAGACTCCCACAACTGAGGCGGCGCGAGTTCGATAATCCCGCTGGCGCCGGGCGTCTCCTCTTCCGCGGCGAGCGAAGTGGCCGTGATCTTGGCCGGCAGGTCGATCATCAGCAGGATTCCGACGCTAAAGCGTGCGAATAGTTGATCCGCAGCGCTCACGAGGCGATTCCTGTCGAAGTCGTAGACGTTCGAAACCGATTCGTTGACGCCAGGGTTCAATCGCGCTCCCAGTTCATCGTAGGCACTGGTGACCGCGGCCGAGGTGCTGTTTCCACCGGCGTCGCCGGGGCGATGGCCAAAGTAGAAAACGTCGGTCTTGGCGAGCCCTGTGTTGGCATTGAATCCGCCCGTCGCGTCGTTCCCCTTGACGGTAACTTCAAGCCACACACCAAAGATCGCGCCGTCAGGCCAGATGATATGCACGCGATCGCTGCCGCCCTGACCAGCACCGGCCCGCACCGAGATCAGCGTTGGCGCGGGGGCATCGATCCAACTATCGAGCGAACTAGTCGTACCGATCTTGAAGCGGAAATCCGCCGCAGTCAGTGTGCCGTGCACGCTGGCAATGTCGACCACCACGGAGTTGATCCCGCGCGAGTAGCTCGAGATGCTGTCGAACGTGGAGAGTCCTGATCCGGGGAGGTAAGCGGTTTTGTCGGAGGCAATGGCCGCGTCTTCGCCCGGTCCAATTTCCGGAGTGTTGCCGTCGAACGACGAATTGTTGTAGACAAGTTGCCGGTTGACGACGCCGGCGATCGCCAGGATTTGCGTTCGATAGACGGACAAGTCAGCGATGAACGTGATGCCGCCATAGAGCGCGGTGCTGCTCGGCTGTCCGCTCATGTTGCCGCTCACGGCGAGCATGATTCCCGAAAGCACCCACCGCCCGCCCTCGAGCGAAAACACGGCTCCGCCCGAATCGCCGCTCGAGGCCTGCGCTTCGTTCGCCAGCGCCGGCCGGTTCGTATACGGCTGACGGTCGAAGCGGGTCGTAAAACCGGCCACGCTCAAATTGCCGATCGGCGTGTACAGTCCGGTGTCATGCACCATGTTTTCGCCCCAGCGAACCACGCGTGGCCCCGTCACCGTGACGCCTGCGTAATTGTTGTAGTTGGGGTTCGCCGGTTCCGCGATCTCAGTCCAGATCCACGGCGTCGTATTCCTGTTGACCGACCAGAAGCGTTCACCGCTGGACGAATACCCGTTGCCGACCATGATCACGCGTCCGCTGGCGGGCGCCGAGGCAATGAACGAAGTGAACAGCTCGGGCAGCGGCGGATCGCCGTTCACCTTGAACATTTTCAAGTCGGTGTTCGAGCCGTTCGCATTGACTAGTTGCTTGACCGACGAAGTATCGACCGTGTACGCCTGGCCGGCCCAGGTGATGGACGAGGGGAGCGCGACGTGGTTGGCCGTGAGCGCCCAACCCGCGCCCAGGTAGATCACGGCGCCATTCTCGCCGCTGCGCGCCACGTTGTTAAAGCCCGGTAGCGCGGGATCGCCCGGCCCGCCGGCGGCCAGCAGGCTGGCGGCCGTGGTATTCGGATTGCCGCTGGGCATCAACATCGCGGGCTCGGCGATCGGATCGATCTGCAACTCCGCGGCGAAATCCGTCGGATCGTCCGCCGCCATAAGCCAGCGCACTTCAAGTTGCTCGATGGTCGATCCCAGCCGACGTCCGCGCGCGCGCCGAGATTTGTTGTGCGCGCGGAGCGGACGCAAAGAGTGTGTTTCATTCATCAGCGAATCGTCCTGGACTCCCACGATGGTTCGCGTCGCCAAACGGGCCTACGCGAATCGGAACTGCGCCACAACCGGGAGAGGAGAGTGAGCCGTGCTGGGGGATCTGAGCGATTGCTCGTCACGACAAACTTGGGGCCAGAATAGCCCCACGGTAAGCGCGTGTCTACACAAAAATGGCAGCGGCGACCCCCCAAAATCTGCCCGGCCAAACGGCTTTGTGCACGAACCGTGCGGCCCGGATGCCCAAGGCTCGCTACTGTTGAGTGCGAGCCGCTGCCAAGGTGTTCACCAGCAGCATCGCCACGGTCAGCGGACCCACGCCGCCAGGGACGGGCGTAATCTGGCTTGCCACCTGGCTTACTGCCGGGAAATCCACATCCCCCACCAGGCCACCTTCGGTCCGATGGATGCCGACGTCGATCACCACTGCCCCCGGCTTCACCATGTCGGCCTTGATGAATTGCGGCTGGCCGATCGCGACAATCAAGATATCGGCCTGCCGGGTGATGCTGGCCAGATCGCGGGTTCGGCTATGACAAACCGTGACCGTGGCGTCCGCCCCGGCGCCGCGCTGCATCAGCAGCAGAGCCATCGGCTTGCCTACCGTTTCGCTCCGCCCCACGACCACCACGTGGCGTCCGGCCGTCTCGATGCCATTGCGAATGAGCAGTTGCTGAATCCCATACGGCGTGCAGGGGATGAACCGCGGGGCTCCCTGCACCAACCGGCCCACATTCTCGGGATGAAACCCATCGACGTCCTTCAGCGGGCTGATCGCGTGCAGAATCCGCGTCGAATCGATCTGCTTGGGGAGCGGCAACTGCACCAGGATGCCGTGCGCCGGCTCATCCTTGGCGCGATTCAGCTTGGCCACGAGCGACAGCAGATCATCCTGCGAGGCGTCTGCCGGCAGGCGGAACATCCGGCTGTGGATTCCGACCTCGTCGCAGGCCTTAACCTTGTTCCGCACATAGACTTCGCTCGCCGGGTCGTCACCCACCAGCACCGCTGCCAGGGTGGGCACTTCGCCATTGTTCTCGATGTACTCGACGATCTCGTCCCGCAGTTCCAGCCGGATCGTCCGTGCCAGCGATTTGCCGTCCAGTAGTTTTGCCGTCACGGGGAACCTGCGTCCTTCGAGGGGGCGAGAAAGAGCTCGCAGTCAGAGGCTGGAAGTGTGGCATTCTAGCGGCATCGCAGCCGGGAAACCAATCCCCAGCGGCGGCAATTGGGGCACCTTTTGGCCGTCTGCCAGGCCGAACCGGCGTAGTGCGGAACTCGCCGGACGGCTATGATCTGTTGACTCTTTGACGCGCGGTTCGAATAAATATTACAATGATGCTTATCATTGTGACGATTGAATAGACAGCCTCGTTTGCCAAATTCAGCCTCGCCCGACTCCGGACGCGGCCATCCACCTACCCACCCCGCTCCACGCCATGTCTGACGAAGCCAAACTCAGCCCCGTCGAAACGTTCAAGATTCAAAGCAACTTCTTGCGCGGCGAAATTGCCCAGGAACTCGCCGATGAGAACGACTTCTTCGGCAAGGGGAGCATTCAGCTCCTGAAGCATCATGGCACCTATCAACAAGATGACCGCGATGCCCGCGCGATGGGCCGCAAAGATGGCGCGAAGAGCGCGAAGCATTACTCGTTCATGGTCCGCACGCGCATTCCCGGCGGTCGCCTCACCAGCGAGCAACTTCTGGCCGAGCTCGACCTCTGCGAGGAAGTCGGAAACACCAAGCTGCGGATCACCAGCCGCCAGGGCTTGCAACTGCACGGCGTTGTGAAGCACGACCTGTGGAAGACGATCCACCGCATCAACGAAATTCAGCTTTCGACACTGGCGGCCTGCGGCGACGTGGTGCGCAACGTGATGTGCTGCCCCGCGCCGTTCACCGATCCGATTCACCAGCAGCTCGAGCAACTCACCGACGACCTGGTGGCGAACCTCTCCCCGCGCACCAAGGCTTATCACGAGATCTGGCTCACCGATCCCCAGAGCGGCGCAGAGACGCTCGTCGGCGGAGGCAGCGAGAGCGCCGAGCTCGAACCGCTGTATGGCCCGACCTATCTGCCGCGCAAGTTCAAGATCGCCGTCGGCCTGGCGAGCGACAACTGCGTCGACCTGTACGCCAACGACCTGGGCTTCATGGCCATCGTCGAAAATGGCAAGATCATCGGTTACAACGTGCTGGTCGGCGGCGGCATGGGCGTTACCCCCAGTGCCGAGAAGACCTTTCCCGCCGTGGCCAAGCGGATGGCGTTCATTCGGCCCGAGCAGGCGATTGATGTCGCCAAAGCCGTGATCATGGTCCAGCGCGACTTCGGCAATCGGGCCGACCGCAAGGTCGCGCGGCTCAAGTACCTGATTCACAACTGGGGCCTGGAAAAGTACAGGGCCAAGGTCGAAGAGTATTACGGTCAGCCGCTCGCGGATCCGCATCCCGAGGACGTTCACGGCTTCGACGATCACATCGGCTGGCACGAGCAAGGTGACGGCAAGTTGTTTTATGGCCTGAACGTCGAGAACGGCCGGATCCACGATCACGACGACTTCCGTCTGAAGACCGCGCTCCGCGAAATCTGCCGCACCCTCAAGCCGGGCATTCGCCTCACGGCGCATCAGAGCATCCTGTTCACGGATGTTGATCCGGCCGACCGCGAGCAGCTCCAGTCGATTCTCCGCAGCCATGGCGTCAAACTCAGCGAAGAGATCTCAAGCGTCCGCCGCTGGTCGATGGCCTGCGTGGCCTGGCCTACCTGCGGACTGGCGATCACCGAAAGCGAACGCGCCCTGCCGGGTATCATCGATCAACTCGAAGTCGAGCTGGCCAAGCTCGGCCTGTCGAACGAAACCTTCACGCTGCGGATGACCGGTTGCCCGAACGGCTGCGCAAGGCCTTACAACTGCGACATCGGCCTGGTGGGCAAAGCGGTGGGCAAGTACACGGTTTTTGCCGGCGGCCGCTTGCTCGGCGATCGGCTGAACTTCAACTTCCGCGACATGGTGCCGGCCGACGAAGTGGTGCCGACGCTGGTGCCGCTCCTCGCCTACTTCAAGCAGGAGCGGACGGCCGGCGAAACGCTGGGTGATTTCTGCCATCGCAAGGGGCGCGACGACCTGGTGGCCTGGACCGACGCCTACACGGCGCAGAACACTCAGGCGGAAACTCAGCCCGCATAGGCCCGCGCCTTGCCACCATCGGGATTCGAGAAAAGGAGTTCTCATTGGATCCGCTGAAGCCCTGGATGCGCAAGCTGCTCATGTTCGCGGGTTGCTACAACCTGCTGGTGGGCATCAACCTCACGATCTTCTATCACGAAATGTTCAAGTTCTTCGGGCTGCCGAAGCCCAGCTTGATCATGTACGTACAGCTCGTGGGCATACTGGTCGCGCTGTTCGGCGTGGGCTATTGGCGCGTGGTCTTCCACCCGATTCGCAATCGCGACCTGCTTTTTCTGGGTTTCCTCAGCAAGCTGTTCGGCACGCTGCTGGGCACGGGCTACGTGCTGCTGGGCAAGATGCCGCCAATCTTCTTCGTGATCCTGCTGTTCAGCGATCTCGTCTACCTGCCGTTCTTCTGGAGGATCATCCGCCGGGTGTACCGCATCGCGGATGAGCGGGCGCTTTAGCCTCGGGCATCATCATCGTTCTAAGGGAGTGGCTCACATGAGCGAACGTGATTCGACCGGACGACAACAGCTCAATAAGCTGGGGGGCCTGAGCGCATTTGCCGGTGCCCTCGTGCTTTCAGGGCTAATCGCCTATATGTGCTTCGACGAAATTCAAACCGGCGGATTCGAGAAATTCGTGGCCGGTATCAAGCAGGACCCGACTCCCGCGCTGATCGGCTTGGCCGCGGTCGGCATCCTCTGCGGCGTTGGCTATTCGGGTACAGTTCGGCCCAAGTCGCCAGGGAAAGACGGCTAAGGCATCCCTGGCGCGAGTTTCGCCTTAGTTTTGATGGATTCGGAACTCGCTTGGCGAGCTAGGATTAAGCATGCCGAACGCGGATTGCCGCGCGGCGATTCGATTCGAAGCAGAACCCTTCTGGAACAAAAGCCATGAAACGTGCTCTTTCAATCGTCGCGGCCGCTGGCTGCGTGATGCTGTTCGGCGCCGCCTACTACATCTCGGAAACGCAGGCCATCGTGCAAAGCGGCCTCACCGAGCTGAAGTTCGAAACCGTCAAGGCCGAGGGCGGGCTGATCGGCGCGCCCACGCGGATGAAGATCACCAAGCAGACGATCCAGCATCTGCGCGAGCTGATGAAGGCCGGTAAGGAAGTCACCGTCGCCGCCGACGGCAAGATCACGGTCGTCGAAGGTCAATTGGGTACGGTCGGCGACGGCAAGAAGGTCAACAAGCAGGCCGAATAAAAAGGAGGGGCCCGGCACCGTTGTCGTAGATGGTGCCAAGCCCCTTTTTAATTGTTTGCATTCGGCAGCAGGTCCAGCGCCGCGCCGTTGGCCTCGAGCGCGTCGACCACGAACTGAATGTGCTCGTCCAGCTCGACGCCCAGATCGGCTGCGCCGCGCGTGATGTCCTCGCGATTCACCGCCGCCGCAAAGCCCTTCGCCTTGAGCTTCTTCTTCACGCTCGAGGCCTTCATCCCCACGATCCCCTCGGGCCGCACCTTCGCGCACGCCGTGATAAAGCCCGACAGCTCGTCGCAGGCATACAGCGTCTTGTCGAGCAGCGACACGCGCGGACAATCGGTGAGGTAGTCGGCGTGCGACTTGATCGCATAGATCACGTGCTCGGGATATCCGTGTTGGGCGAGGATTGCCGCGCCCTGGAGTGGATGATCCGGCGGATTCGGCCACCGCTCGTAGTCGAAGTCGTGCAGTAGGCCGACGATGCCGAACGTCTCGACATCTTCGCTGAAGCGTGCGGCGTACGAGCGCATCGCCGTTTCGACCGCGAGCATGTGCTTGCGCAGGCTGTCGCTCTGGGTGTACTCACAAACGAGTTGCCACGCCGCCTCGCGATTCATGGCGGCTATTCCACCCGCTTGCCGCGCGAGTTCTCGGCCTGGGCTGGGCCCGGATCGGGCAGCGGCGGAGCGGGCTGCGCCGTGTTGTCGACCGGCGGCGTTTCACTACTCTCGCCGCTGGGCGGGGTATCCTCGCGCCAGGGTTTCTTCTGCCGGTAGCTGTCGAGCTCCTTGGCGAGTTGTTCCTTCATTGCGTTCGCGCCAAGATCCACGGCCTGCTGCGACCACTTGGTGGCCGCTTCGAAATCGCCCGTCTCGGCATAGCCCGCGGCCAGCGTGCTGAGGATGTGGGCCTGCTTATAGTCGGTCACCTTGCAGGCCTGTTCGGCCAGCTCGATCGCCCGCTTGCCATCGCGCAGCTCGTCCTTGGGCGACGTGGCCAGAACCCAGGCCAGGTTGTTGAGCACGCCGCTGTTGTTCGAATCGAACTTGAGCGCCGCTTCGTAGTCGGCAACCGCCTCGGCCTGCCGGCCCTGGCTCAAGTGAGCATCCGCCCGGCCGCGGAACGCCGAGACATTCTGCGGATCGACGACAATCAGGTGCGTGTATGTTTCGATTGCTTTCTCATTCTGCTGCGAAGCCTGATAGACCGCCGCGATCTGCAGCAGCACGTCGGGGCTGTCGGGCATGACCTGCCTGAGGACGTTCAATTCACCGAGTGCCTGCTCGAACTTCCCGCTGGCAGCCAGCAAGCTGGCATGCAGCAGCAGCGCCTGCGAACCCGGCCGCAGCTTCATGGCCTCTTCGACGTCGGCCAGCGCCAGCTTCAGGTCTCCCTGAATCGCTCGCACCCGGGCCCGCGCGGTCAGCGCGCCGGGTGATTTCGGTTCCAGTTCGATGGCCTTGGTGAAGCTGGCGATGGATTCGTCGAGCTTCTCGGACGCGGCCTCGGCCATCCCGCGTGCTTCGTAGGTTTCCGCATCATCCGGCTCAATCGCAATCGCGGCGTTGAAATCGGCAATCGCTTCGGAAAGCTTGTTCTCGGTCAGGTAGTGCATCCCGCGAAACCGCAAGGCGTCCGGTTCCTGCGGCGCGAGCTTCACGGCTTCATCAAAATCGGCTTGCCGCGCGGCGGCATCCTTCTGCAAGCCCGCGCGAATCACCAGCGCCTTGCCCTTCATGTTCGGGTCGCTGTCCGAGAGGCGGATCGCCTGGTCAAGTGCTGCCTTCGCCTTGGCCGGCTCGGCCAGGTGAGCATACAGCCGACCCAGCAGATACTGTGCTTGCGGCTGTTCGGCGTTCAGCTTCACGGACTTCTCCAGGTCCGACAGCGCCATCCTAAGGAGCGCCTGCCCGCGATGCGGCGTGACCGGCGTTTCGAACAGTTCGTGACAAATCAGCTCCGCCCGCTGGCTCAAAGTGCTGGCCAACAGCTCATTGGCGAATGGGACTTCCGCTTCGGGCAGTCCCGCTTCGATCGCATCCTGGCTGAGCTTGATCGCGCGGTTCAGGTCCGACAGGCTTTCGGCGCCCAGCTTGGCGTCCATGGCTTCCTGGAGCAGGGCCTCCCCCGCCTGCTTTTCTGCCGCCGGCTTGTCGGCCTCGGGAGTGCTCGGTTCATCGGCACGGGCCGCGCCAAATACCAGCGACACGAGCAGGACCCAACTCAAGACACGGAACGACTGCTGGCGGATACCGAGCTGAAGCATGACTGCTCCTTTCTGAACACACACGAAGGACGCCGCGGAAAAGCGGGGGGCATTATGACGGCAACCGCCAAACGATGCCATGCGAGTTACCAGCACTGGCAAAGTGCATCATCAATGCCGCCCGGCCGCGGTCCACCCTGCAAATCCGGGGCCAGCGTGCGCGCTGAGCGGTTGCTGGTCACAACGGCGCCGGCAGATCGCGTCGGCAGAACACGACGGCAGCCACGACGTAAAACACCAGTCCCAGCCCGATGAGGATGCTGTCATACCCCAGGCCGCCGAGCGCGAACGAATCGCCCGATTCGATCCAAAAAGTCCAGGCCCGGCCGCGCACTCCCACCAATGCCTGAGGTTCGAACGGCGTGAAGAACGACGCGTAGGTGAGCTCCTCCCAGCCCTTGGCTGCGCGGCCGATAATCTTCAGCACCATCGAGACGGCGTAAAAACCGCCCACGATTCCGATCGTTCGTGCACGATAGTTGGTGAGCGACGAGACCATCGTGCTCAAGCCCGCCAAAAACACCGTGATCGCATACAGGTTCAGCGCCGCGGGAATGAACAGCCGAAAGTCGGCCGGCTGATCAAGCGTGATCGTCTGCAGTCCCACGAAGGTGCCCAGCAGCGCCGCGCCGCATAAGATCGCTCCGCCAACAAGCGTCCACACACCTTGCGAGAACAGCACGCCCAGCCGTGTGACGGGCTGTGCCAGCACCATCTCCATCGTGCCGCGGTTCAATTCTCCGCTGATCGTGTCACTGCCACGGGCCACGGCCCACACCGTCACCAGCAGCAGCACGATCGGATCGTCGTATCCGATTGCGATCCGTCCCGCGGTGGTCGCCATCTGCGTGTAGCTGACCGGCAGCAGCCCTTCCACCTCAACCGGCATGAAGCTCAAGATTCCTTCCATCGATTGCACGCTGAAGAAGCTGGCGATCCACACCCGCAGCCACTGCACCGCGAACATGAACACCGAGCCGCCGGCGAGCAGCCAGCGCGATTCGAGGATCGTTTTTTTCCACAGGGCTCGGTTCATAACTCAGGTGCTCGAACCATAACCCGACGCGTGAGCGAGGGAGGGCTTGCGATTCGGGACTTCGCCTCGCTTACGCGTCGGGTTGAGATGTCATTCAATCCTGCGAAACTTCAAACGGATGGAACTGCTCATACAGTGCATTCAGCCCGACGGGCTCGATCCGCACTTCCGCCAGCGGCAAGGTGGCCAGCCAGCCCAGCATGCCCGACAACTCGCCCGGCGTTTCGATCAGCAGGTCGCCCGCCGCCCCTTGCGTCAGGCTGATCTGCCCGCCGAAGCTCGCCGGCAGCGGTGGCAAGGGACCGGTGAGCTGTGCGCGGATGCGGTGCTTGCGCTTAAGTTCCGAGAGCGTTTGCGTATGCACCAGCTTGCCGCCGCGCAGGATGATCGCCCGGTCACAAACCTGTTCGACTTCGCTGATCACGTGCGAGGAAAAGATCACGGTGCGGCCCGCGCTCTTCGCCTCGGCAACGAGGGCCGCGACGTCCGCCCGCATCGTCGGGTCGAGATTCGAGGTCGGTTCGTCCAGGATCACCAGCGGCGTGTCCACCGCCAGCGTCACGGCCAGGGCCAGCTTCTGCCGCATGCCGGTCGACATCGCGGTGACCGCGCGCAGCGGATCCAGGCCGAAGCGATCGTAGGCCAGCTTCTCCGCCCGCGCGCGACTGTTGTCGCGCCGCACTGTGGTGAAAAAGTCGATCACCTCGCGAGCTCGCATGGTGCGGAACAGCCGCGCATCGCCCGGCAGGTAAGAAACCCGCTTGTGCACTTCGAACGACTGACGATGGCAGTCGAGCCCGTCAATCGACGCGCGGCCGCTGGTGGGTTTCAGGAATCCCATCAACGTCCGGAGCAGCGTGGTCTTCCCCGCGCCATTCGGACCCAGCAGGCCCACGACTTCGCCGCGACTGGCGCCAAAGCTGAAGCCATCGAGCGCGGTGAAGTCGCCGTACGATTTGGTGAGCGAGTGGGTTTCGACGTACACGATTTGCGACCGGCCGATGGGAGTGCAGAACAGAACAGCGAGCGACGCGTGCCACAAGCTGGGGGCAGAGGGGAAACCGCGATCGCTCCGTCATCCTAACCGGCTGGTCGCGCGAAGGAAACCGGGGGCTGTGTTGGCTCGGGTGCCACTGACTGGCTTGCCCAGCAGTGTCCTCTTTTGGGTTCAGCTTGCTGCGTACAGCACGAAAAATTCTGCGAATTCGTAGAATTCCGAGCGTCGTGAGTGTGATCCGGTGTGGCAGTTCAGACTGCAAGTCAAGGGCAGCAGGAACACTGCTGGGCAAGCCAGTCAGTGGCACACAGTCGACCAATCGCACACTACCGGTTGAACAAAAACGCCGGGCTGTTGATCAGCGCCCAGGCCAGATCCTGCGCCCCGGTGAGCCGCACATTCTTCTGCTGCTCCGAGGCGCTCTTCACCGCCTGGTTTAGCCGCATCCACTTCGTATCGAGCGAGCGATGGTAGCCAGTCAGCTCCGCGAGCTGCTCGGCCGTGCGCAACTCGGGTTTCGTGCTCAGGATCTTCGCGATTGGCTCCGGCACGCTTGCCGCCGCGCTCGGCGAGGGTGTAGACGACGTTGCCAGCCGGAACTTGCCGATGGTGTGCGTGTCGTCGTGCTGCTGGTCGAGCGTCACGGTGAGCACCGCCGGCGCGTCGAGCGTGAGCGGTTCCTTGAGCTCGAACAAGCCCGTGTGGTCCTTGCCATTCTGCGGCAGCACGGCCCAACCGGTGCCGGGATTGCCGTCGATGGCTGACGTGGCCGGATAGCCATCCTGGTTGAAGTCGGCCGTGGCCTTGCCGAATGCGATCGGCTGGGCCTGATCCGGCGCGGCCTGCGGGGCAATCGTGGCGGTGAGCTCCGACAGCACCAGGTTGCCGTTCATCGCGCGGCCGGGGCCACGCTGCGGCAGCGAGTCATCGGCCAGCAGCTCCACGCGGAGCGCGGTCAACGGACCGGCCGGCACCGGAATCGCCACGGTGTACGTTCCCTTGCCGCTCGCGCCATCGACCTTGATCGACTGATCCGCCTGCACGGCCAGATTGGCGCCCATGCTCGAAGCCGTGCTCGCCGGAGCGGGCGTATCCCACACCGGCGCCACTCGCTTCGACTCCCAGGCGGCCTGCGCCTCGTCGACTTTCTTCTGATGCTCGAGCAGTTGACTCTGCAGGTCGATCACGTCGGCCGCACTGGCATGTAGCGCCGCGATGCTGGTGGTGACCTCTTCCGGCGTGGCCGGTCGAGCAAGCAGCCGCAGGAAGATCTCGTTCACCAGCTTGCCGTCATCCGCTTCGGTGGCGACCAGCTTCGTGATCGCGTTGTTGGGATCGGCAATCGCGTCGGCAATCGTCGGACCGTTGACCAGCGTCATCACGGGGCCGAGCATCATGCCGTCGCTGCGCTCGCATTCGCACGCACTCTCGCGAGCCGGACGGCCGAAGACTTCGAAGAACCCGCTCGGTAGCGTCAGACCCACGTCCGGCAACTGAGTGGCCCGATAGCCGGCCGGTACGCCCGGCAAGTTGCTCACCGAACCGCATGCCTGCTGAATTGTGTCGTACAGCACTTCGGCCGGCAGCCGACGAGCCACGGCGTGTGAGTAGTTGATCGTATCGTCGTCGTTATACGGGTTCGTCTTGATCGAAAGCTGATAGGTGCGCGAATTGCAGATCAGCTTCAGCACGTGCTGCATGTCGAACCCGCTGTCGATGAACTCCTGGGTCAGGTAGTCCAGCAGCTCGGGGTTCGTTGGCGGGTTGCCGGCCCGAATGTCGTCAATCGGCTCGATGATCCCGCGGCCGAACAGGTACCCCCACAGCCGGTTCACATAGCTCTTGGCAAAGTACTGGTTCTCTTTCGAAGTCACCCAGCGGGCGAGCTGTTCGCGGCGCGAGGCTTCGGCTCCGGCCTGACCGCCGTGCTCGTAAGGGAACGAAGGCGCCGCTGGCTGGCCGGTGCCGCCGTGCGTGACTTCCCCCGCGCCCGAATCGAAGATGTCCTCAACGAGCGGCGTGCCGCCTTCGACAGCCGTGCCGCCAATCACCTGACCTTTGGCGACGGGATCGGCCTTGCGACCAACCTGCGCGAAGTACGCCGCCAGGTGGAAGTACTGCCCCTGCGTCCAGCGTTCGAACGGATGGTCGTGGCACTGGTTGCAGTTGAAACGCACGCCCAAGAAGAGCTGCGTGGTGTTTTCCATCAGCTCCTGCGGAGTGCGGAGCACCTTGAAATAAGCCGCCGGTGGATTCTCGAGCGTCGAGCCGCTCGCCGTCAGCACCGTGTACACCATCTGATCGTACGGCATATTCGACGATACCGCCTGCTTGATCCAGCCGCGCAGGGCGAACGCGCCTTCCTCGCCCAGAAACTTGCGGTTCACCTGCAAAAGGTCGGCCCACTTGTTCGTCCACAGCTCGACGTAGTCGCCGCTGCCGACCAGCCGATCGATCAGTTCGGCACGTTTGACGTTCGTGTCGCGCTCATCGGCAAGGAACGCACGAACCTCTTCGGGCGTCGGCGGCAGGCCGACCAGGTCGAGCGACACGCGGCGGATGAACTCGGCATCGCTCGCCAGCTCGCTCGGCAGCGTCTTCACCCGCTGCAGCTTATTGGCCACGAACTCGTCGATCTTGTTGTTCGCCGGCATGCCTTTCCACTCGAAGCCGCTGCGATCGCCCATCGCCGTGATCGTGGTGGCCGTGTACGCGCCTTCGAAGCGGGCCAGCACCGGAGCCTCGCCGCGGCGAATCACCGAGACCAGCCCCGTCTTGTTCGGCTCGGCGACTTCGGTGTTGCCGCTTTCGATGAACGCTTCCAGCGTGACGTCGCGCACCCGGCCGTCACTGTACGTGGCCAGCACCTTCATCTGCTGCTTCATCCCCGGCAGCGGCACGATCGGGTTCTTCGGCGACAGGTCGATCGACGTCACTCGCGGAGCGTCGAGGTCCAGCTTCAGCCCGCCAGCAATCCACGAGCGAATGATTTCATAGTAAGGCTGCTCGGGCTGCATCAGCACGCCGCCCACGTGCGGAATGACGCCCGCGGGCTTGAGCAGCATCATGCTCTGGTCGGGCGCGGCGCGGTTGATCCGCCGGCTGGAAACGTCGTCTGTCAGCGCGCGGTGATCGTACAGCGGGTCGTAACCGCGGAGCGAAAGCTTTAAGCCTCCCTTGCCGGCCAGCGAGCCGTGACACGTGCCGGCGTTGCAACCCATCTTCGACATCACCGGCATGACTTCGCCAACGAAGCTCGCCTCGTACTTGCCGGTCTGGCCACTGACGGCGAGCGGCAGGTCGATGCTGTTGCCGCCAACGCTGAGCGTAAGCTTGCCTGCGCCGTCGGCCAGCGGACGCACCAGCAGCGATTCGTTGACACTGGCCAGATCACCTTCCACGGTGGGCGTGACCATCCGCGTGACGTCCAGCGTCGCGCCGTCGGCCAGCGTGGCGGTGACAATCGCCTGGACATAGCCGTACTTGCCGTCCAGCTTGATCTCCGGCGGATTCACCTCGAGCGCCGTGATCTGCGCACCCTCGGGCAGCTTCTCGGTTGGCTCGGCTGCAGCAAATTGACCAGCCAGGGTCAGCGCGGCTCCGCACGTCACGACCATCGTCAGCTTGCGGTACATGCTCATCCTAAATACCTTGCCTGGGAGTGTGTGCTTCATCTTAGCCCGAAGCGCGAGCGAGGATACCCTGCTGGGTGATGTTCCCTCGCTTGCGCTTCGGTCTACTGTTTTGTTCTACCGATTGGCGACAACTGTCGCGCCCTCCGGCACCGGCGAGAACTCCTTCACCAGCACGCCGGTCGTGGCATCGTTCAATCGCACCACACCGTCGAACCCGGCCGAGGCGACGACGTTGCCGCCACGGCTAAAGGCCACGGCATAGATCGCGCCCTTCTGGCCATCCATCTTGGCGAGCAGCTTGCCGCTGTCGGTCTCATAGACGCGAACCTCGCCTGTGCCGTTGAGGCTGCTCCCCACGACGAACCGGCTGCCATCGGCGTTGAACTCAAGATCATAAATCCGGCCCGGCAGCGCTTCGTACTCTTTGATCTTATTGAAGTCGTCGCCGATCTTGCGGTCCTGCGTGCGGAGCATCTGATAGGTCTTGGGGATGCCGTCGGCCCCGCCGATCAGCAGCTCGTCCTTACCTGGCCGGCGATCGACCGCGTCGAGCCCGCCCTTGAGCGCGCCCGGCGTGATGCTGGTGATGTTGTCGACGAACCGCTGCGTGGCCACTTCGACGAGCTTCATCGAGCGGTCGCGGCTGACCGATACCAGGTACGTGCTGTCGTTGGAGAACACGGTGTCGAGCACCCAGTCGGCGTGAGCACCTTGATAGAGCACCTGCGCGCCGTCCGCGGCGTTCACTGCCCGGAGCGTATTGTCGCCGCAGCCGAAGGCGATCTTCGTGCCATCGTGCGACCAGCTCACGCCATAGATCGTGTCGAAAGTCACGGCCAGCGTGAACGCCAGCTTCTGATCGGCAACGTTCCAGACCTGTAGCTCACCCAAACGGCCGGGCGAACCGCCTGCTACGGCCAGTTGCTTGCCGTCGCGCGAGAAGGCCACGGTCTCGATCCGTTCCGATTGGCCAATCAGCCGGCCGACGAGTCCGCTGCCGTCTCCCTTGAAGAGGAGCGTTTCGTGGTAACCGCTCACGGCCAGCAGCGAGTCGTCGGGCGAGAAGTCGAGCGCCGTGATGACCGGCGTCGACTCGTACATCGGCGGATGGTCGGCGTCGATCGCCGCGCCCACCGAGGCCGGCGTGTCGTCGCCCGCGCCTTCGGCAATCCACTGGGCGATCTTTTTGATGTCGTTTTCGTTCAGCGGCGGCTTGCCAGCCGGCATCGCGGCCTTGCCTTCGCTCGGAGTGATCTGCTCGATCAGGTAGCTCTCCTCCGGCTTACCCGGCACGATCGCCGCCTGTTCGCTCTCGCCACCTTTGAGCAAGCCATCGCGCGTGGTCATCACGTAACCACCCTCGGCCTTGGACGGCTGATGGCAGCCCTGGCACTGGGCCTGCAGCAGCGGACGGATGTCCTTGAAGTAGCTGAGCTTGGCGCCGGGGGCCGCCTCGGCCGGCTTCGCAGTCTCGTCAGCGCGAGCAGCGCTCGAAACGGCGGCCGCCATCGCCACGAACGAGAGGATCGCAACCGCGAGCGATCGGGTCATAGCAGAGCACCTTGGGGATCGAGCCGGGGGGAGGTTGGGCGACGTAGGCGGGCATGCACTTAGGGTGCGGCAGAGGGGGCCGCGCCCAACTAAGCGAATATACACACCCGGGTGGCCCAGAAGCAAGAAATTGCCGGCCAGCGAGGGGGAAATCGGCCGCTGCGGAACTGCCGAAAGGGCCGGGGGTTAGGCGAGCATGACTATTGCGAATCGCTCACAGTTCGGGTCCGTTTTCCACGCAAATGCAGGAACAGTTCGATCACTAAGCCCGCGAGTGTGCCGCAGCCGACCCAGAACAGAATGTCGAACACGCCCGACGACTTGGTCTGCCCCGGATAGGAAGGGACCAAGAGTGCTCCGACAATCGCACCGAAGATTGGCCACGAAAACACGCGGCCCAACCAGCGGCGAAACCAGCGAAGTTGCCGGGCCACGTGCGGCGGGACGTTCAGCCCCGGCTTATGGCGCCGCTTGTCGTTCGGTAGTGAGTTGTTCACGTTCCCGTCTCGATTCCCATGACGCCGGGCCGACCGATGCACCGTTCATTCATGTTAAAGCACATTCTCCATCAGATCGCGGTTGTGAAGCTCTAGAGCGGTTCCATCGAACGTCTAGCGCCCGCTAGGATATTTCGGTAGAGTGGGTCATCTCAAGGAGGTGACCTGATGAAGCCTTA
>Ga0169931_10001927_pt1 | contig 34170 bp, 21 predicted proteins | sample Kivu_15m_20L_FD_129675 | JGI IMG/M metagenome (GOLD analysis project Ga0169931, IMG submission 129675) | Freshwater microbial communities from Lake Kivu, Western Province, Rwanda to study Microbial Dark Matter (Phase II) - Kivu_15m_20L... | ecosystem: Environmental > Aquatic > Freshwater > Lake...
AAGCGAAGATAGAGATCCAGACACATTGGTATTGTATAGTGTAGATAGCACAACAGACTTTGTGATTGTAGACAGTACTGTTGGTATCACGACCAACGAACCTTTAATATTCAATACATTTGTAGTTGCAGGCTCTAGCTCTGATACATTTGGTAACTTAGTAGCAGGTACAGTTTATTACGTAAGAGAAGTTGTAAACAATACTACATTAATATTGTCAACAGTAATAAATGGAGATGCGTTTGATCCTGGTACTGTAAGTCCAGCAGGAAATACTTCAGGTTTGGTGACTAGTCAAGAAAATGTATTACAACTCACTACTGCTACAGGCTCTATGACCTTAGAAGTTGATTTCCCTGTAAGTCCTGGTCAGATAAACGGACAATTGTTCGGTCTTTACAATACTTCTGAACAGTTCCCAAATATTACTGGTAGTAACTTAAGTTTACTGATATCGGGCGTAGTTACATCTACCCGTGACACGGTCGATATTATGACACTAAGTGAAGAAGCAGGCGGCACAGTTAACATGTATGTCAATATGCCTTTCCGCTTAGACAGCGCAGTAGGTGGATTGACTACAGGTACAACATATTATGTTGCTAACATAGGAACAGTAGAGTTTGAAGCATCAAGCACTTCAAGCTCAGGTAATACAGTTACTGTAGATACTACTGATAGTTTGTATATAGGTATGCCTGTAATATTCAGCGGCGCCGGCATAGGCGGTATAATAATAGGAGATCAATATTTTATTGAGACTATAGATAGTATTAATAATCATATAACTCTTTCTATTTCATTAGGTGGTTCTACATATACATTAACTACCGATAATGGATTAATGACAGGTACCGGCGAACCATATATACAAGTTTCAGCCACATCCGGTGGAGCAGTTATCACATTGACAGATGATCCTTCTGGATCAACATCTGGCCCATTAGATATAGGATTCGATCAATATATTGCACCTGTAGATTACCCTGAGTTCAGTGTAAGTTATATATTAGGTGGTTACAGAGTCATTATTCAAGACGGCGGCATGGGTTTTGCTGTAGATAATGAAATAGTGATACCTGGCGCATCAGTCGGTGGAACAAATCCAAAAAATAATATTACATTAGTAGTTGACGAAGTTGATGAAGATGGTGTGATACAGAAGTTAATAGTATTAGGCACCGTACCATCTATAAGCAATAACTATTATCTCAAAGTTGTTTCAGTTAATAAACTAGCAGTATTCAGCGATTCACTAATGACTGTACCTGTAAGCGGTATTGATTTTGCATATACAGGTTATACTACAACTTCAGTAACTGCTATAACCAGCACAGACGATAGCTTAACAGTAACAAGCACAGACGGATTAGAAGTGAATGACGCAGTAGTATTTTCAGGTGATATTTTTGAACTAGTAGGAGTTCCTATACTAACCGCTTATCAGACTTACTATATAATAAGCGTTAATACACCAACTAATAAAATAATAGTAAGCACTGAACCTGGAGGAACAGCAGTCAATATGCCTACTAGCATAGCGGTAGACTTTACTGTGACCAAAGGCGGCAGCTATACATTCTTACCTGAGCCATTCTACTTTAATCAGAGCGTTGTCAAATATAATAACAAAGTATATCGTTGTGTGATATCAAACAACGATAAAGAGTTTATTTTTGGTAAGTGGGAAGAACTTAACTCCGGTGACAGAATACTGAACGCGCTAGATCGTGTTATAGGTTATTATCAACCAACAATCAATATGCCTGGTGTAGATTTACCACAACTATTTGCAGGAGTGGAGTATCCTAATGCCACTTACTTAGGTAATAAATTCCAGCCAAATGAACAGTTCGGTATTGATACGGTATTAAATGATCTACCTTTCTACCCTGTTGATATCAATATCACAGGTATATTATACAACGGACTTAACTATGTAGCTGCTGCCAACTTACCTAGATATTCAGCGATATTAACTGATCCAGAAGGAAGTAACTGGAGTATCGCAAAGCTTACTAATGCTATGATTGGATTGACAGACGTATTATATGCTGACAATCTATATGTGATGACTAGCACAAACACTGCTACCCCTATATTCCGTAGCAATGATGGTGTGACTTGGACAACTAATGGTTACTATACTCCTTTTGACAAAGTACCATTTGATGATACAAACTATGATATGACAGCCATATCAATCGCCGCATTAAGCCTACAATCTATAACATATGGAAACGGTATATTTGTTGCAGTAGGAGATCAGATTACGTATAGCGAAGACACTTATATATGGAGAGAAGGTTTTGTATTCACTGACGGATTACAAAATAGATTGTATGGTGTGGCTTATGTTGATATTCCAACATATACTGGATTTATAGCAGTCGGTAAGGGTGAAAGATTTGATTACAGCACGGGAGTAACCACTACTGTTCCATGTAATCTAGTATTAACTAGCACAGACGGTAAAAACTGGACACAAACACCATGGGCTACAACTAAAGGATTTTATGGTGTGACTAGCGATAGCAGTTATATCTATGCTGTAGGTGAAGATGGAGTTATATATCTCAGCCAGAACGGTGTGAGCTGGTTCGGTGTGAATGAGACGCAGGTCATCAGCACAAATAGCTTTAGTGATGCCATAGTAGTGAATAATACTACCGGGTTAACCGTAGATGACCTAGTTCGCTCCACTGAGAATTTTGATACTGTAATCGCAGGCACAGACTATTATGTTGCTGAGATATTAAGTAGTACTCAGCTAAGATTAAGCCCGGACGGCACTACGACTAATGCTGGCAGCTTTGTTAATGGACAGGTTTACTTGATAACAAGCTTAGGCAGCACAAACTGGAACAGTATAGGATATGTTGGAACGCCTGTAGTTGGTGGTACTTTCACAGCTAGTGATGTAGGATCAGGCACAGGTGTTGCAAGAAGATTGGTTGATTTAACAACATCAGGTGGCGTGTCAACTGTCACGTTCTTACATCTACCTTATACTTCATCATTGATCGATGTGATTTATGAGAACAATCTATTTGTTGCAGTAGGTGATGATGGATTGATAAAAACAAGTAGTGATGGATTGATATGGACGACTCAAATATCAAATACATTAGAAAATCTAAATGCTATAAACTATGCATCAACGTCAGATACTTGGACAGCAGTGGGTGACAATAATACTATATTACAAAGCACTGATAATGCAGTGACGTGGACTAATCAAGCAGTGTTCGTCGCAAATCCTGCCGCTTATAATGTTGTAGGAGATCCGTTCTCAGCAGGTTATGGCCCTGAAGAACTTGTACCGGGCGTAGTACAAGATAGTTTAGCAATGATAGTCAATACAAGACCCGGCACTAACTGGGAATATACTGAATATGGACATGTTGGCTATTATGTAATGAGCCATGAACTCAATGCTGATGTGACCAATATATATAGTTTTCAATCAGGGGCACATATACCAAGCTCTATAGCAGTGTTCATCATAGACGGGACCACTGGATTAAGCACTAGCCTTTATATGCCTAACGATTATACTGTGAATTGGATGTCACAGACAATAAGCCTAACTGTACCACTAGATATAGTTGCTGATCCTTTAGTCAAAGTACGAATAGATGTTTATGAAGTAGGTAATGGAGATCAGTTGGTTAAAGCAAGCACATTTAACAATCCTATCATAGAAAATAATGACACTGGATTTACTGAATTTAACTTGAATGCTAACTATAGTGATCAAATATATAATGGTAGCGGTGTAGTAAGACCGGGCACGACCCCTGTTACAGTGAACGCTATAGAGACTATAGCTGCAACTAATAGCATTGTCATAGACGATGTAGATTCGTTCTTGGTAAACTATCCAATAGAGTTTCAAGGTTCAGTATTTGGCGGGGTCGCCATCGACACAACTTACTATGTCAAATCAATAAGTTATGTTACTAGTTCTATTACAATAAGTGATACTTATATACCGTCTACTGGTGTAGCAGGTGCTGTATTTAACCTGTCAGATGCTACTGGTACTATGCAAATAGTAATACAAGCAGGTGGGTCATATGTATGGACAGAACCGGTAGTATATGCAAATGGAAACAAACTAGTATTCGGTACTACTAATCAAATCAGTCAGACAAAAGCTGTCTCTAACACTGTAGTGACTAACTCTACTAGTGGTATAATAGTTGATACTCCTGTTATATTTGACAGCACTATGTTTGGTCCAGATATATTACCATTGACAACTTACTATGTCAAACAAATAGTTGACGGAAACGAATTTACCATCAGTGATACTGTAGGTGGAACAGAAAAAGTACTCACTACTCAGTTTGGTACTGCCACTTATATCACAAACGACTATGCGATTGGATTAGCAAATAACGGTATTACTGCAAAGATAATATTTGCTAACCAATGGGACGATCAAGATTATATAGCATTTACAATATTTGGAGAAGGTATACCATTTACATATGGTTACACATTGCCGCAAACACAGATTATAGGAAGTGATGGTTCAGCTACATATGATCTAGATAACGCTATAGATTCTATAAATGCTTATAATGCAATAGTAGAGGTAGACGGTATTAGACAGATAGAAACTGTTGATTATACTATAGATCACATCACCGATCAGATAACTTTTAGTACTATTCCTGCTGCAGGAAATACAATAGCTGTCACATCGTTTAATGATACCGGAAGACAATATTTTAGCACGGAATATAATATTACCGGACAAACAGTTTCTGCTATATCGGGTATTCAAAATGAACTAACAGCACCGTTAGTTGTAGCTGCTACCACAACAACTACAGGTACAAATATTGTTACATTAACAAGCACTGTTGGTGTATTCATAGGACAACCAATACAGTTTAAAGGTACAGCATTTGGAAGTGTGAGTGTAGATGGAACTGTATACTGGGTAAAAACTGTACCTAATGGAACTCAGATCACACTAAGTCCTGATAGTGATTTGATATCAACAGTACCGTTAACTAATGGTACTGGATTAATGATAGGTTATGTCGGTGGTCTAGAAGCGATTAGAGTAACCTTAGTAACTCCATATGCTTTCCCTGATCCTGTTAATAATAACATCAAGGTACGTATTGACGGCACATTAGGATCTACGCAGCTTAATAATAATTCATATTATGTGCATGTAATAGATTATTATACTTTTGATTTATATGAAGAACCTTATAATCCCGCATACGCAGCTACAAACTATCCAGTCACTACTATAACTTCTTATACAAGCGGTGGTTATGCATGGAACGCAGGAAGTTATTATGTATACACTACAACAGGATCATCTACGTCTGCAGGCAATAATATAAACGTAGTTGATGCAGACAATTTAGTTCCTGATACTCCTGTTTATTTTGTTGAATCAGGTGTTGTATTGGGCAATGTAACAACAATACCTGAAATAGTTGCAGGTCAAAAATATTATATTAAAGAAGTAGACACTATAGCAAATACCTTTAAGATATCAGAATCATATAAGGGTAGTACTAAAACGTTAACATCAGGTTTATCAGGATTTACAGTATATGTAAGTCAATGGGAACAAGAAAATGTTGATAGATTGTGGGTAACTGTTAATGGATACAGAGTGCCTAGCAGCAAACTCAAGCTAAATGCAGCAAGCGAAGTAAGCATATTAACACCTATATCAATAACTGATAGCGTCACAATAACAAGCATGATACCAACAGCTACACCAAGCCAAGAAGTATATGTGAATATAGTTTCTATTGACGGGGATCCAAGCGTCTATAGAATCAACACGTTTGCTCAAACATGGTTGACTAAAACATTATATGATATACAAAATGAAATATTTGTACATGACGTGACTAAGCTTACAAATACAGTAACTCAGACAGCAACACTGCAGGCTCCTATAGATGGTTTTTATAATGTAGGATTGATTGCAGATAAAAATGAAATATTGCGTGTAACAGTTTACAACGTCACTACAGCAAGTGAGATTAACTACGATTACATTAACATAGTATTAATCAATAGTGCTCCTGTTGTTCAGATAGAAGCCAACCCAGCGTTCGTAAATACCGGTGATGAAGTCGTAATCACTACTTTGACTGGAAAAAATATATGGATCAATGGGGAGCTTATAAGAATAACCAAGATTGATGCTGACAATAACATCATTACAGGGTTCCAGAGGGGAGCTAATGGTACAAGTATACAAACTATAATACCGGTGAATACCCCAGTCATAGGATTGTTGGAAGATAACAGATTACCTGATACTTTCTATAACAAGACTTGGAACAGCGATAACTATAATACAACATTAGGAGATCCATTGCAGATCAGTGATACTCCGGCCGCAGTATTCTTAAGGACGGACATTACTTAAATGATAAATAAATCTATGAATAATAAAATCGTTACCGATCCTGCTGAAAGAGCAAAGTTGAATGGAACAAATCCTAAAAACGTAGCCATATCTAAGCCTAATGAGACCGGCGGTATACATGTTATGACTCATCTTAAGATTAGTGATCCTAATACTAAGCAGATTTTGGTGCAAAAAAGGGGCGACGATTGATGATAAGCCTGTCTTACAAAGTAGAAGGTTTTCTCAAGATTTTTGATCCAAATACATTAGAAGTATTTGTGGATAAAAAGAATGCCATTAACTACGAGAATATGTCAGAGGCTATCGCTGATACGTTAAGTTCTCGCGGTTACGGGGAAATATACGAAATGGCGTTCGGCAACGGTGGTGCAAGCGTAGACGAGACAGGTATCATCACATATCTACCTCCTAATACTACAGGGCAAAATGCTGCATTATATAATCAGACCTATGCCAAGATCGTAGACGATACTAGCGTGTTCAACCTTGATCCGACTAGAAACAAAATGACAGTAAATCATACGTCGGGCAGGGTTTATACAGATATTTTAGTTCAGTGTCTATTAGATTACGGTGAGCCAGCTGGCCAAGAAGCATTTGATAATAGCACAGCCACAGATGGGGAGTTTGTTTTTGACGAGTTAGGATTATTAGCTAACTACGGTACAGATAGTAACGGAAATGTCATTACTAGACTATTGACACATGTTATATTTCACCCAGTACAAAAGTCACTCAACCGTCAAATACAGATAGATTATACGGTCAGAATACAGGCCCTGACGAACTTAGTAACGATTTGAGATAAATAAACGAGCGGAGTTTTAGAAATATGGCATATACGATTGTAAAAAGCGATGGAACAGTATTAACTACAATCGCTGACGGCACCATCAATACAACAAGTACATCGTTGGGATTGCCCGGCAGAAACTATGCCGGTTACGGTCAGTCATTAGACACAAACTTCGTACATATGGTGGAAAACTTTGCAGATAATGCTCCACCATCAAATCCATTACGCGGTCAGTTATGGTTTAACACTAACAATAGCACACTATATGTCTGTCCTACAGACGGAGAAAGCAACAGCCTAGCTTGGTTAGCCCTTACAGCAACAAGCTCAGGTGGCAATACAACATTCGGTGCAGTAAACGTAACTGGCAATCTCGCAGCAGGTAACTTAACGGCAACAAATAGTATCTCAGCTAATGCTGCCGCATTAAACTTTATCACTATCTCATCAAACGCCAATATTGGTAATGCCAATATAACTTATGCTGAAGTAGGAAATTTAATAACTCAGTACATTGCGACAGCAAATCCCGCCAATGTCGCACAAACAGGACAGCTAAATGGTACTTGGATAGCAAACGGTGGCGGCACAGCTAACAGTGTAGCTGGTACAGCCTTTTATGTAACAGGTGGTAACCTTGTTATATCAAACACAGGTGGCCAGGGACTTAAAACAGATAACCTAATGTATGCTAACGGTGCCAATATATTTGGCGGTGGTGCAGCATACAGCAACGCTAACGTTGCTGCTTATCTCCCTGTATATGCAGGAAATATATTAGCAGCCACTGTGCAGATGGCAAATCTTACTACCGGTGCAAATACTACAGCAGGCAATATTACAGGTAACTGGACATTGACTGCTGGTTCAAGACTACAAGCAACATATGCTGACTTAGCGGAACGCTTTGCGTCAGACACAGAATACGATCCCGGTACAGTCGTTCAGTTAGGCGGTGCAGCAGAAATAACTGCGGTTAAATACGAACTAAGTGACGATGTATTCGGAGTTATCTCAAACTCTGCAGCTTATCTGATGAATGCCGGAGCAGGTAGCGATAAGACGCACCCTCCTGTAGCAGTATCAGGTAGAGTAGAAGTTAAAGTTACTGGAAAAGTAAATAAGGGCGATCGCCTTGTTAGTGCAGGAAATGGCATAGCAAGAGCGGCAAAAACAGGTGAAGCCACAGCTTTTAATACTATCGGTAGATCATTAACAGATAAGATCACTGATGGTGAAGGTTTTGTTGAAGCAATAGTAATGATACGATAGGAATAAAAACATGGCATACAATCAATTCGGTCTGATACAAGCAACAGATTTCAACACATTCGCAGGTGGTAACCCCACAACGACTGCTAATACTATAAATGCTACTTGGGCGACAGGTGGAAGTACTGCTGGATATGGTCAGACTGCTGTAGCGAACGTAGCAGCAGGTCAAACTGTAGCTGCTAGTAGCTGGAACGCATTGGTATCAAACACTGCTAGCGCAGCTTCACACCAAGGCACATCAATATCATCTGTTACTGCTCCCGTAGCTGGTGGAACTATTCAGTTCTTGTCAGCGATACCAACTAACTTATCGTCAATCTACTCAGGAAGATTGAACGCCGCTACACAAGGATCAACAGCGACTAATACTGCAACTTATGGAAGCACATGGTCAAGCATATTAACATTCACACATACAGCAACATTTGCTAACGGAGATGCTGCACGTTTTTTCTTCAACTCAGGTGGACAGATCAAGATGACTGTATCACATCCAAGTGGTACTGGAATCAACTTATTGTTCAATAACCTATGCTCAAACGTAGGTACAATAGCGATGAGCGCAGTGACTTCTGGAACTCAATCAATAGCCGGCACCTCATATGCAGGCATACAGAAAGTTGGTGGAGGCGGTAACTCACCAACAATCGATTCAACTAAAGGCTATTATGGTCTAACGACTGCTAACGCAACTGTGTTCACACAGACAGCAAGCACAGGTCCTACAGGGTACCTATCAACATTCATTAGAATGATTGTTAAGTCAAATGGTACTCAAGGCTCAAATGGTGACACTGGATCAGTCATCACTGTGTATACTATCTGGGACGAAGTACCAGATGGGTTAACAGTAGCAGCAAGTAGTGCGACCACAATGACTTTAGCTGCACCCGAAACTACAAACTTATCAAATAGTTGGGGCTCTATCACATTAGCCGGTACTGTATCAGGCTCATAATTTTTTGGCTTTACTATATCCTAGTAAATATACACGAAAGGAGTGTATATTAGTGTATGGACCCAGACAAGCTTATAAAAGAAGCTAAGGCAAGGTTTGAGCATAAATCTGCCAAAGCATATCTACAAGAAAAATATTCCAATAAACTTCAAATAGCAGATCAAGGCGGCTTATGGAAAGCCGACCCACAGACTATAACCCTTTTACAATCTTTTAATGCAAAGACTGTCATATTAGTAGACACATTTGGTAATGTGGTAGAAGTTGACAGAAAGGAACTATTAGAAAAACTAAAAGCACTATATCAGTATGTGATGAAAGAATGGCACGATGAACTAAAAGAACTTGAGGGCAAAAGATGAGCAGGGGTGCGCTGCTATTCGCATTCAACAACGAAAAATATGATTACTACGCTATGGCAGAATACACAGCCAAACGTATCAATCATTTTTTAGATTTACCTGTAACTATAGTTACTGATGAAAAATCATTATCATCAAAAACTAACTACGATTTTGATAAAGTAATAACTGTAGAAGCTGATACAACTAATAAAAGAGATCAAGCTACTTGGATCAATAAGGGTAGATATCAAGCATATCAACTATCTCCCTATCAGGAAACATTGTTACTAGACGTAGATTATGTAGTGAACAGCGATTTGTTATCAAAAACATTTGTTGTGGGCGATGATTTTTGCTGTCATGATACTACATCTTTTTTGATGTATCCCGGCGCGCCGCAAGAGATATTAAGCTCATATAGTTTTAAGACATTATGGGCTACTGTCGTGATGTTTAAGAAAACAGATAGAGCCAGACAAATATTTGAATGTCTAGAAATGATACAGAAAAACTATGACCATTATGCGAATATACACTCCTTCATAGCGGGTGTCTATCGTAACGATTATGCGTTGACTTTAGCACTGCGCATCGCTAATGGTCATAGCCTCTTACCCAGAGACATCATACCGTGGAACTTATTGCATGTAGGTAAAAATACACAAGTGTATGCCAACAACAATACTGTATATAACACTGAATACACTGTGATGTTTGATAACTGGAAGAAAGGCAAGATACGTAAAGAATACATCACTATAAAAGATTGCGACTTTCACGTTATGAATAAAGATATATTTGTGGAGTTGATGCAATGAATAGGGGTTTCGTGATTATTGCTGAAAATACCTTCAACGTAGATTATATCTCATGCGCTGAAGTATTATGCAAAAATATCAAAAGATTGATGCCTAAAGAAAAAGTAGCATTATTAACTAGCAAAAAGTTTAAGTCAAAGACCTTTGATTACGTGATAGAGTTTCCGCATGGTGATCTAGCACCTGATAGCAGCTGGAAGCTGATCAATGATTGGCAGATATACGAAGCTAGTCCCTTTGAACACACAATAAAGATCGAAGCAGACATCTATCTTCCTAAACGTATAGATCATTGGTTTGATATTTTATCAGAGCGTGATCTGGTAGTAAGCACTACGATCAGAAACTACAAGCAAGAGATTTCCAATGTACGAGCATATCGTAGATTTATAGATGACAACAAACTACCCGACGTATACAACTCACTGACATACTTTCGTAAATCAGATTTAGCCAAACAGTTTTTTGATATCGTTAGAAACGTATTTGAATATTGGGACGATTATAAAACTATATTAAAATGTAATCCAAAAGAAAAAGTTTCAACTGATTGGGCATACGCTATAGCATCTCACATCCTCGGTATAGAAAATACCACTATGCCGGACTTCACCGATATGTCTATGATACATATGAAACAGTATGTGAATGATTTACCAGTTGACGATTGGACTGATATATTGATATATGAAGTGCTACCGCATTCATTAAGAGTGCATACGCACCCACAGATGTATCCTTTCCACTATCATGTCAAACATTTTAGTGATAAACTACTAGAGGTAGAAAAATGACTGGCGAAGTACAATATGATGAAGACGGATACATCATACTACTTGCGACTCCAAAAGTAGAGGCACCGGAATTTAGATTATATTATGACAATAACGGTAACTTAATCTGCTATAGTTGTGAAAAACTAGAAGGCAACTATATGGTCATAGACGCTATAACATATGCTGCTGCTAGACCAGATGTTAAAGTCATAGATGGTAGAATAGTCAACGTATCTAACAGCTTCGTTATATCTAAACTCAAGCCATCTGCAGCAGAAGGTATAGAATGTTTGTCAGAAGATATAAGCATAGTAGCAAATAAAAATAGCATTAATATTAAAAAATGGAAGCTAGATATATATGAACTCCAATGATGACATTATTGATATCGTAGACTTAGATTGCATATATTTAAGTTATGACGAGCCGCAAAAGGAAGAGTTTTGGCTTAAGATCAAAGACATGGTGCCTTGGGCAAAGCGTGTTGATAGCGTCAAGGGTAGCGATGCTGCACATAAAGCAGCAGGCGAAGCAAGTGATACTGAACGTTTCATACTGATCGACGGCGATAACATGCCTAATGAAGATTTCTTCAATATGCAACTTGATTTTACAGGGTTAGAGCCTAACTATAAACGCGCACAGTTTCGTTGGAAGGCTATTAACAACATTAATGGATTGAGATATGGTAATGGAGGAATGAGTAGTTGGACAAAGACCTACGTTGCAAACATGCGAACCCATGAAACAAGTGACGGTAGTCACGCTACACAGGTAGACTTCTGCATGGATAGTGCAGACAATCTATATTGGGCTATGTATGATTGCTACAGTACTACGTATCCTAATCATACACCGTTCCAAGCTTGGCGTGCAGGTTTCCGTGAAGGCGTAAAGATGGTACTAGATCGCGGCGCAAGAACTTCTGTAGAAGATTTTAAAGAACGAGCGGCTACACGTAATCTAAACAACCTTACCATATGGCATAATGTTGGCATGGATGTAGAGAACGGTATATGGGCTATATATGGCGCAAGATTAGGTACATATATGACTATGCTCACTGACTGGAATCATGCTGACGTAATGTGGTTCGATAACTATCCTAAGATGTGGGAAGAACATAAAGACAAAGATCCTGTACGTGAAGCGGCATTACTAGGTGCATCATTACATGACAAGTTAGGTTTACCTATGTGTACACTAGATCAAAGTCAAAGCAAGTTTTTCAAGCGTCATTATATGGCTGATAAACATAACATGGGTCCATTAGTGCGTGAGATGGACGTGATCAGAAAGATAGAAGGCTGGTAATGAGTTACGAGATACAAAGAATAAAAGATATCAAGATCAAGGTAGAGAACGAAGTAGGTCCTACCTTCTGCCTCGCTAAATGGCATCACGTCACAATGTATTTGCAAAGCGGCGAGACGCATAGTTGTTATCATCCCAGACCTCATAAGATTCCTTTACATGAGATAGAAGAAAACCCAAGCGCATTACATAATACTTGGGAAAAGAAGATGGAACGCAAGATGATGCTTGAAGGTAAAAAGCCTGAAGGTTGTGTCTATTGCTGGAACATTGAAGCTATGGGTCCTGATTATATCAGCGACAGACACCAACGAAACGCTAGTATTTTTACCGAAGAAAGATATCAGCAAACGGCATTTGGATCTTACGAACAAAATATAAATCCAGAATACCTAGAAATCAATTTCGGTAATGAATGTAACTTCAAATGCGGTTACTGTCATCCTAAGTATTCAACACGTTTCTATCAAGAAATCAAAGAACATGGTCCAGTTACGAGCGTAAAGAATCATCGTTGTGATATCGACTGGATGAAGTTATATCAACGTGAAGAAGAAAATCCATATGTTGATGCATTCTGGAAATGGTGGCCTGAACTACGAAAGACACTAAACATTATGCGTATCACTGGCGGTGAGCCAACTATGCATAGAAGCACATATCAAGTGCTTGATGAAATCGATAAAGATCCTATGCCATGGCTTGAACTAAACATCAATAGCAATCTAGGAACAAAGACTGCCCTAGTTGAAAAAATGTCTAAGAGTGTCCGTAAGCTGGTAGATGAAGGCAAGATACGCACATTCAAGCTGTTTTCTAGCATTGACACATGGGGACCAAGAGCAGAATACAACCGCACAGGCTTAGATATTGAGTTATGGGAAAAGAACTTACATACATATCTCAGCATCACTAATAGCCCTGTTACTTTCATGATCACATTTAATCTGTTTAGTGTGACTTCGTTTAAGTCATTACTAGAGAAACTTCTTGAATGGCGAAACATGTATGATTGGTATGATGACCCAGTAAATCCACAGCATCGTATAAGATTCGATACCCCATATCTCCGAGAACCATTACAGTATGATATGAACATACTTCCTAAAGAAGAATTCATGCCATATATGGAAGATGCATTGCAATTTTTAAAAGATAATGTCGATGACAAATCTAGCAAAAAGTTTAGCACTATCGAATATGAGCGTTTTAAGCGTGTTGTAGATTACATGAGAGACACGGTTTATTCCGAAGATAAATTAATAGAAGGACGCAGAGATTTCTTTAACTGGTTTAATGAGCTTGATGAGCGCAGAGAAACAGATATGCTTTCTGTATTTCCAGAACTACTTACATTTTACAGACTATGCCAGGAAACAAACAGATTGAACCCGCTGTAACAGGCAAAACATTCAAAAAGATGATGCTCGAAAAGAGCAAAACTTTTTGCATGTATCCCTGGGTACATTTACATACTACACCTAGGGGCGGTAGTGCGCCTTGCTGTATTGCTGAATCGTGTAATGTTGAAGAAGGCATGGGTTCAAGCCTTGACCATTCATTGATGGACCTAGTCAACAGTGAGCAGATGAAGCAGCTACGTGTTGACATGCTTTATAGTAAAGAAAATAAGGAATGCAGTAAATGTTATGTTCATGAACAACAAGGTTTATTGAGCGCCAGACAGTGTGCTAACAGAGATTTTGGATACTACTTTGATAGAGCTATAGACCTCACTGATCTTGACACCGGGGAAATGCAAACTTTTGAGATGCAGTATTTTGATATACGTTTTAGCAACATCTGTAACTTTAAGTGTCGTACATGCGGCTCTGCATATAGCAGCCAGTGGGAAAATGAAGACTTGAAGAACAACGTTCCTTATGCAAGACCTGTTCCTAAAAACAATAATAAAGAGTTTTTACAGAACGTTATAGATCAAATACCATATATGGATACTGCTTATTTTGCAGGCGGCGAACCATTAATCACCGAAGAGCATTATATCTTATTAGAAGAGATGATAAAGCAAAAACGCACCGACATTAAGTTACGATACAATACTAATCTCAGCAACTTCAAATTTAAAAATAAAGACATATTAAGTATATGGAAACACTTTAAAGAAAGGATTAACATTTACGCTAGTATCGATCATTATGGTGAACGAGCAGAATATATAAGGCACGGTACTGACTGGGGAGTAGTAGAATCAAACTTTATTGAAGCAAAAAAGCAACCATTTATCACTATGCAAATAAACACAGTAGTGAGTGTGTTTAACTTCTTAACTTTGCGTGAGTTTTATCAATATCTCTTTGATAAAAAGATGTACCAGCCTGGTGACTGGTGTTACTCATTATATCCTGCTAGCGATCCAAAACACTGGTCTGCTCATATATTGCCTATCCACTTAAAAGAAAGGGGTAGATCAAAAATTGAAGGTTTGTTACAAACGATGAAATCTATGAATGGTTTCACTTTTAATCAGTTATCACAAGTACAAAGCACTATTCCCTGGGTATTCTCTCAGCACACTTATGAAGAACAAAAAGATAAGTTTGCCGAAGAAGTGACTAGATTAGACAAAATAAGAGGAGAGAACTTTTTTGCGACTTTCCCCGAGTTAAACGGAATATTAAGACCGGATCGCAGAAAAATGGCTCCTGTATGAATCTAGATAAAAACTTTTTATTGAATGAAAGCAAGACATTTTGCATGTTCCCTTGGTTACATTTAAATGTCACGCCCAAGGGAGACATATATCCTTGCTGTTCTAACAACTACACAGAACCGTTCGGCAATACTAAAAAAGAATCATTGAAAGAAGCATTCAATAGTCCAAAGATGAAAGAGCTACGTTTGGACATGTTGAATGAGCGCAAGAACAAGATTTGTGATTTCTGCTATAAACACGAAGAAGCAGGACCGCATAGTTTTAGAAACTATAGTAAAGAACAGTTCGCTAAACGATTCGATGAAGTAGTGCCAACTACTAAAGAAGATGGTACTGTAGATGATTTTAAGATGCGCTATTTTGATATACGATTCAGCAACATCTGTAACTTCAAATGTCGAACATGTGGCAGCGAGTTTAGCAGTCAATGGGCTGCTGAAATGCGCGAGAACTTCCAGCCAGATCATCCCATAATCATACATGCTGACGACAATAAAGGTGGTTTATTACAGGAAGTATTGACCCACGTAGAGCATATCGATCTAGCATACTTTGCGGGCGGAGAGCCATTGATCACGGACGAACATTACACTATACTAGAAGAGATGATTCGTCTAGGACGCACTGACATTGTTTTGCGATATAATACCAATGCAAGCAACATCAAGTATAAGAAGCATGATGTATTACAACTATGGAAGCATTTTAAGCGAATAGAACTAAGCTGCAGCATAGATCATTACGGTGAACGTGCTGAATGGTTACGCAAGGGCACAGACTGGGGTAAAGTAGAAAGCAATCTATTGACTTTTCGAGAACTTGACTATGTGAGCTTCCAGATGAACACAGTATTCAGTCTATTTAACTATCCGACTATAGGTGAGTTCTATCAATATCTCAAAGATAAAAATATCATACGCAGAGAAGATTGGTATCATAGTTTGTATCTAGCAGTACATCCTAACTATTACTGCGCTAAAAGCTTACCAAAAGAATTAAAGGTAGATGCAGCAGCTAAAGCACTAGCTTGGGCAGAAAACAATAAGGATGACGGTACATCATTGAGCAGATTGGTCACTGATGCTGTAAACTTTGCTAGAGACAAAGATACTTGGAAAGATGTTAAAGAACAGTTTTTGATGCATACTGGTAGCATCGATAGGATACGTGAAGAAAGTTTCTGGAAAACGTTTCCTGAATTAAATAAACTAGCTGACTTACTGGAGTAATCATGGAAAAAGCCACAACCGAAAGTTTGGTCAAACACGGAAAGTTTTTCTGTGTTTTACCCTGGGTACATTTTCACGCATGGCCCGATAAGCGTGTATTGCCTTGCTGCGTAGCAGATAGCAACATGCCTGTAGCTGATCTGAAAGATGATCAAAACATACTTGATATGATGAATAGCACCGACTATAAAAAGTTACGTGTAGCTATGATGAACGACGAGCCTGTAGAAGCTTGTAAACGTTGTTATGATCTTGAACTCATGGGCACATGGACTATGCGCCAGAGTCATAACAAGCGCAAAGGTCTAGATTATGTAGATTACATAAGCGAAAACACTAACGAAGACGGAAGCTTAAAAGACTTCCAGATGAAGTATATGGATATACGTTTCAGTAATCTATGTAACATGAAGTGTCGTAGTTGCGGTCCTGGTTGCTCAAGCCAATGGGCACAAGAGTTCATGGACGAGCGAGGTCCAGAGATTTACGACCAGTATTTCAAGACGCGCAAGATCGTAGTAAACAACAACGACGACCAAAAGTTTATGACTAAACTTAAGCCGTATCTTAAAGATGTTACTGAAGTTTATTTTGCTGGTGGTGAGATCATCATCACTCCAGAGCATTACGAGTGTTTAGATTATTGGATAGAGAATGGATTAAACAGTGAAGTAGAGTTAACTTATACTACTAACTTCAGTTCATTAAAATATAAGAAGGGTGTAGATTTGATTGAGTATTGGAAGAAGTTTCCTAAACTCAAGATATGGGCTAGCTTAGATGCCCATGGAAAAGTAGCAGAATGCATACGAAGCGGCACAGATTGGAAGCGTATAGAAGCAAACATACGTACAGTTAAAGAACAGGTTCCACATGCTGAGTTCCAGATTACTCCAACAATCAGCTTGTGGAACGTGTTCACTTTCCCTGACTTTTTCGACTATATGATTGAGCAAGGTTTTATTGATACTAAGAGCAGTCCTAGATTTAATCTAGCAACTAATCCTTGGTATTCTAATATCATGATATTACCTAGCCACGTGAAGCGCAGGCTAGCTGAGGTTTATCGTGCTTATCAGAATAAGTATAAGGACAATGTCGAGATACATAATGGATTCAAGATGATCATTTATAACTTGACACAAGGAGAAGAAAACAAGGGCGGCATACAAGAGTTCATACAGTTCAATGAAGAACTAGATAGGTTCCGTCATGAAAAGCTCGAAGACATAGTTCCTGATCTTAAAGAGGTATTTGATTGGGCAAGAAGTTAATAGCAATAGAGGCTCCGCAGCCCTATCTTGCCGTCACATGGCAAGTTAATAACTATTGTAACTATAAATGTAGTTACTGCAATCCAGGCAACTGGGGCGGTACTAATCCTAATGATGGAAACCTCGATATATATCTCGCTAATCTTGAGACAATAATATCAAAGTATAAAACAGCAGGTTACAAAAACTTTAAGTTTTTCTTTAGCGGCGGCGAACCTACTGCATGGTCTAACTTCATTCCTATCTGTGAATGGATCTATAAAACATTACCACGCGCAACATTAGCAGTAAACACAAATCTGAGTCGTCCATTAGCATGGTGGGAAAAAAACTATTATCTTTTTGACGATGTGGTAGCAAGTTTCCATATTGAGTTTGCTAACAAAAAACGCTATGAAGAAAATAGCGTGTTTCTATGTGATAAAGTAAACTATCTCAGCACAAAGATGTTGCTGCATGATGAACGTTTCTGGGAAGTAGTAGAGTTTGGCAACTACCTCAAAACAATAATGCCTAACTATTTTCTTGAATGGACCCCATTGTTTGATGAGATGAGCCCTAATACCGGCCCATGGCATTATGACGATCCAGCTAAAACAGAGTTTATTAAAAATAATACTACAGAGATACAACAAACAAAACGCAAACCCATGAAGCGTACCACTATGACTGTGAGCTACAATAAGTACGATGATAATAGTTCAGAAGTTTGTAATAGCAACGAAGTCATAGTAGCAGGAAATAACTTTTTCATGGGCTGGGAGTGCAATGTAGGAGATTGTATATTCATTAATCCAGTAGGTGAGATGAGCCTAGCAAGTTGTGGTCAAGGCGGATATGTAGGACATATACTAGAAGATGTTGCTAGGGCAGGTCCTAGAAGAATAGTTTGTGAAAAAGAACATTGTCATTGCGGCACAGATATAATTATACCTAAATTTGCAGTATAATGGCAGTATTAAATGAAAATGACTTTTATTATCTAGACTGTCCAAGGCATAATATACAAGAGGCAGTGAAAGAACATAGACCCGGAACTGCTGCATGGTCTTTAAGAAATTTTAATGATAAAGATTATATCTATTATGAGTTTAAGCAAGGTTCTGCATTTGCTGCATTTCCTATAGATGAGCTTTTAGGTCCCGAAAACTTTGAATTGGTCAAAAGCGGTAAAGCTATACTATGTCTCAATAATGCACATGAAGCATTTGATAGCGCGGTTCATTATATCTACAAATATATAGTATGTAGAGCAGGTATACCTAGTAGGCAGGTATTGTTAATGAGCGAATCTGCTGATATACTAAGCGAAGTATTGAAAAAAGCAGCAGAATTCAATGTACCTCCTATAAAATGTGAATGGACATTACAGTTTGAATGGAACTGCAAGTTGTGGAAAGAAGACATGATTCAGCGAGGATGTTTTCCCCCGGATACTCTTCAAATCAAACATTATGATAAAAAGTATTTAAACTTCAATAGGCGCTGGAGAGTCCATAGAGTTGCTTTAGTAGCACTATTAAAAGCCAAAGGTCTTTTACCATATGGTCATGTGAGCTTAGGCAAAGCAGATACAAATGAAAACTGGCAATCAGGAGTTTTTGATTATGTAAAATTCTTAAGCCAGGATACCCCGGAACTACACAAACTTTACACAGATCACACTGATGCTATAGTAAGTATGCCGGACATGTATCTTGATACTACAGACCTAGTAGAAAATCGTGCTTGGTTAACCACTGAAACTGATTATCTTTATACAAGTACATATCTTAATGTTATCAGTGAAACAAACTTTTATACTAAAATTGATGGATATGAATCAAGCAGATTCTATAGCGAGAAAACGTTTAAACCTATAGTTCAAAAGCATCCTTTTATAGCAGTAACGGTTCCAAACTTTTTACCTAAACTAAGATGGTTAGGATATAAGACATTCAGTCCTTTTATTGATGAATCATATGATGAAGAGTTAGATGATAATAAAAGATTGCTTAAAATATCTAATGAAATAGAAAGACTAAGTAAGCTTGAGGGTAAAGAGCTAGAAGATTATCTAGTAGGTTGTAAAGCTATTTGCGAACATAACTACAATACGCTTATGTCTAAGACACAATTTAGTCACCCATTAAACTAATATGATATTACATCCATCACAATATAATCCTAAAAAATATAATAGAGTTTTTATATTCGGTTGTAGTTTTACTAACTACGTCTGGCCAACCTGGGCAAATATATTACACTTTGAAACTAATCCGGGCACGTTAGCATATAACTATGGCGCAGCCGGCGGCGGCAATCTTTTCATAATATGTCAGATGATGGCTGCTAATCAAAAACATAACTTCCAGCAAGGTGATTTGATATTAACGATGTGGTCTACATTCTGTCGTGAAGATAGATACATAGGACATCGCTGGGAAGTTCCTGGCAATCTATGGACTCAAAACTTTTATGACGAACAGTTTCTCATGAAGTATGCTTGTGCTAAGGGTTATACAGTTAGAGACTTAGCATTGATATCAGCCGGTACTGAGTTTATGCGCGGTAGCAGTGCGGACTCATTTGCTTTCCTAAGCGTCCCTCCTGACTGGGATAGACAATATAATAAAATACATGATTTTGATAATGTATTAGATTTATATCAAGATTTGATCAATAGCTATCCGCAAGTCATGTATGAAAGTGTAAAAGATGGGCACGGCGGATGGGTAAATGGGCATAAGTACTTTTGGCCAAATGTCGGTGGCAATAATAAGATTTTTCAAGATTATCATCCTAATACTGGGATGTATCTAAAATATTTGCAAGATATAGGATTTAATATATCAACAGATACACAAACGAGAGTTTCTCAATATATGTCACAACTTCAGACATTGGGGCATCATGATACGATACGTGAGTGGGGTGAAGGTATATATACAAATCTAGGAAATTATTTTTGGAAAGAGAATCCGATTTAAATACAAACAATATGCGAGGGAGACGCTGGGTGAGTACTAAAAAAGTTGGAATGATTGGTGTAGGTAAGTTAGGACAGGATTGTGCCGAGGTAATGGCGCAACATTATGATGTAGTAGGATATGATGTAGAGCCAAGAAACCCTGCGTTTCCAATGGTAGAACACATACGTCATGCTGTAGAAGGTAGAGATATTATTTTTATAGCTGCCCCTACTCCGCATGATCCTATATATGGTGGAGAAACACCCACTAGCCATTTACCTAATAAAGATTTTGATTACACTATTGTAAAAGATATACTTGAAAAAGTTAATCAGTATGCACAACCAAACCAGTTAGTAGTGTTGATCAGCACTGTACTTCCCGGCACAGTTCGTAGAGAGCTACGCCCTTGCATAACTAATGCACGTTTCGTTTATAACCCCTATCTTATTGCTATGGGCACTGTAAAGTGGGACATGGTAAATCCTGAGATGGTTATCATCGGCACTGAAGATGGTAGCTTGACAGGAGATGCACAAGAGCTTATAGACTTCTATAAAGTATTCATGGAAAACAATCCGCGCTACGAAGTCGGCACCTGGGACGAAGCAGAAGCAATAAAGATTTTCTATAATACTTTCATATCAACAAAACTAGCATTAGTGAATATGATACAAGATGTCGCCGAAAAGAACGGCAACATGAATGTTGATGTAGTCACAGAAGCATTAGCCAAGTCCACACATAGAATAATGGGACCTGCTTATATGAAAGCTGGATTAGGTGATGCAGGAGCTTGCCACCCAAGAGACAATATAGCCCTTAGACATCTTGCAGAAAGATTAGATTTAGGTTACGATCTATTTGATGCCATAATGAGAGCTAGAGAAGTCCAGGCAGAAAATATGGCTAAACGTTGTTTAGAAAACGGTAAGAACGTCACTATAGTAGGCAAAGCCTACAAGCCAGGAGTATCATATACTAATGGCAGCGCAAGTATGTTGATAGGTCATTATATTGAAAAACACGGCGGTGTAGTGAACTATTTTGATCCTAACACCGGTGACAATGATCTAAAACGAGAATGGACACAAGTTTATCTTATAGGTTATTGGGATACTTGGTCACAACACTTACATCTTCCTTCCTCAGCTACAGTAATCGATCCATGGAGAACAGATCGTTATCCTACTATCATGCCTATAGGTCGAATTCAATACGGTAACACCCGTAAAAAAAAAGAGTAACGAGACCTGATGACGATTATATGCGGGCTGTAGAGGCTTGCACTTGGAAAAACTTTCCTGCACTAGAAAAATACGCTGATGAGACGTTAGTTATATTTGCTTGCACGGAAGAAAATCAGACTATTCTTCATAGACCAGTAGAAGATATTGTAAAAGAAGTAAGGCATTACCATAAGCAAGGCAAGAAGTTTTTCATATTTCAAAATGCTGCAGAATGCTTGTTGACATGGATAATACAAAAATGTCAGACTGTAGTAGAAATGTGTACTGAAATACCTAGCGATAGATTTTTCTTTCATAACTCTGGATTAGAAAGTGATAAAGGATATAAAGAGTTATATGACAAGCTAGGCTGGACTAGACCTATGAATATGTTGATTAGTCATAATCATGAATGGGTAATGAAATCGTATCTCATGGGACTAACTCGCCATCATTTGCCAGGATTTGAACCTAAATATCCTATAGCTGTTAAAACTAAAAAGTTTGTATGTTTCAACAAAATACATCGCGGACATAGAATAAAACTTCTTGTAACAATGCTACAATTAGGGCTAGTAGATAAAAGCTATTATAGCTTTGTAGGTCCGCAAACTGTATGTGAGCGGCCGCCCCAATGGTTAAATGAGTTATTAGAACATAGACCAAAAGAATATACTGAAAGAGAGATACGGGTGTTAGATGAAAATAAACGTAGATTTCCTATGATATTAAACAGTAGTGAACAAAGACATAATCCCATAGACTTAATACCTAGCGATCTACAATATCATGAGGATAGTTATTTCAGTATAGTCACAGAAACTATGTTTTACAAAAAATCTGATCCTGAATGGTCATCTGGGTACACTACGGCAGAAGATGGTATTTTCATAACAGAAAAAACATATAGACCCATAGCACTAAAGCACCCGTTTATTTTACTAGCATACCCGCATACTTTAAAATTCTTAAGGCAACGAGGATTTAAAACTTTTCATCCTTTCATAGATGAATCTTACGACGATATAGAACTATCTAGCGAAAGATTTGAAGCTGTTGTGCGAGAAATACAGCGTCTTTGTGCGTTCACTGATCAGCAATGGTTTAAATGGATGTCTAACATAGTGCCTATAGTAGAACATAACTATAAGGTTTTACAATCAAATAATGATTATAGTTATAAAGACTACGAGCCGCTTTTCCGTCGATAAATATCTGCTGTAGTAGAAGGAGTTACTGTTGGATTTTACGCTTAAAGACTTAGCAGCTAGAGAACTCAAGCCTAAGGAAAGACCTACAGAAGATATAGCAGACGCCCGTCATCGTAGCATGATGGAAGCTATCGCACCTTATGCCAAAAAGACATTACAGAAAAATCTAACTCCTGTATACGTAGACTATAAAACTAGAAAGACTAAACTTGTTTTAGTTTTATGTCCCGAGTGGAGTCCATATATGCCTCCGTTCAGTCTTGCTAGATTATCAGGTGTTGCAAAAACTGCAGGATATGAAACTACGATATTTGATCTAAACGTCACAGCTTATAGAGCATATCGTGATGATTGGTGGCCTAGCAAAAAAATACCTTTTAGATTGTGGGATCCTAGCGCCAGCTGGCGTTGGCTAGACCCTACATATCACAAAGACGTACATCCTTTATTAGAACCAATACTAAAAGAATGTTGCGATAAGATAGAAGCATTAAAACCTGACGTTGTAGGATTTAGTGTTTACTATATCTCAGAAGAACCTACTAAATGGATGTGCCAAGAACTAAAGAGACGCATGCCAAACATCAAAATAGCAGTAGGTGGCCCTAACGTACATAAGAGCTGGTTCAAAGTAGAACCGTATTACGATTATGTAGTGATAGGCGAAGGTGAAGCTAACTTGCTGAAAGTGCTTGAGGATGTGGAAAGCGGTCTTGGTGCTACAAGAACTAGTCCTACTATATACAATCAGCCTGAAGATGAAAGAATAAACATTAACGGCCTTCCCATGCCGGATTATGAAAGCATTGATTTCAGCCTTTATGATTTACCTAACGGTGTAAACAGCGAGATCAGTCGTGGTTGCACAGCAAAGTGTACGTTCTGCGAAGAAACGCACTTCTGGAAGTATCGTCAGCGTCAAGCAGTTGACTTGATAACAGAAGTTGAGTGGCTGTACTATAATAAAGGCACAGATATCGTATGGTTCATTGATAGTTTGATCAATGGTAACTTAAAAGAACTAAGAGCATTTGCACTAGCACTTAAAGCAAAAGGACTAAAAGTGCGTTGGACAGGTTACGCACGTTGTGATGGTCGTATGGATCTAGAATATCTACAAGACCTAGCAGACGGCGGCTGCATAATGTTCAACTTTGGATGTGAGAGCGGAAGTCAAAAAGTATTAGACGATATGGATAAAGGTGTGACCATACAAGAGATGGAACAAAACTTTATCGATTGTAAGAAAGTAGGTATATGGGCTGCTACTAACTGGATCGTCGCGTTCCCTACAGAAAGCTATCAAGATTTTGCAGATACTATGACATTCATGTGGCGTATGCGTGATAACAATATCAATAACGCAGGTCTTGGTGTAGGGTATGGTCTCGGTCCAGAAACTATTGTAGGACAGAATCCTCACAAGTTCAATGTATCATGGCACAAATATCAAGGCTTCTGGATCAGCAATGACTTTACTAAGGGCGGAAGCCACGTCATGACTAGAGTTAAGTTAATACATATGTGGTTAGATATGTTCCGTGATCACACCGAAGTACCTATCAGTTACCCTATACGTGATGCTTTAGAAAAGACACATTACAGAGTTATATTTGATGATCCTAACTATCATAGAGAGATAGAATACGAAAAGTTTGATTATAATATAATACCTCCGGTCGATCCAAATAATCCATATGCTAATGCATTAGTGAACGAGTTGTGGCCGTTCTTGCGACTACTATGGAAGATTCGCGGTGGTTATAAGATTGAGATACATTTTAATCCTGATATAGACAGCAAAGAGTTCGGTGCTAGTTATGGAGCTTGCTTATATAATGGCGTGTACAGATTCAAGATAGATCATGCAGGAAAATGGGAAGCAGATTTTTATACTAAGTTTGATCAGATAGATAATCCCTATGATGATCGTGAACGCCCACCAGTAGGAAGAAAAGGTCCATTCTATGCACAAGATTATAGCCGTATACAGGCTAATACAGCAAAACGCGCACGCAAGCTAGCACGCCCGGGGTGGGACGTAGATGAAGGTCGTAGCGGTCAAGATTTTACTGATTTGTTAAATGAAGAAAAATGGTTGAACGAAACAGTAGACTTTAGTTTCAAACATCATTACAAAGGTACAGGGCATTGGGGTGATTATAAAGATTATGAGGTCGCAGTTAGCGACACTACAACTACAGTGATGCCTGAAAAACAAGCTATGACTGTTAATGAAGCACCTATCCTGAATACTAGCAGTAGACCACAAATTCCTGCTAGTATTGAAATCCCTATAACTAGTATAATCAAGAGGAGACCTGTCATAGAAACTACAGTTATAGAAACTTTTCCTTTGACTGCTCCTGTTGTTAAGAAAACAAAAAGACCGTTATTTCCTATATGAAGAAAAGAATTTTATTAGTAGCAGGATGTAGTCACGCAGCAGGAAGCGAGATCGATGGCACTGAGGATAGTGTTTATAATCGTAGTAGAAGCTTTGGTGGCATACTCGCTAGACATATGAACTACAACTCATATAATATTTCTTTGAATGGTTCCGCCAATGGTTCTATAGCGCGTAGTGTCATGAACTGGTTTGAAAAGAAGTATGAACCAGAAGAGATGGATGTTTTTGCTTTAGTAGTGTGGACAGAAAGTACAAGACTAGAGATACCTTGGGACAGAATAAGCTGGTATGACACAAGCAGTAAAAATCCAGACTGGTTTGATCCGTCATGTAGAAGCTTTTTACGCATAAATCTAGGGTATGAAGGAATGGGCAAAGAAGAGCAGGAAGCTACTAGTTATTTTCAAAAGTTTGTAGTTAAGAACACGACTTTCATGGAAATAATGAGCGCCAACTATGCCTTACAGTTACAATATCTTTTCAAGGGATATAATGTGCCCTATGTGATGTGTAATGCCATGCATATGTTTACATTACCCAATTCTCATCTTCAAATATATACTGACTTAATAGACAAAACTAAATACTTTAACTGGGATAATAATGATGAGAGCTTCTTTTGGAAATATAGAAATGCTGGTTATGAAAATCCAAAAGCCAAATACTGGCACCATAATGAAGTCCCTCATGGTTTGTACGCAAATGAGTTATTAAAGTTTATAGGTGAACAACGATGATTATAGTAGATTTTTTCAGAAAGATAGTGCGAGAATACAAGTATCGCAAGCGCCTGCGTCAGCTCCGTAAAAGAGATCCATTCATTTACAAATAATGAAGTACGTAGGAGTTAGTTGTGGCTTCCATGATGCTGGAGTCAGCGTTGTGGATGATACGGGTAAAATATTGTTTGCGAGCCATAGCGAAAGATATAGCAAACATAAGCACGATGCAAATCTTTGTGAAGGCATCATAGACGATGCACTGAAATATATTGCAGGGTCTACTTTACGAATAGAATATTATGAAAAGCCTTTATTAAAGGCTATACGCCAATTAAGGGCCGGACAACCATTAGGTCCTTTCTTCGTAAAAGAAATCATAGGCTCTAACCTCGTACATAAGCTCGGTGATCCTTTAATAACCACACACGTACACCATAAAACTCATGCTGCAGCAGGATTTCAAACAAGTCCATTTGAACGTGCTACTTGTGTAGTTATTGACGCTATAGGCGAGATGGATTGTATAACTATATGGGATGCATGGTATGATGATAGAGGCTATGCAAAGTATAAGAAACTATGGAGCAAAAAATATCCTGATAGTATTGGTTTATTCTATAGTGCCATGACTGATAGAGTTGGTCTAAGACCAATGGATGAAGAATACATTCTAATGGGAATGGCAGCATATGGAAAAGCAGGCTGGGCTAATAAGATAATGTCTCAGCTTTTTGATAATGTTAAAGATTTTGATTTTAAACATAATCTACATCTAGGAGCACCTGAAAACTTTTTAGCAAATGCTAATGATATGGATATCGCTGCTTCTGCGCAACTAATAGTAGAAAAACTAATAGAACAAGTCATGGAAAAAGCAAGAAGTTTAGGTAAATCTAATAATCTTGTTTATGGTGGCGGTGTAGCATTAAACTGTCTAGCAAATAGATTGTTAGGGAAATATTACGGCGATATATGGATAATGCCTAACCCGGGAGATGCAGGCAACAGTCTTGGTGCAGCAGCACTAGGTTATGGAAAAAAGTTGCACTGGAATGATGCATTCTTAGGTTATGAGATTGAAGGTGAATATCCTGTAAAAAAAGTTATCAAAGAACTAAAGAAAAATAAGATGGTGGGTGTTGCTAGCGGTAGAGCAGAGTTCGGGCCTCGCGCATTAGGCAACCGTAGTTTATTAGCTGATCCTCGAGGACCCGAGATAAAAGATAAAGTTAATGAGATCAAACGCAGACAAAAATTTAGACCATTTGCACCGATCATTCTTGAGGAGCATGTACATCGGTATTTCACTATGCCTCGTGGCTGGAATGATAGTAGGTATATGCAAGTCATCGGTACTTGCAAGCATCCTGACCTTTATCCTGCTATTGTTCATCACGACGGCACTAGTCGTGTTCAGACAGTTCCAAAAGATGGATCTGGGATACGACAACTATTAGAAGCATGGTATGCTAAGACAGGTTGTCCTATGCTACTCAATACATCATTAAACATACGCGGCGAACCTATGGTCAATGATCGCAGTGATGCGGATCGTTTTGAAAAACTTTATAACTTAAAAGTCATATCATAAGTAAACATTATGCTCAGAGATGTTTTTTATTATGGCAAGAAGCCAAATGTCCATCCACGTGAACGTTTTGCAAAAAATATAGCAGACGCACGTAATCAATCAACTACGCAAGATTTTTGGATCATAAACGAGTTTTGTGATTACACGAATTTTGAATGGGATTTTGATTTTGATTTTTTGCCCGACGACGATGTATGGGCTCAAGAACATAACAATGTATGGCCTAGCGTATATCAAAAAGATAGCGGTACATGGTTATGCAATAAAGGTCCTAGCGAAGTTATCATTTATAGAAATGATGTCTCTCCTCTTAAGCGTAAAAAAGAACGCAGCGATAACTGGATAGTTCATTACAAGATTGATGAACAAAAGTTTGATTTTGGCTGGCATCCTGATCCTAGTAGTCCACCATATATCTATGTATGGGGAAATCAATGGATACCTGGGAAGACTGCACCCACTGTAGAATACAGAGTTCCCGGCGCCACACAAGTCAAACATATGGATACTATAGCATTCGTTGTTGCTGATATGTCAAAGTGGGATATTTTAGAATCTGTAGATTTATATAGTTTTGATTTTAGTTGGATGCCTGATCCAAGTGCACCTCCCTATGTTTATGTGTGGGGCAATCAATGGAATAGTGCTGAAGACAAGGCTAGTTTACGATATGTAGTTGAAGGCGCGACTGAAAACAAATACATGTCAAACAAGGTTAAGAGATTACCTGATTTAACAAACTGGCAGATTCCCGATAATGTTGATGCAAGTTCTTTTGACTTTAGCTGGGAACCAAACCCGCATGAACCGAAATACATATATCAGTTCGGCACTCAGTGGCAACGTACCGGCGGTCCTCGTTATGTGGTCCCTGATGCTACAGAGATAAAATATGTAGAAAAGAAAAGCTTGCGTGTAAAGAGATTACCCGACAAGACTAACTGGATAATCCCAGATTATATAGATCAAGATACTTTTGACTTTAGCTGGCATCCCGATGAATCAAGTCCGGCTTATCTTTATCATTTTGGCACACAATGGAATGATCGCGGCGGACCTACATATTTGGTATCCGGAGCCACAGAAACAAACTATGTAAACGATATCACAGCGAAGACAAAGCCAAGTGAAGCTAACTGGCTAATACCTGATAATATAGACAAATCTAGTTTTGACTTTAGCTGGGTACCACATCCAGATGATCCTCCGTATTTATACCAGTTCGGAACACAATGGCAGAAGACAAATGGTCCTCGCTATATAGTAAGAAACGCAGCAGAAATAAAGTACGTAAACGTATTAAACGCAAAACGCTTGTCTGATATGTCAAGATGGCAAGTTCCAAGTAATATCAATGTAAAAGATTTTGATTTCAGCTGGCATCCAGATGATACTGAACCTGATTATATTTACGAGTTCGGAACACAGTGGCAAAAGACAGGTGGACCTAGATATGTGCCGGAATCTATTACCATATTAGGCAATAAAAAGGCTTTAGGTGAATACAAATATATTGATGTTCAAAAAGCAATAAAGTTACCTGAACCTGATAAGTTTAATACTTTAGTAAACAATAAGATATTAGACTTTGATTATAGCTGGCATCCAGACGATACAGAACCGCCATATATCTATCAGTTCGGTAATGATCAATATCATGCTGAGATAATGCCTACTATAGAGTATCATGTGCCAACTGCTACTACAATCAAATATGTAGAAGATGTAGTTGCTAAATTAGGACCTAGTTTAGATAACTGGTACATACCAGATAATGTAGATGTAGAGCATTTTGATTTCAGCTGGTTACCTAATCCAAAAGATCCGCCCTATATCTATCAGTTCGGCACTCAGTGGCAGAAGACAGGCGGACCTAGATATATAGTCCCCGGCGCTAGTGAATACAAGTATATAGATACTATAGTTGTAAAAGCACTTCCTACTAAAAAGAACTGGCATATACCTGATAACGTGGATGTTACTGATTTTGATTTTAGCTGGCATCCGGATCCATTAAGTCCTCCCTACATATATCATTTCGGCACTCAGTGGCAAGAGACCGGCGGACCTGTATATAAAGTAGAAGGCGCTACGCAAGTAAAATATGTAAGCGATACAAAAGTCAAAGCACTTCCTACTAAAAAGAATTGGAAGATTCCTAAAGAGATTGATATATCTGAGTTTGACTTTAGCTGGCATCCTAGCGCGTTAGATGATGATCCATATATCTATCAGTTTGGCACTCAGTGGCAGAAGACAGGCGGCCCTAGATATGTTGTTCCGGGAGCTAAAAAGAATAGTCCTGTAAAGTACGTCACAGATCAACGTGTAAAAAAGCTACCTAACAAGAAAAAATTTACTACACTATATGGTTATAAGATAGAAAACTTTGACTATAGCTGGCATCCAGATGATACCGACGAACCGTATATCTATGTGTTCGGTAATAACTGGTGGGGAGCAGAAACAATGCCCACTATAGAATATCGTATAGACGGTGCAACTAAACGCAAATATATCAATGAAGTTGTCGCAAAACTAGGACAAGACAAAACGTTCTGGTTATTACCGGATAATATAGATGCAGAGGGCTTTGACTTTAGCTGGAAACCTAATCCTTTTGAACCTGCATATATCTATAAGTTCGGTACGCAATGGCAGAAGACAGGCGGTCCTGAATACTGGACTCCGGATGCGAATGATGTCAAATACATGGACTTTCAAAAAGTCAAAGCGTTGAGCAATAAAAAAGATAAGCGTTGGCAAGTACCTGAAAATATAGACATCAGTGATTTTGATTTTAGCTGGCACCCAGACGAAACTTCGCCTAAATATATTTACCAGTTCGGTACTCAATGGGCAATGACTGGCGGACCTCGCTATGTGGTAGAGGGTGCTACAGAAATCAAGTATATGGATGATCCTATAGCTAGGGCACTACCTAATAGAGAAAACTGGGTAGTACCAGCAGACGTAGATGCAGAAAGTTTTGATTATAGCTGGCATCCATATATAGAAGATAAACCCTATATCTATGTGTTCGGTACACAGCATCAAAAGACCGGCGGACCTAAATACATGACGCCCGGGGTAGACGGAACTAGTGCCACCAAGTACATTGACCGTAGAGTTTTACAAGCTAAACGTTTACCAAACAAAAAACGTTTTAGTATACTATTCGATTGTAAGATAAAGGACTTTGATTTTAGCTGGCATCCTGATGATCGTGATGATCCATACATATATCATTTCGGAAGCAATCATTATCCACCTGAAGTGATGCCTGCTATAGAATATAGAGTGGCTGGTGCTAAGAGCATAAAGTATGTACATGATAGACATGCAGTGTTAGATGTTGACATGACCAACTGGGTGATACCAGACAACATTAAAGTACCTGATGATTTTGATTTTAGTTGGAGACCTAACCCACGAGATCCGGAATATATTTATGAGTTTGGTACACAGTGGCAAAAGACTGGTGGGCCAAGATATGTAGTTGAAGGTGCTACAGAAATCAAGTATATAGAAAACAAAAATGCTTTAGCATTACCTACTACAGAATGCTGGGAGATAGTAGACGGGATAAAGATTAAAGATTTTGACTTCAGCTGGCATCCTGACAGGACTGAAGAACCATATATCTATGTCTTTGGTAATAATCTATATCCAGGCGAGATAATGCCTACGGTTAGATACATAGTACCAGGTGCTACTCAGGTAAAATATATAGCAGATGTGCTAGCTACACTAGCACCGAACAAAGACAACTGGCTTATACCAGATGATATAGAGTTGGGTGATTTTGATTTTAGATGGATGCCTAATCCATTAGACCCTCCTTATATATATGAGTTCGGCACACAATGGCAGAAGACAGGCGGACCTAGATATATTGTAAAGAAAGCTACTGATACAAAATATGTAGATAGTGCTAAAGTTAAAAGACTGCCTAATAGGACATATCACTGGGTGATTGAAGGTAATAATAAGATAAAAGACTTTGATTATAGCTGGCACCCTGACAGCAGCGAAGAACCATATATCTATGTCTTTGGTAATAATCTATATCCAGGCGAGATAATGCCTACTATAAAATATATCGTGCCGGGTGCTTCACAGGTAAAATATGTTAGCGATATAATAGCTACATTAGCACCTAACAAGTCTAACTGGAATATTCCAGAAGATGTAGATGTCACAGGTTTCGATTTTGCCTGGGTACCTAATCCAATGGATCCGCCCTATATATATGAGTTCGGAACACAATGGCAGAAGACAGGTGGTCCAAGATATATTGTTCCCGGAGCGCAAGAAGTCAAGTACATAGATACTCAAAAAGTTAAAAGATTACCTAGAAAAAGTGAATGCTGGGTAGTAGAAGATGGAATAAAGATAAAAGATTTCGACTACAGCTGGCATCCTGACAGCACAGATGATCCATTCATATATGTATTTGGCAATACGTTGCATCCTGCTGAAGTGATGCCTACGATAAAATATGTGGTACCTAATGCTACGGCTATAAAGTACGTACATGACATAAAAGTTACTTTAGGCATCAACATGAATAACTGGATCATATCACCCCATGTCGATACAAAAGATTTTGACTTCAGCTGGCTTCCCGATCCAACGAGTCCTCCTTATATATATGAGTTCGGCACACAATGGCAGAAGACAGGCGGACCTAGATATATTGTCAAGAATGCCAAAGAGATAAAATATGTAGAGGGAGCTAAAGCGAAGGCTCTGCCTAATATAAACGAACACTGGCAAGAAGTAGACAATATTTCTGTAGCGAGTTTTGATTATAGCTGGCATCCAGACAGCACAGAAGAACCTTATATCTATGTGTTTGGTAATGAGTTATATGGCCCAGAAAAAATGCCCACATTAAAATATGTGGTTCCCAGAGCCAGCCAAATAAAATACATAGAAGAGCCTAAAGCTAAACTAAAACCCAGCAAGAAGCACTGGAACTTATTATTAGATGTCAAGCTAGTAGATTTTGATTATAGCTGGGTACCTGATCCCAATGACCCAGCCTATATCTATGTGTTCGGGAATCAATGGAATACTGCTGAGAAAGAACCTACTATAGAGTATAGAGTTCCCGGCGCTACAGAGAAAAAATATATCAAGGATATCGTAGCAAACATTGCTCCTAGCATGAAAGGATGGAATATTCTATATCCTATAGATGAGACTAAGTTTGACTTTAGCTGGCGTCCCGATCCTAACGACCCAGCCTATATCTATATCTTCGGTAATCAATGGAACAAAGCTGAAGTTGAGCAGACTGTAAAATATACTATAAGCGGCGCTACAGATAAAAAGTTTATAAACGACATAGTTCCTATAGCATTACCTGATATGTCACGCTGGGTGATACCAGAAAACATTAACGTAGATAACTTTGATTTTAGCTGGAGACCTAATCCTGGATCACCACCATATATCTATCAGTTCGGTACTATATCTAACGATGAAGATGGACCGAGATATGAACATCCTGATCATAAGGGTGAGATAGTAAAGTTAAAAAGAGTAGAAAAAGAACGAGTGCAAGAGCAACTTGCTAACAAGTACTATATTACAACTACATTAGAAGATTTAGCTAATGAGCATACTGACGAGTTGTTCTGGGCACTAAACCCTGATATTGATTATACAGAGTTTGATTTTAACTGGCGCCCAAGCATCGAACAAGCAAGATATGTTCATGCTTTCGGTAGCGCAGATAATATCAATACGCAGACATACTTTGTCAATGGACCTCAATGGGCTAGGGGGAACAGAGACTTAAACTATGTTGAGGATAAAGACGCTAAACTTAAAGTCATCGTAGATATGTTCTTTGTAGATAAAGGCAATACTGAATCTAACGATAGATTCAATAAACTCAAAGCCAGATATGGAGACAAGATACAAAAGACAAGATATTTAAATAGCTGGGTAGATACTATTAATCGTTGTATTAACCGTGCTAGCACTAATCTGTGCTGGATATTAAACAGTGAGTTAGATTATACAAACTTTAACTTTGACTATTATCCTAATCCATGGCAAGCAAAGATGGTGCATGTGTTCGGTACACAATGGAGTCATTGGGGTACAACATTCATGGTCAATCGTGAGTCTTTCCCTACAGATACCAAGTGGATCAAG
>Ga0169931_10001929_pt1 | contig 34111 bp, 34 predicted proteins | sample Kivu_15m_20L_FD_129675 | JGI IMG/M metagenome (GOLD analysis project Ga0169931, IMG submission 129675) | Freshwater microbial communities from Lake Kivu, Western Province, Rwanda to study Microbial Dark Matter (Phase II) - Kivu_15m_20L... | ecosystem: Environmental > Aquatic > Freshwater > Lake...
TATAACAATCCAAAGATCACGATTACAACAAAAATTGATTCTGTCGAACAAACGGTCAAAGATAGTTTTATCAATGCCTCGGGATATCTTGTATTTCGCTTCAAAAAGCAATGGGTAGTCCGGGAGACAAAGGATACCCTTTATACGTACGAAAAAAGACATGCCTTTTCAGATAAAAATGGAATATTCAAATTCACAGATTCTACCCATCTCACTAAATCATTTGGGCTGTCATTTGATATTCCTGCTCAGCAGAAGCGACATATCAACAGCTATGATATTTCGGTCCTTACGGCACATCTTTTAAATGACAAAAGGATTACAGATCCATATATGATGCTGGCTGCTGATGTGGACAATAATAAAAAAGTTGATATTCAGGATCTGGTACTACTGGTCAATTATGTTGTTGGGCAGATTCAACAATTGCCAGGAGATCCACAACACATCGTCAAGAAGACATCGCTTGCTTCCTATCCGGAATATTTCCTGGATACCGACATAAAAGGGCAGTTTGGTTTTGATTCCATACTGCAGCTAAAAGATACGTTGCAGATTGTGGCGATCACCAAAGGTGACCTGACGACGCAGATGCCTGTTCTTGAAAAAGTTGCTGAAACAGAAGATCGGAGTATACCCCACGCCGGGGCAGACTTGATGTTGGTGCCCAACCCTGCGTCTACATCATTCCGATTGCATTTTACCGAATCTATGGGTAAAGGTCAGCTTATAATATACAGTGCGGAGGGAAGGGTGTTTTATTCCAATGATGCCTGTGATGCTGTCAAAGGAAGCAGTTCTGATATTGACATTTCCGGATGGCCTGCAGGATTATACCTGTGCCGCTGGACGTCCGGCAATATCGCTTTATCCTCCAGATTGCTTAAAATTTAAACTTCTACAATGTTGATTCCGTGATACAGAGGAGCAGGCGACTGCTCCTTTTTTATTTTATAAAACCCATAAATCAACTGAAGTCACAGAATTTTTGACCGAAAACATTTTGATTTTATTTTTTAATGAAATGTTGATTCGTTGAAAATTTATGTCTGTAGTTAGGTATTTTAACTCAATAAAGAACTTCCCAAATCTGCCCGACAATAAAAAAAAGTTTATCTTTCGGCTTGAAAGCATTAATGCTATAGTTGTGGTTTTTGATTTTATATATTTATTATTCTATGTGTAGTACCAGACAGTTTTATCTGAGATTTTTTGGATTAGTCATTATATTTTTTGGACATTATTCCCTTCATTTTGCACAGGAAAAAGGTGTATTTTCCGGTGGGTTTGAGTCAAATAACAATATTTTTTTAAGAGATTCTGCAATCAATGCCATCAATACGCCACAATATGACAGGCAGATATATGGCGGTGAATCCTGGCTTAGTCTCAATTATGCCATACAGGGATACACCTTTGGTGTTCGTTTTGACATGTTCAACAATTCCAATTTACAAAATCCAACTGGTTCCTACTCGGGAATTGGCATTGGACGATGGTTTGCCAAAAAGCAATTGGACAAACTTGATTTACAGGTGGGTTATATCTATGACCAGATTGGATCTGGGCTCATTTACAGGGCTTTTGAAACCCGTCCTCTATTTATTGATAATGCCATGTACGGGGCAAGAGCCGAGTATCAGCTCAGTTCAGACTGGAAAATTATGGGTTTTGCCGGAGTGCAAAAAAATGCCTTTGACACGTATAGCGGAAATATTAAGGGAACTCGACTTGAGGGGTTTGTTTCTTTGGGTAAGGAAGGCAGCCTCTCACTCGCTCCAGGTGTTGGTTTTGTAAACAGGACCATTTCGGATCAGAATATGGAAAATGTGGTGAACTCGTTAAAGACATACCTCCCAAATGATCGGTTTAGTCCCCTGCATAATACATATGCCGGAACACTTTACAATACACTCAGTTATAAAGGCATTACATGGTACACCGAACTGGCAGTCAAATCAAAGGATATTTTTTTTAACCCATTCGCTGTAAAGGAAGAAATTGTGGGTACGTCCATTGGTAAACTGGAGCAAAAGGCTGGAACTGTGTTTTACAATAGTGTTTCCGTCGCAGCGGGCAAACTGGGTATAACCCTCGAAGCTAAGCGCACAGAAAATTTCAGCTTCAGGATAGATCCAAATTTGAGATTGATCAGGGGACTCGTCAATTATCTTGTTCCCTTAAACCGTCAAAACACATACAGACTGACAGCGCGCTACAGCCCCGCTGCCCAGGACATTAGCGAAATGGCTTATTCTGTTGATGCGCGGTATAGTTTTTCCAAAAAATGGAATATGCTTGTCAACTTTTCTCATGTAAGTACACTGGAAGGCAAACTTTTATACCGTGAGTTATTCACCGAGCTGCAATACAAATATCAGCGAAAATGGCAAATCAATGGCGGACTCCAGCTCTTGACATATAATCAGGAAGTGTATGAACAAAAGCCGGAAGTTCCGCTTGTACAGACCATTGTTCCATACATCGACGTTCTGTACAGGTTTACAGCCAAAAAATCGCTGAGGACAGAATTTCAATACATGTCCACACAACAGGATTTTGGTTCCTGGATATTTGGTCTGATGGAATATGGGGTAGCACCAAAATGGATATTTGAGTGCTCAGGTATGTATAATATAGATCCTAAGAAATTCAATTCGAAAGGGGTGAAGGAGAAAACTTTATATCCCACATTCGGAGTGGTGTATATCCGTGAAAAAACCCGTTTCAATCTGAGATATGTCAAACAGGTTGAAGGCGTTGTTTGCAGCGGTGGAATTTGCAGACTTGAACCTGCTTTTAGCGGTGTCAGATTTAGTATAAATACTATTTTTTAAAAAGAGTTAAGATGTCGAAGTACTTTTATTACACTTTATTTTTTATTGTTTTCTTTCAGTCATGTTCTGAGATTCCTATAGAAATCAAGGATATTGAAATAGAACCTTCAGAAAAAGTTGTTCTTATCGAGGAACTAACAGGAGCTAGTTGTCCGAATTGCCCGAAAGGAACTGCTGCCATCAATAGTATTTTGGCCAAATATCCAAAAAATGTTGTTGCTGTAGGCGTCCATGGTAAATTTCTGGCTGAAAAAACAAAAGACAGCAAGTATGATTTCAGGAATAAGGATGCTGAAGATCTTGAAAACTGGTTCAGACCCTGGTTTGGAAAGCCTACAGCATCAGTCAACAGGGTTCTGAATGAAGATGAGCTTCTTACGACAGATTTGCCGGACCTTTGGTTGTCGATGGTGGAAAAAGAGCTTCAAAAACCTCAGCTTGTAAATATGAGCATGAAAGTGAATTACGACACGATAACCAGAGTGGCAGATATTGAGGTAGCATACATACCGCTGACAGACCTCGAGGGCAATTACAATACAACCGTTTATGTGACGGAATCTCATATTATCGACGCACAGTCTTCCAACAGCGAAATCATTAAAAATTTTGAACACAATCATGTTTTGAGGGAAATCATTACCAAATTTGACGGAGATTTTCTGGTTTCCAACCCTAGAAAAAATCAAATTATTAAAAAGAATTTCTCGTATACCATTCCATTGTCGACTTTTCCTGAATTGTTCAATCCTAAACATATGGCCATTATTGCCATGATGTCTAAAAGCAGCGCGGAGAATAAGGAAGTCTTGCAGGCCATCCAGCAATATGTGGTAAAATGAACTGGATTTCTTTTAAAAAGATCAGCGCATTATCAATTGCTCTGATTGTATTAACTATTGTTTACAGTTTGTCTTTTCTCCATGCACAAAGCATCGGTTACGGGGTAATGACCTTTAATATTCGATACGATAATCCTGATGATGGAATAAACAGGTGGTCAGACAGAAAAATACATGTCATGGAAATTATCCAATGGTACCGCCCTGAAATATGCGGCATGCAGGAAGTTTTGCATCACCAGCTGGAAGAATTGAAGCTTAACCTGTCCGATTATGAGGCAATTGGCGTAGGGCGCAATGATGGCAAAATGGAGGGTGAATTCTGTCCTGTTTTTTTTAGGAAATCCAGATTTTCATTAATGGAACAAAATACCTTATGGTTGTCGGAGTCTCCATCAATTCCCGGAAAATCCTGGGATGCTGCTCTCCCCAGAATTGTCACCTGGGTAAAATTGTGGGATAAAGTGAATGAGTGCGTAATTTTTGTTTTTAACACGCATTTTGACCATGTCGGTGAAAAAGCCAGATCGGAAAGCGCCAGGATTATTCACAAAAAGGTTGCTGAAATTACCGGCGATCATACTTACATGATTATGGGAGATTTAAACCTTACACCAGACCAGGAACCAGTAAAGTATTTAAGTCAGCACTATATAGATGCTTATCAGGCAACAATATCTCACCCTTTCGGACCATTATCTACATTCACCGGATTTAAACCTGCTGAGGTTCCCGGCAATAGAATAGACTACATTTTTCTGCCATCATATGCTAAAGTGATGAAGTATGCGACCTTAAGTCATACGTGGGATGGTAGATTTGCTTCTGATCATCATCCTGTGTATTGTGAATTTACTACCACAAAATAGCCTGACGTTAGTCTGAAGGCACTTCAATGGAAACTACATTGAGATTTTTTAACGAACAATCTTGCCATTTATCAGTCTCGGCAGTTGTAATGATCATCCCGCAGGTCGGAAGATTTGTGGTCTTTCCCGGGTTGGCAATATCAGCAATAAAACTGATCCCCGGATTATGTCCAACAATGATGATGGTTTTAATAGTGTCATCCAGTTCCTGTATTACACTTTCATAAGTATCCGGCATGGCATGATAAAGCTTTAGCATGCCTTGAGTTTCAATGCCATGATTTCTCGCAAAAACCATAGCTGTTTCCATAGTTCGCTTAGAACTGCTGCAAATTACGAGGTCAGGCTGGATGGCAAGTGTTTTTAATCGCTTTGACATTTCAAGGGCATCGAACCGACCTTTTTCAGTCAAGGGTCTGTCAAAATCCTTGGTTTTTGAGTCTCCTCTCGACGCTATGGCGTGTCTGACAAAAATGATATGTTTCATAATAACGGACTTCTTTTACAAAACTATATAAAATCATTGATATCAAAGGATATATCTATATAAAAATGATTCATATTTGGGATATGTATTTCCCCTTCAGAAGGAAAAGTGCCGGGATTATCATTTATTTTGACGCCTGAAGAGAGCGTTGACGTTAGGGCTGGCATAGTCTTTAGGCCCTGAATTTGATATACAATGATTGATTTATCTGTAGTAATGCTCCCTTTAAAGTAATATTTTCAAAAGCTTTTTCATTTTATGCCGGGAGTTCGCTGCACTTTGGTTTACGTAATAAAGTATCTTGATACTAAATGTGCTTCATCAAAAACCAAGACCATTAAGCACCGGATATTTCTATGGAGTATCCGGGCATGGTTGTGGTCATAAAATAATTGCGCTAATGGCGCTTTTAAATAGTAATTATGAGCTGAAAGAAAATAAACAACTTGATAACTACAAAAATCTAAGAGACTTCAGATATGCAAGTTATTTTTTAGCTGCGGTGGGTATTAATTATAGTAGACCTAAAGATAATTTACATTATCCGTAATCAAACTTCTGCTGTGATGACAAATTCTTTTTTAAGGGGGGAGAATTTACCAAAGCAGATAAAAAAATTGAAAATCAGAGATCAGACTCCAATGAATAAATCGTGCTCTTCCTCTTGAGGGAACGTGATTTGTTTTTTAGGTTTGGTAAAAAGACCTGTAAAGAAACTCTTTACTTTTTTGATAATGTTCATGGTTCAAAATTTAACTTAAAGTATACTTTTAATACGTTTGAAAATCAATTTTGTTATGCAATTCCGGATGTTTATTGTTAATGATATGCTAAAGATGTCTATTGTGCAGGGGGATAAACAGAAATTTTAGTAACAAACCTTCAATTACTAACATTGCCAAGTTTAGCGGATGAATCTTTCAAGGTCGTCACCTTCGTCTTCATACCTTTCTTTCCAGATTTTTTTTGATTTTAAATTGATTTTTTCTGATTCTTTCTGAAGCTTCTTCTTTGGTTTAATCATCTCAAATTCATCGTAATTTGAGGATGAAGGCTTCTTCGTTTTATTGTTTTTCATGGGTACAATAAAGAATAAAAGTTAAAAGGTTAGTCGTTTTAAATATTAAATAAAGTACAAATATGATGTATAAGTTTTATATATACAATAAGTTTTGAATAAAAATATGTGGGCAATTCAGATTCTTCCATTTCCGGCTATATTGTTGACAGCCTGCTTCTCAGGTTGCCAAAATATATTACCTTTGCATTTGTTTAGCATATGGTAAGAATAGACAATATCGAATTGGGAGATTTCCCTTTGCTGCTGGCCCCCATGGAAGATGTAAGTGATCCTCCTTTTAGGGCAGTTTGCAAGGAGCAGGGATGCGATCTGATGTATACCGAGTTTATTTCTGTAGAAGGTTTAATCAGGGATGCAGATAAAAGTGTCCAGAAACTGGACATTTATGATGATGAAAGGCCTATAGGTATTCAAATTTTTGGCGCGGAAATGGATTCCATGAAGCAGGCTGCGGAAATCGTGGAAGAAGCCAGGCCTGAACTGCTGGATATCAATTATGGATGTCCGGTTAAAAAGGTGGTTTGTAAAATGGCCGGAGCAGGAATTTTGCAGGATATTCCCAAGATGGTCAAGCTTACAGAAGCCATCGTAAAGTCTACAAAGTTGCCCGTCACCGTAAAAACCAGACTTGGCTGGGATGAAGATACTATGTATATCGTTGAGGTTGCTGAACGTTTGCAGGATGTCGGAATCAAGGCGATATCCATACACGGCAGAACCAGAAAACAAATGTATAAAGGCGATGCAGACTGGTCTTTGATTTCAAAGGTAAAGGAAAATCCCAGAATGCAAATCCCGGTTTTCGGCAATGGTGATATAGATTCGCCCCGTAAAGCCCTTGAATATCGAAACAGATACGGTGTAGATGGCATTATGATTGGCCGGGCAAGTATTGGATACCCATGGATTTTCAGAGAAATAAAAGCCTTCATGGAAAGGGGTGAAATTATTGCCCCGCCGACTATTGAGGAGCGCGTACAGGTTGCGCGCACGCATTTGATAAAAAGTATAGAATGGAAGGGAGAGAAACTTGGTATGGCTGAAATGCGCCGGCATTACACCAATTATTTCAGAGATTTACCCGGAGTAAAACACTTCAGACAACAGCTTGTGACAGAGCAGGAGCCTCATAAACTGTATGATATACTTTCCTCGTTACAAGAATATTATTCCAACCCTGCAGTATTTGAAGAAGCTTTTCCGCTGGTTTAAAATTTGAATTTTGCAGTTTACATTTTCACCACAGATTGCAGACATAGTTGCCAAAATAAAAGAGGCCGCTGGTTTATTGGAGTATCCCGTGTACCTGGTTGGTGGATATGTCCGGGATGCCATTATGCAAAGGGAAAATCATGCAAAAGATATTGATGTAGTCTGCGTAGGCGATGGAATCAGGCTGGCAGAACAGGTAGCTGCGTTGTTGACACCAGTGCCGCAGGTCATTGTTTTCCGGCGGTTTGGAACTGCTATGGTAAAATACACCGACATTGAAATAGAATTTGTTGGTGCACGAAAAGAATCCTATAGTCCTGACAGCAGGAAACCTGCGGTAGAAAATGGATCTTTGACAGACGACCAAAACAGGCGGGATTTCACCATTAATGCCCTCGCCGTAAGTTTAAATGAAGCAGATTATGGCCTGATCATAGATCCATTCAATGGTTTGCAGCACATAACCGAAAAAATTATTAAAACCCCATTAAATCCTGATTCCACATTCTCTGATGACCCGCTGCGAATGATGAGAGCTGTTCGTTTTTCTGCACAGCTGGGATTTGACATAGATGCTGCAACTTTTGAGGCCATAAAACGTAACCAGGGGCGAATGCAGATTATCTCCAGGGAAAGGATATCTGCAGAGCTGAAAAAAATCATTCTTTCCGATACACCTTCCAGAGGATTCATTCAATTATTTGAGTGTGGTCTTTTGTCTCAGTTTTTGCCGGAAATGGTTGCCCTGCATGGAGTTGAATACAGGAATAATATCGGGCACAAGGATAATTTCTATCACACGCTGGAGGTACTCGACAACCTCAGCAGGGAGAGCAACAACCTTTGGCTGAGATGGGCAGCCTTATTGCACGACATTGCCAAGCCGCCTACTAAGAAGTTTGATGCACAGAACGGCTGGACCTTCCACGGGCATGAAACCCTTGGTGCTATTATGACCTCAAAGATTTTTAATCGACTCAAACTTCCTCTGGATCACAAACTCAAATATGTTCAAAAGCTGGTGGCCCTTCATTTGCGACCGATCGCCTTGACAAATGAAAAAGTTACAGATTCTGCTGTCAGGCGGTTATTGTTTGATGCGGGAGAAGATATTGAAGATCTGATGATCCTTTGCAAGGCTGATATTACTTCCAAAAACGAAGGTAAGGTCCAGCGTTACCGGGATAATTATGCAGTATTGATGCAGAAAATCATTGATGTGGAGGCAAAGGACAAACTTCGCAACTGGCAGCCTCCTGTATCGGGTGAGGATATTATGGAGAGATTCGGACTACCTCCTGGTCGTGAGATTGGCATCATCAAAAATGCCATAAGAGAGGCCATACTGGATGGCATAATTCCAAACGAAAAAGCTGCAGCCGACCAATTTATGCTTGCAAAAGCCTCCGAAATGGGAATCTACCCTAAAGATTCTGCACAATCATAGGTTGAATCTTCCTCAAATATGATTCTGCTTCCGGGCCCATACATAGCAAAAGATCAATAATACTCAGACAAGGTGTGAACCCGGTGTGGGATTCCCAGACTTGCGGATATGCGAGTAATTGTGGAGAAATTTTCTTGTTGAAATTTTCTGTTCGCTCGCGAAAATCAATGAGTTTGGCATGCTTTGAGTAATCCGTGCTATAGAGCATGGTTTCACTGAGTTTAGCTTTGATTTTTAAAGCTTTTAACATGAGCACCAGGATATCCATATTAAGATCATAAAGATAGGTGTATCTGTTTTTGAATGTACGCTCAATATCCTGAAAATAGAAATCAAAAAACGGACTTTTGCCATAAGATGATCTGATGGTTTCGAGATGATTCTTTATCCAGTTTTCATCATAGGATATTTTAACATCTATGATAGGCATTTGCTGGTTTTTCCCCTTGGATAAAGGAATCGATAATGTTTTTACGCCCTGACTGGTTAGTATGTTGTATCTGTTTCTGGGGGAGCGCTTTTGGTAATGTTCTCTTCTCTCTATGAGGATCTCATCTGCCGCTAAATAAACAGGAAAAAGGGTAGTAGTGGCAAATAACTGACTTTCATGCAATATAGTCATATGGGTGATGTTTTCTGTTTTATTAACTACCCGATAGGTTATAAATAAAAAAAGCCCGAATGAAAATCATCCGGGCCTTTTTATTTTTATTTGCAAGATTACTGAGCAGGAGCTTCAGTAGCTGTAGTATCAGCAGCAGCAGCAGTTGTATCAGCTGGAGCAGCTTCTACTGGAGCAGCTTCCGTTGCAGTTGTGTCTTCTGCAGGAGCTTCAGCCTCTCCTCCTTTACAAGAAAATACAGACATAGTTGCAGCAAGTGCGAAGAATAACAAAAACTTTTTCATTGTATAAAATTTAGATGGATGAAATAATAGTACAAAGGTAGATATGAAATAAAAACAAAATATCTTTTTAGTTGATTTTTTTTTCATTTACAATTATTAACAAAAATAACATAAGTTACACGTATACAATTAAATACGAATTATATAATATTATATTTAATTATCATTAACAATCTTTAACATGTGTTGTTCCTGTAGTTCAGTTCATGTACCAGTCATTATGCATATGATTTTCAATAATATTTAATTAATTTTAATTGAAAATAACCACTTATTATTTTCACAGCTTTGATTTTTAGTTCCATTTCATTTATTTTCACAGTTTTGGATGGCATGAACTTTTAGATTATGCTGTATATTTGACTCCTCATTTTAATGGTATGAATTTGTGGTTTTGAAATTAGTTATATGAAAATTGGCTTTTTATACCATTAGATTTTTCACATTTAATTTCTCATGTATTACAATTAAGTTAACGTAAAATATATGAAGCCTACTTTATTGATTCTTGCAGCAGGAATGGGTAGCCGATATGGCAAATTAAAACAAATGGATGGTTTTGGGCCTCATGGAGAAACCATTATGGAATATTCCATCTATGACGCCATACAGGCAGGCTTCGGGAAAATTGTATTTGTTGTCAGAAAATCATTTGAAGAAGACATCAGGGCTTATTTTGTGCCAAAACTACAGGGCAGGGTAGAGGTTGAGTTTGTATGCCAGGAAATGGACATTCTGCCGGAAGGTGCAAGTGTTGATAATGAACGCACAAAACCCTGGGGGACAGGTCACGCAGTTTGGGTCGCAAAAAATGTTATTCATGAGCCATTTGGCGTTATCAATGCAGATGATTATTATGGGGTGGATGCATATAAAATTCTGTCAAATTTTTTAATACAGCAGTATAATACTAATTCGCCTGACTATGCTGTAGTTGGATATTACCTCCATAATACTTTGTCAGAGCATGGTACGGTTAATCGCGGTATTTGTCTTGTAAATATGGATGGCAACCTGGAGTCAGTTAGAGAAGTAGTGAAAATAAAGCGAAATGAAGCCGGCCAGATAGCTTATCCGGACGCTGATGGCGAGTCCTTTTTATCTGAAGATACCCTGGTGTCCATGAATATGTGGGGTTTTCTTCCTTCCTACTTTTCGTATTGCGAAAATCTTTTTGCAACATTTTTAAAAAATGAAGGGCATAATCCCACCTCAGAATTTTTCATTCCCGTGCTGGTAGATCACCTTATTAAGCACAATACCTTAAACGTTCGGGTCCTTGACACGACTTCTGACTGGTTTGGCGTTACCTATCAGGAAGACAAGCCATTTGTCATGGAAAAAATTAACCACCTTGTCAGAAATGGGGTTTATCCTGAAAAATTATGGGATTGATGCAGTCCTCCGCCAAAATATTGATCATAGCCGGTGTTATTATCACTTTAGTGGGCCTTATTTATTATTTTTTTGGTGATAAGCTTCAAGTTATTGGTCGGCTTCCCGGAGATATTGCTATTGAAAGACCCAATTTCAGGTTTTACTTTCCATTGACAACCATGATTATCTTCAGCATACTGATCAATGTTGTTTTCAGACTGGTTAATTATCTGATGCGCTGATATTCGTACTTCAATCCTTTTTATTCCTGAATTTTCCGGCACCATGCCATTTTAGCATAATCCCATAGATTAAAGATTTTCGGCTGTAAACCCCGCAGGAATGCCTTGAGGGAATCTGGCAAATAAATACAGGTCCTTAAATTTTATTTGTTTTTCGGTATAGGAAAATTCATTAGCTGCCGAAGCATCCAGCATAACAGCAGCTACAATATTTGCAGGTAATGTAAGTAACATAAAAAATCCATGTGTGAGTACAATCGGTGTCACAACAAAAGGAGTAATATCTCTTTTGTCTTTTGCATATAGAATTTTGTACCTCAGTATGTCCTTTTGATCAACGACTACTAATCTTTGTGCTTCATTCCTGAATTTCTTTTTTTCTGTCAGAATATAAACTTTTTGCTGTTCCTGAGCTATGAGTTCTCCTTGTGTATAGATGTTGTTCAGGGCACTTTTAGGCTTGCTCACTATGGAGATGTAGCACCCATAAGGACTTATATGCATTTCTTTATAGGAGGGTACCATATCAGGTCGACGGACGCAGGACGTCAGGATTAACGTAACCAGATATACAAATATGATTTTGTGAGCGTTGTTATTCATAGTTAATGATTTTCAACAATCTGTGGAGGCAGATATCTGGAATTCCAGAAATCTCTTTCCATCTGAGACTCATATTTTTTATAATCTCTTGTTTGCTTTCTCAGCCATTTTTTGGGATTGTTGAGCAAGGTATTAAGCTGCTTTAAATCTTTATCCTGAAGCCAGTTGGAGCGCATCCATTCTATGTAATATCCGCTGGCCTCGAGAAATAAAGCATTGTCTTGAGCAGTTTTCCCGGGTATCACCCATCTCACCAGGTACTTGTCACCTGGCATGGAAACCAAATAGTCGTCCGCTCTAGTCCAGCAATCCAATAATTCAGATTTGCCAGATTCAATTTTTTCTACACTTAAAATATCTGATTCCAATGCCTTTACTTCACGGATATCTGTAGCAAGGCCTATATAGTCTATACTCCAGAGGCCTTTATTCATCACCAGCTTTATTTTTTCTGCCTGTTCGGGTATCAGGCTGATCAGCGTATTGTGGGCAATCGGTCCTGTTTCATACAACGTTTCACACAACTGCCATTTTCCATCGCTATAGATATGTATTTCAATTCCTCCCATGGCCTCAAACAATACATCCGAAATTCGCTTTTTAAGGTGATTACTGGTTTCCAGTTTTGCCATAAAATCACTATATTCATCTCCCATATAGCCAATGGCATGGTACAACATGTATGTTGTCATAAGGGATTGCCTGAAGGTTATTACCAGTCCCGCTCTATGGTATGCTGTTTTTCCAAAATCCAGAACGATTTCTTCTCTGGAAACCAGATTTTGTGTATCCGCAGCGGGTCGGTATGCAATTCCGTCTTCATACTTCAAATTGTTTATTTCATCGGAATGAAGTGAACTTACGTCCTGCAAGTTCTTCACATGCTTGCCTGCATAAAAAGCTCCTTTTTTAGTCTGAAAAACATGTTCTCCGCCCTCTTTAGCTACAGACATTATTTTTAAGCCCTGGACCACATGTGTTTCAAGTGCTTCATTCTTCATGATCAGCGACAATGTGTCACCTCCTGCAGAGACGTACCTCAAATCATCTGTGTCTGCATAGCCCAGTTTTGGACTGATGGCATTCGAAAATCCTTCAGCGCGCGCGCTCATGATATTTGAATCGTCATCTATGTAAAACGTAGGGCAGGAGCCAAAACATGCTTTTGGCATACTCAGGCATATGGCACCCAAAAATACATCTGCTGAGGTTATGATTGCTTTAGCCGCAATGCGTTTATTGTTTTTTATTTTCAGAAGATTATTGGATTCGAAAACAGCAACACTATCTGTTTTAAGTTTTACATATCCTTCGTCCTTCAGCTTTCTGCCTGCTGTGTAAATTTTTGCCTGACCAGCAATGTGATGGGTCAGGGTATCTACTATCCATTGAGGGTCAAAAATAAACACCTGGCCATCATATAAATGCGCCTTCAGAAAGGTAGATGAATCTCGCGGAGCTTTATGTATCAATTCATTTTCGCTGTAGTATGGGCTCCTGAATCCATAATGTCTGACGGTACAAGACGAGATAAATATCAAAAAGAAGATGGTAATAGCTTTTGCCGGTATCACCGTTTTTTGAATAAACGTATTGAAACGATACATCATGGCTCAATAAATTTGAATTGGACTGCATCAAATAATCCTTTATCACTAATCTTTAAAGCAGGTATAACCAGCAGAGCCATAAATGACAATGTCATATAGGGAGCCCTAAGCGTACATCCGGCTGCTTTTGCCAGATGGGTGAGTGCGGTGTATTGTTCTGCAATGAAACCGGCATTTTCAGTATGCATAAGCCCTGCCACAGGCAATGGCAACAGACCCGAAGCTGATGACGAATTATACGACAATCCACCCTGATGCTCAATCACCATATTGATGGCATTTGCCATGCTTTCATCGTCAGTGCCTACGGCAACAATATTGTGTGAATCATGAGCCACAGATGATGCTATTGCGCCATCTTTCAGGCCAAAACCATGAATGAAAGCAATCGCTAGCGGAGCCTCCTTATATCTGTTCACAACACATATTTTCAATATGTCTCTTGCCGTACTGGATACCACATTTCCTCCCTCAATGTCGGGTTTGTCAGGGTGTACATCTGTAATCAACTCACCATCAATGGCCTTTATCACAGGCTTAATATCTTTATTAGTTACGCGCAGGCTGGCGTGTGTGATTTTCTTCGCATTGAATTTATTTATAACCTGGTGTGTCTTTTCCGGCAAGTGGACTGTATTTCCGTCAAAAACGCAAATACCATTGATGAAGGTGGATTGAATTTCAAATGTTTTTAAATCCTGCACCTGAATGAAATCCGCTGGATCACCAGGTTGCAATAGTCCCACAGGTAAATTGTAGTGCCTTACAGGTTGCACGCAGGCTATATGGAGCACATCAAATAAATCATAAGTTTGGACAGCTCTCGCTACAAGCTTATTTATATGTCCTTCCATGAGATCGTCCGGGTGTTTGTCATCACTGCAAAACATCAGCATATCCGGATGCATACTTATTAAAGGGTGCAGGGCCTCATAATTGCGCGCTGCAGAGCCTTCGCGGATGATTACCTTCATGCCCTTTGATATTTTATACAGGGCTTCATCCAGCGTAAAACACTCATGGTCTGTCGTGATACCAGCCTTGATATAATTATCCGCATCAATGCCTGTTAATCCGGGCGCATGTCCGTCGACTGGCTTATTTAGTTGTTTGGCGGCTGCAATTTTTTGATGAACTTCAGCATCCTGGTATAATACACCGGGATAATTCATCATCTCTGATAAAAAATAAATTTCCTCGTTTTTCAGCAGATTTTCTACATCTTCAGCATTGATTTTCGCTCCGGCGGTTTCAAACGAAGTTGCGGGTACACAGGAAGGTGCGCCAAAATGAAATTTGAGCATAGCATCCCGTGCATTGGAGATCATATAATGTACGCCTTCAATACCGCAAACATTTGCAATCTCATGGGGGTCAGATACAGTAGCAACAGTGCCGTGCTTCAGTGCAATTTTTGCAAATTCATACGGTACCAGCATGCTGCTTTCAATATGAATGTGGGCATCTGTAAATCCGGGCAGTATATAGGATTTTTCTGCATGATCGCTGGGAATTATACTACTTATTTTGCCATGCTCGATATATATATCAGCACCAAAAATTTTTCTTTGATGAACATCAATCAGCTGACCGGATATTATTTTCATATGTTTATTTTTAATTCTTCACGCACTGAGTGACTGATTATCAATACCATATGGAATCTTTGATGAGTAAAATAATTATTACTTTTTATGAGTAAATGATTCTTTTACTCATGTCGATTTTATGAATTTTTAGTGTACATGCCCGTGTTCAAGCTCTGATGCTGTGGCCTCGCGAACGGTAAGTATTTCACCTGAAAAATGCAGCGTTCTTCCTGCCATCGGGTGATTAAAATCGACAATAATCGTATCGATTTTTGGTTCAAGCACAATACCTCTGTAAGATCGGCCACTCTGATCCATCATTTGTAGCGGACTGCCCGCACTCAGCCTGTCTCTATCAACTTCACCCTTTTCGTCCTGGAAATTTTCAATGGGAATTTCAACAACAGCCTCTTCCTCAAATACCCCATATGCGTTCTCCGGGGCAAGTGTAAAGGCAAAAGTATGTCCGGATGTCAATTCTTCCAGATTTTCTTCAAATGCAGGAATCATCATTCCTGTTCCAAAGATAAACTGCAATGGCTCAGCACCAAAAGTTTCTTCGATGAGTTCGCCTTCTGCGCTGTTTTCCGTGAGTTTATAGTGTAACGAAACAACACTGTTTTTTTGAATTTGCATGATTCCTGAATTATGTAATATAGATTAAAAAGTAAAGATAGTAGATTGTGCCTCATTCTGCAAGGACACAAATGGATATGGGATTAAAAATCAGATGCGCACGGAGCTAAATCCTTATTGATCTGGTTGATAGTTCGCTCCCTGAAATCAGGCTGAAATTTGTGATTGATGTAGTTGACCAGATTCGCAACTTCAGTAGCACTAAAATCAGGAAATCCGGGCATTTCCCGCACCACGTACTGATTGTTTTGAAGCGTGCTGTCTTTTTTTCCCCGTATGATGAGACAGGCCATTCCGGAAGTTCCCAGAAGCCTGGAATTCTGCAACGCCGGTATGAGTTTGCCCAATCCCGAACCATCCTCCATGTGGCAGTTCTGGCATCTGGCTTCATAAAGCCTTTTTCCCTGCATATATGGCGAATCATAACACCCATAACCAAATATGGATATAAAATAAAGGGCAAGGATGCCAAAATACTTATTCATATTCTTTCAATAAAGTAAAAATATCTTCTATAAACTGATCAGTTTTACTGCTGTCCGTGCCTTCGGAAAATGATCGTACATGACCGCTTTTGTCGACTAGAATAATTTTCCCACTGTGATCAAAACCACCCGGAGCTTCCGGATCTTCAAGGGCTACCACAAAAAAATCATTGGCAAGATCGAGCGTAAAATCCTTCTCCCCGCTCAGGAAATGCCAGTTTTTTGAATGTACTCCAAGATTGTCAGCATATATTTTTAGTTTCTCCGGAGTGTCTCTTTTCGGGTCTATGGTAAATGAGACCAGCCTTACCTCCGTGTGATTCTTAACAGCTTCATGGATTTTAAGCATTTCCTTCATTACTTTCGGACAAATCGAAGGACAGGACGTAAAAAAGAAATCTGCGACATATACGTAATTCTTCAAAGTGTCGCTGGTGATAACGATACTATCCTGATTGAAATATGAAAAAGGACGTATTTTATGATAAACTACATTTTCGCCATCATCTGTGGAATTTCCAAGATAGGGTAGTTTTTCTTCTGTATGACAGCCAAAACCTACCATCACCGCAAATAAATAAGTATAAATCTGACGCATGGCTATTTTTCTACTGGCTTTGCGTTTTGAATAAATGCATTAGAGGTTTCAATGGCTCTTTTCATGTCTGAACTCACCTTATCTACTTTTGCTTTTTCTTCAAGCAAATATTTTTCTATTAGCAAACTATCCTCAGGTACACTGAAATTGTGCATCCAGCTCATCATACCTTCGTCTGCCGCGTCAATTAAAATGATCAGACTATCGATTTTTGCCTGTTCAGTCTGGCTGAGCGAATGGTCTTCTTTCCAGGATTTAAGAAATTTCTTGTTTTTGTGCAAAGTTTTCATTTCAGGCATGATTTCATCATGAACTTTCATGACTTCATCATATAACGGATTAGATTGATCACCGCTCATTCCATGCTTATGGTGACATGATACAATACATACAGTAATTACCAGGAATAAAATTCTGAAATAAGACATAGAAAAGATATTTATGTAAAAAGAATAATTTAAAAATCCAGATTTGCTGTTCAAAAAAAAAACAATAAGATTTAAAGTTGACTTTGTAAAATTATTTGTTTTCTGACTTTAAAGACGCATACAGAAATATACGCAACATATTTTATAAACTTGAAGTCAAAATAAATAATCTGCAACTTTAACCTCCATTGTGACGACATTATGACTTGTTTTTTATTTATATATATAAAAACAACCTGTTCATTTTTTTGTTTTGGGTTAAAGTTAAATGAACCTAAACAATACCATGGAAAAGCGCGCAGTTGTATGGTTTCGTAATGATTTAAGGTTGCATGACAATGAAGCACTTGTTGAGGCAATAGCTACGGGAGCAGAAATAGTCCCTGTTTACGTTTTTGATGAGCGTATTTTTTCCGGTTTTGACAGATTCGGATTCGAAAAAGCATCAAAATTCAGAACCAGATTCATTATTCAGGCTATTCATCAGTTAAGAGAATCCATACGTGAAAGGGGAGCAGAATTAATAATCAGGGTAGGTAAGCCTGAAAAAGAGATATTCGACATTGCCCGTGAAGTAAGAGCATCCTGGGTCTTTTGCAATCGGGAAAGGACAACTGAGGAACAGCAGGTTCAGGATGCCCTGGAAAAACAATTGTGGACTGTCGGACAGGAAATCAGATATACCAGAGGCAAAATGCTGTATTACACGGCAGATTTGCCATTCCCTATCACTCAGGCACCTGAAATATTTACCCAATTCCGTAAAGAAGTAGAAGATATTGTGCCCGTGAGATTTCCATTGGATACGCCCGAAAACATTCCAATGTCAAAGGTAGTTCCGTTTTCCGTAGACATTCCCGAATTGAAAACCTTTGGCAAAGATGATCAATTTGATCAAAGTCATATTGAAAATCATCGCTTTCAGGGTGGCGAGAAAGCCGGATTGGAGCAGCTTAAGTATTACTTGCATGACACAGGTTTGTTGCACCGGTATTTTGATACCAGGAACAATATGCTTGGATGGGAGTTTTCTTCAAAGCTTTCTGCGTGGCTATCAACAGGTTGTGTGTCTCCGAAAAAAGTTTTCCATGAAATAAAGCGTTTTGAAAAGGATTTTGGGAAGAGTAAATCTTCCTATTGGTTGTTTTTTGAACTATTGTGGCGAGATTTTTTCCGCTTGATGGGAAAGAAGCATGGCGACAGCATTTTCAGGCAATCCGGTATAAAAGGTAAGGTCCAGCCCTGTTCAGATAATCCGGAAGCTTTTCAAACCTGGATGAATGGCACTACCGGAGTGCCACTTATAGATGCAAATATGCGACAGCTCAAAGAAACCGGATTTATGAGTAACAGGGGCAGACAAATAGTAGCTTCGTTTCTGGTAAATGATTTGCAGGTCAATTGGCTTTTAGGTGCGGCATACATGGAATCCATGCTCATAGACTATGATCCATGTTCACATTATGGCAACTGGAATTATATAGCGGGCGTAGGTAGTGACCCCAGGGAAGACAGGTATTTCAACCCTGTCACTCAGGCTAAGAAATATGATCCTGATGGAGATTTTGTCAAATACTGGATTCCTGAGCTGCAGCATATCCCGGCGCCTTATCTGCATCAGCCATACCTGATGAACGAGCAATTGCAAAAAGAGTATAAGATTGTACTGGGTCGGGATTATCCTTTTGCGGACATGTCCCGGGTTTTATCTGCCTGAGAGATGACTTTTACCTTGTTTATCTTTGTTGAATTTGCAATTGAAGGAATAGTATTTTACAATACATAGTTCTATATGGTTCATTGGTAAAAGATGGTATAACTATACCTTAACATAAATTTTCTGCAGATGTGCGTATCTTTGCACTATGGCAAGAATAATGTGTTTGGATTATGGTTTAAAAAGATGCGGGCTCGCAGTTACCGATCCATTTCAGATTATTGTAAATGCCCTGACAACAGTAGACACAGTGACTCTGAAACAGTTTTTGCAGGAATATTTTAGTCATGAAAAGGTTGAAAAACTGGTTATCGGCAAGCCGGTCCATCGTGACGGAAATCCTACTCATATCATGAAGGACATTGACATGCTGGTTCAGTGGCTACAAAACGTTTTTCCTGCTCTTCTGGTGGATTTTCAGGATGAATCCTTTACGTCTGTCGAAGCCAGGGAGGTGATTATGCAAAGTGGCGTTTCCCGAAAAAAGCGACAGGACAAGGCTATGGTAGACAGGGTGAGTGCTGTTCTTATTTTACAAAAATATCTTAAACATATCTGATATGATTTTACCGGTTTTTGCATATGGACAACCTGTACTTAAAAAAGTAGCTGTTCCTGTGGATGAGCATTATCCTGATCTTGCTCAATTGATTTCCAATATGTGGGAGACCATGTATGCTGCACATGGGGTAGGGCTTGCAGCCCCTCAGATCGGACTTGGCATCCGGTTATTTATTGTAGACACTGTGCAGATTGCTGATGAGAAAAAAGATGATTCCGGAATAAAGAAGGTGTTTATTAATGCTGAAATGCTTCATGAATTTGGTAAATCGTGGTCGTATGAAGAAGGTTGTCTGAGTATACCCAATATCAGAGGAGAGGTGGAGCGTTTGTCTGATATCAGGATTAAATATATGGATGAAAAATTCAATTGGCATGAAGAAAGCTATAGCGGAATTCACGCGAGGGTCATACAGCATGAATATGACCATATTGAAGGGAAATTGTTTATCGAAAAATTAAAACCCTTGAAAAAAAAACTCATTCAGGGTAAGCTCAATAAAATCAAAGCTGGCGAGGCTACTGCCGATTACAGATTAAAATTTGCAAAAATCTGATAGCTATCGATGTGAGTTATTCAGAAAATTTGAAATAATTTCCTTTCCAAAAGTTGTCATGATGGATTCCGGGTGATATTGTACCCCGAAAACAGGAAGGTGTTTATGCTGGACCGCCATGATATTGCCGTGTATATCTTGTTGGGTAATCTGAAGAATAGCGGGAAGCTCTGTTTCATCAGCAACCCATGAATGGTATCTTCCTGCCATAAACCCTTCCGGAATATTATTAAAAATAATACTCTGATGTTCGGTATAAAACATTTCAGACTGAATGCCGTGATATACATTATCAAGTGATTTCAGTCCACCGCCAAAAGCAATAACAATAGCCTGTAGCCCCAGGCATACGCCCAGAATAGGCTTTCGATTTCCAAAACGGTGTATGATGTCAAGTGTCTTACCGGCTTCTTCCGGAAGTCCGGGCCCAGGTGAAATAAAGATGTATTCAACATCTTCAAGGACTGCCATATCGATACAGTCATTTTTAAGAATAGCCACCTTTTCATTTGAAGTTACTTCAATAAGGTGCTTCAGGTTATAGGTAAAAGAATCGTAATTGTCAATAAGAACTATCTTTTCCGCCATACTATATTATTTTTTAAAAAATCTCGCTCCAGCCGGATTGCATGCTGGTCAAGGATTGATTGATCCATGCTTCTGCTTTTTCTTTAAGATTGGTGCCATCGGACTCTGTCATAGGAGGTCCGAAATGTAGTTTTGTGTATGTCACCGGCTTAGAAAATTGCCTGAAATACTGAGGTACAAATTTTGGGAGTGTCCATAAATCGCTCGGATGTTTATATTCCAGGGCTACGGGGACAACCGGGATATTGTTTCTGGCAGCCTCCATGAAAGCACCGAATCGGAAGGGTAGTGTACCCTGACGCATACCTACTGTTCCCTCAGGAAATACCAGCACATTGTGTCCGCTTTGGAGGATTTCCGTTATTTTGGATCTGGCATCTTTGCGCGAATCCTGATTTTGACGGTCAACCCAGATAACCCCGGTCAGTTCTGCACCAACATTGATGATCGGGTATCTGGATACCTCTGCCTTAGCCACCACCAAAGCGTCAAAATAGGCACTCAAAATAATCGGATCTGCAAATGATCTGTGATTGGCTACATAAAGCGCCGGATAATCAGGGATTTCTCCCTGGCTATCTACTTTAATATTTAATACCGGCTTCCCTACAAATTTTGACCAGATCCTTCTGAGTTGCAATGCCCGTTTTCTGTTGTGCCGCAATACCATGCACCTTATTCCATAACCAGATATAAAAATGATCATAGAGGAAAATAGTACCAGCGCCCTGGAAAATGCCAGAACACGCATCATTAATATCATGGTATCACGGGTTGTGTTCGGGCTTCATCTGAGGGAAGAAGAGAACGTCCTGAATTGAAGTCTGATTTGTCATTATCATAGCCAGTCTGTCCATACCTATGCCAAGCCCTGCTGTTGGAGGCATTCCGTATTCCAATGCTCTTAAAAAATCTTCATCCAGCACCATAGCTTCTTCATCTCCCCTTTTTCCCAGTTCGAGCTGTGCCTCAAATCTCTGACGCTGGTCGATAGGGTCATTGAGTTCTGAAAATGCATTGCAGATTTCTTTTTTATTGCAGATGGCTTCAAATCTTTCGACCAACCCGGGCTTTGACGCATGCTTCTTGGCAAGCGGAGACATTTCGACAGGATAATCCGTTATAAATGTTGGTTGAATCAATTGTCCCTCGCATTTTTCTCCAAATATTTCATCAATAAGCTTGCCTTTTCCCATAGTGTTGTCAACAGGAACATGCAATTCCCGGGCTGTTTTGCGCAGCATGTCTTCATCCATGTCACTGATGTCAATTCCTGTAAAATGTGCTATAGCTTCAAACATGGTAAACCGCTTCCATGGGCGCTTAAAATCTATCACCTGATCGCCTACGGTTACTTTTGTAGTGCCATGAAGATCAATCGCAACTTTTTCCACCATCTCTTCTACAAGGTTCATCATCCATTGATAATCCTTGTATGCGACATAAAGTTCAATTTGTGTAAACTCCGGATTATGAAATCTTGACATTCCTTCATTGCGAAAATCCTTGCTGAATTCGTATACCCCGTCAAATCCACCTACAATAAGCCTCTTGAGATACAACTCGTTGGCAATCCTGAGATACAACTTCATATCCAACGTGTTATGGTGGGTTGTAAAAGGCCTTGCAGCCGCACCACCATATAATGGCTGCAAAATAGGTGTTTCAACCTCCAGATATCCTTTCTCGTTGAGGAATGACCTGATGGAATTGTACATCTTGGTCCTTTTTACAAACACCTCTTTAACATCGGGATTTACTACCAGGTCTACATATCGCTGTCGGTATCTAAGTTCCGGATCTTTAAAAGCATCATATATATTTCCTTCATCATCCTTTTTGACAACCGGCAATGGCCTGAGAGACTTTGATAATAATTTTAATTCTGTAACATGAATTGTGCATTCACCCATTTGAGTATAAAACGCAAATCCTTTAATGCCTATAAAATCGCCTAAATCAAACCATTTTTTAAAACCCTCATTATACAGTGTCTTATCCTCGCCCGGACAAATATCGTCTCGCGATATGTACACCTGAATACGCCCTTCCTGATCCTGCAATTCACCAAAGGAAGCTTTTCCCATGATCCGGCGTGACATCAACCTCCCTGCTATAGAAATCTCCTGATAAGTTTTATCTCCTTCTCGAAATGATTCTTTTATTTCGGTGGTGGTGCAATTAACCTCAAATAATTCGCTTGGATATGGTTCAATGCCTGCCTCCAGGATTTTTTGTAAATTTTCTCTTCTGATTATTTCTTGCTCGCTCAAATGGTGTTGCATGGATAAAATAGAATTTTTTTGTGCTGCAAAGATACATAAATTCAAGATGTTTAAAAGTATCCTTGTTTTATTAGTCTTTTGCGGTGTATTCATGCATCAAAGGACTGCAGGTTCCAGCAATAATATGTACATTCAATCTTTCCCCCAAATGAGCGTTAAGCCAAAATGACGCTTAATTAGAGATCGCCAAATATTTAATATTTCTTTATGCTTTGCGCTGGATAAGTTTAATTATTTTGATACTTGATATCTTCGCGGCTAGTAGTGTTGTCTTTTCCAAAAGTCGCTTTTATGAATAAAAAATCACCTGATTATTTGAAAAAGTATACAATCAAAAATCCAAAATAAAAAAGCCCCCCCTCTAAAAAGAGGAGAGGCAAGCCCCAAAATTTTAATTCATTAAGCTTCAATCGAAACAAATGTAAAGATTAATATTTCAAAATAATTTACTCTGAGTTTAATTACCTGATTTTTTTAAAAAATATATGAAATTAGATGGAAAGCATATTTTTAACCGTTATTATTGCGCTTCAGGTATTCAACCATAAATAGCACCTGTGATGAAACAAACAATCTATCTGATATTAGTCCTTTTTGCGTGTTTTTCCCTTGATATTAAAGCACAAACTGTAACTACTGATTTTTCCAAACCTCCTCAATGGACTAAAGATGCCATTTGGTATCAGATATTTGTAGAGCGATTCCGAAATGGAAATGATGATAATAATCCTCGATTACCTTGGATCAAAGGCGCTCTGCTGGATTCATTTCCTCCCACCTGGGAAGTTACACCATGGGGACATAACTGGTATGCCCAGGAAAATTGGGCTCAGGAAACCGGCCTCGACTTTTATAGAACAATTCAGATGCGCCGTTATGGCGGTGATCTGGAAGGAGTACGAGAAAAAATAAATTATCTAAAAGATCTTGGGATAAATGCAGTCTATTTCAATCCACTCAATCATGCACCTTCTTTACACAAATATGATGCGGCGTATTATCATCATATAGACGCATGCTTTGGACCAGATCCTGAAGGAGATTTAAAGCTGATTCAGTCTGAAAACCCCGGCGATCCGGCTACATGGGTATGGACAAGTGCCGACAGGTATTTTGTTGACCTGATTAAGGAATTTCATAATCAGGGAATTAAAGTTGTTTTGGATTTTTCCTGGAACCATACAGGAAGTGAGTTTTGGGCTTTCAGGGATATTAAGTCAAAAGGAGCAAGGTCTGCATATAAAGATTGGTATGCCGGAGTTCGGTTTTCGGAGGACGGCAGTTCGCTTGAACATTATGACGGATGGGTTGGTATAGCTACATTACCTGAATTAAAAAAAATAAATACGACAGGTAAAATACAAGGTCATCCATATGAGGGAGATATGCATCCTGAAGTTGTAAGCCACATTCAGGCAGTATCAAGGCGGTGGATGGATCCCAATGGTGATGGGAATCCGGCAGATGGGATAGACGGGATGCGACTTGACGTAGCAGAACATGTTCCACTTGGCTTCTGGAGGTCTTTTCGAAAATTTGTTCGTTCGGTAAACCCGGATTTTTTTCTCATGGGAGAAAACTGGTGGACTTCCTGGCCGGATGTTCTCATGGACCCTGTTCCGTGGGTAAAAGGAGATATTTTTGATGCTGTAATGCATTATCAGTGGTATAAAGTGGCCAGAGGATTTTTTGCCGGATCTGCTGATGGTATGAATTTGGAGCTATTTAAAAATAAAATAGATTCCGTTTTTCTGCGGTACAACCCGTACACGCGTCAGGCTATGATGAATCTTGGTCCTTCTCATGACGCGCCGAGATTACTTACCGACTTTGCTAATAAAAATAAATATAAGTTTCAGTGCAAACCCTCAGATAACGCCTCATATTACACAGGGTTGCCGCAGGATATTTTTCGCAAACGCGCAGCCTTGTTGCTGCTCCATCAATTCACCTTTACCGGTGCGCCCCACATTTGGAATGGCGACGAAATGGGCATGACCGGAGCAGATGATCCAGACAACAGAAAGCCATTGTGGTGGGGAGATATATCTTTCTCATCTGAATCTCAACATCCGGCATCAGCCTATAATTATTTTGATGTACCTTTTTTCGATAATAGCTGGCATAATTATTATAAAAGCTTGATTAAACTTAGAAAGCAACACGCGTCTTTACGAACTTCAGATTATACCTTTGAAGACCACCCCAGTATGCTCATTTATAAAAGGACAAATGAAACAGAAACCGTTTATGTGATTATCAATCCGGATGAACAACCTGCTCATATTCCGGACAGATATAAAAAAATGGAGTTGATCTTTTCAACACAGGATTATGAAGGTTTAGATAAACCTTTAGGCGGTCTTTCGGGTATCGTCTTAAAAAAATAATATTGACCTCATACCGCACAGGTGAAGCTCCTGCGCAGCTTCATTCTGATTTTTAAAAATGTAGCTTGTCATTTCTAATCAACGCTTTTTCGCTGTCAAACTATCCCAATTTGTTGATTTCTGAGCCAGGGGTTATCATAATTATACTTGTCTTTTGACGTATTAAACAACCATTTTGATATTTGAGTATATGATTCTCTTACTTCTGTCGATTTCATTATTATAATTGTATTATTTATCCTGCAGATATCAAAAATATCATCATATTTGCAGTGAATTTTAAAACAATTTATATGCATCGTAAAATTTTGCTTCCAGCTATACTGGCTATTGGAAGCCTGACCGGGCAGGCGCAAATCAATCAGATTGAATTTAAGGAATTTACGCTTCCCAATGGATTACATGTCATCCTTCATCAGGACAAAAGTACTCCGATTGTTGCCGTAAGTGTAATGTATCATGTGGGCTCCAAAAATGAGAATCCTGAAAGGACTGGTTTTGCTCACTTTTTTGAACACCTCCTGTTTGAAGGCTCTGAAAATATTGGAAGGGGCGAATTTGATAAATACATAGAAAAAGCGGGAGGCACCCTCAATGCCAATACTAGTTATGACCGCACTTATTATTTTGAAATTTTACCATCCAACCAGCTTGAACTCGGTCTTTGGCTTGAGTCTGAAAGAATGCTCCATGCTAAGGTTGAAAACACAGGTATTGAAACTCAGAGGCAGGTTGTAAAAGAAGAGCGAAGACAGCGTATAGATAACCAGCCTTATGGAAGTCTCCTGGAGCAGGTTATGAAGCGCGCCTTTAAAGTTCATCCTTATAAATGGCCAATAATAGGTTCGATGGAGCACCTTGATGCTGCTCAGGAATCGGATTATAAAAATTTTTACAAGGATTTTTATGTACCAAATAATGCCATCCTGAGTATTGCAGGGGATCTTGATTACGATGAGGCGGAGAATATGATCCGCAAATATTTTACTTCTATCCCTAAAGGCACAAAAGAAGTTTACAGACCACAGATCGTTGAATCGCCATTGGGTGGTGAAGTAAGGGATACGTTTTATGACAACATCCAATTGCCTGCTGTTGTCATGGGATATCGGGTTCCTGAGCAGGGCACCAAAGATTATTATGCTGTTTCTATGCTTGGAACATTGCTGTCACAGGGGCAATCTTCCAGGTTACAGAAAGCTTTGGTCGATGAGCAACAAAAAGCCCTTTTTGTAGGTAATTTTTCACTTGATCTGGAGGATCCGGGTTTGTCCATTGCTTTCGGTATTGCCAACATGGGTACGGATGTCGTTGATCTTGAAAAGGCAATCACAGAAGTAATAGAAAAAGCCCAGACAGAACTTATGTCTGATGAAGAATATACAAAGCTGCGCAATCAGGTAGAGAATGATTTTATTTCTTCCAAAACTAGGGTAGCAGGTATCGCAGAAAGCCTGGCTAATTACAAAATGTACCTGGGGGATGCCAACCTTATTAATACGGAACTTGACCGGTATCTTGCAGTGACCAGGGAAGATATACAGGCTGCCGCACAGAAGTATTTTACCAGGGACAACAGGGTAGTGTTGCATTACCTTCCAAAGCCTATAAATCCGTAAATGATAATATGAGCTTTTCTTCCCTCAAAATATATGATCATTGCTCGGATAAATAAGCATAATGAAAATATTTTACAAAATTCAAATAACCTTCTAAATACGATACACGCGGTGTGCAAGGCTAAAAATTAAGATATGGGATCGATATGAGTAAAAGCGTCATTTACTTACAAAAGGTAATAATTATTTACTCATCAAAGATTCCATATGACCTTAAAAACCCAGTTACGCAGCGCGTGACTAATTAAAAAAAAAGTAAAAATATGAAAATTAAATCCATTTATATTTTATTGGTTGCAGCGACGATTTTTACATCAGGCTGTACAAGAAAGATGTCTGAAAGCACTTCTTCTTCGGGCCAGGAATGGAGGTCCAAGGCACCTGGCGCCGGTACGGCGAGACCCGTAGAATTGGGAACGTATGCTTCTTTTGAGCTGGATAACGGATTAAAAGTAATTGTAGTTGAAAATCATAAAATTCCAAGAGTGTCCTACCAGCTGTCACTCGACAATGATCCCGTCAAGGAGGGAGATAAAGCCGGCTTTGTTTCACTTGCAGGTACTATGCTTGGTAAAGGTACCTCTTCCAGATCAAAGGCACAGCTGGATGCGGCTATAGATTATATAGGTGCATCAATTAATACAAGTGAAAGCGGCATTTTTGCTTCTTCCCTCAAGAAACACAGCAGCACCTTACTGGATATCATGACTGATATGCTTTACAACCCTGCCTTTCCGGCAGAGGAGCTGGAAAAGGAAAAGAAAAGAACAATTTCCGGTCTTGCTACTGCAAAAACGGATGCCAATGCCATTAATTCCAATATTTCTCGCGTCGTTGTGTACGGAAAAGATCATCCTTATGGCGATGTTCAGACGGAATTTACTACAAAAAATGTAACTCTGGATGATGTCAAAAAATATTACATGGATTTCTTTAAGCCAAACAACGCGTATCTCGTTATTGTAGGTGATATTACTCCTGCAGAAGCAAAGATCCAGGCGCAGAAATATTTTGGTTCATGGACAAAAGGACTGATTCCGGGATATACCTACACCAGACCTGTTCCACCTTCTCAAAGAAAAGTGTCATTTGGTCATAAGGAGGGAGCGGTACAGTCAGTCATTAATATTGCGTATCCTGTAGATATGAATCCCGGTAACCCGGATATTGTAAAGGCGGGTTTGATGAATTCGATTTTAGGAGGTGGTATCTTCAGTGGAAGGCTCATGCAAAATCTAAGGGAGAAAAAAGCCTATACATATGGCGCCCGTTCCAATATCAGCAATGATAAGCTCATAGGCGAATTCAGTGCTGGCGCCAGTGTTAGGAATTTAGTTACAGACAGCGCTGTCTATGAGTTTCTTTATGAGTTTGAACGTTTGGTGAAGGAGCCTGTTTCAGATGCTGATTTGCAGCTCGCTAAAAACAGTATGTCCGGAAGTTTTGCCCGCTCTCTTGAGTCTCCTCAGACGATAGCTAATTTTGCGCTTAATACCTACAGATATAAATTGCCGGAGGATTATTATAAAACCTATCTTCAAAGACTACAATCCGTTAGTGTTGGAGATGTTCAGGAAATGGCAAAAAAATATATTCTTCCGGACAACTGCCACATTATTGTTACTGGAAATAAAGAGGACGTCAGCGAAAAACTCAAAAGATTTGACGGCGATGGCTTAATTGATTTTTATGATCCTTATGGTGTTCTCATTGAAGAATCCAATGTTAAGATCGGTGATGGTGTGAATGCGAGTGGTGTAATTGAAGATTATATCCAGGCTGTCGGCGGTCAGTCAAAAAACATGTCTGTTCAAAATATTGTAACCATTATGGAAACTGAAATTATGGGTCAGAAGGCTACTTTTGAGACCATTACGGATAATATGGACAAATTTTCCCGAAAAATTTCTATTGACAAAATGGGCGTTATTTCTGAACAACGTTATAATGGTACAAAATTATTTGAATCTCAGATGGGTAAGACTACTGTGTTTACGGAAGGCGAAAAATTTGAACTTGCTGGAAGGCAATCAGGTGTATTGCCACAAATCAAATATCTGGATGGGAAATTCACCCTCACGCTTTCTGGTATTGAAAAAGTCAATGGAGCGGATTGCTATGTGCTTAAAGTTAAGGATGAATCCGGTGACACAGTTACAGAATATTACGATTTGAAAACCGCACTTTTGTCAAGAAGTTCTGCCACACAGGATGGACCTTCCGGTCCCGTTTCCGTGATCACAGATTACAGTGATTACAGGGATATAGGCGGTGGTATACTTCGGCCATTTAAAATGTCTCTTTCAGGTGGCATGCCATTTCCTTTAAATATGGAAGCCAAAAGTATAGAAATAAACAAAACACTGGCTCCTGATATTTTTAAGATTGATTAGTAAAACGGGGTTACAAATGTTACAAAAAGCTTCGTGATACTTCAGTAATTTTGCAGGCAAATGAGCAGTAATCTGGATATGGCATTTATAAAAATGTAATTTCAGTATTGCCGTGTCATAGTAATTTATTGTTGACATAATAAAAAAATTGAATAAATATGAGCAGTCCGGAAAAAATAAAGTGTTTGATTATTGGATCGGGGCCAGCAGGGTATACTGCTGCCATTTATGCATCCCGGGCCAATCTTCAGCCTGTATTGTACACTGGAAAGGAACCTGGGGGCCAATTGACTATAACCAATGATGTGGAGAATTATCCCGGATACCCTGATGGCGTAATGGGACCACAGATGATGGAGGATTTTAAAAATCAGGCCTTGAGATTTGGTACTGATATACGATATGAAATGATTGCAAAAGTAGATTTTTCAGGATATCCGCATAAAATTTGGTCTGAAACAGGTCATGAGATTCATGCTGATGCTGTAATCATTGCCACTGGTGCCAGTGCCAAATGGCTTGGAATTCCATCTGAACAGAAACTTATGAATAAGGGTGTGTCTGCGTGCGCCGTTTGTGATGGATTTTTCTTTAGAAATCAGGAAGTTGCCATCGTAGGTGGCGGCGATACCGCCGCAGAAGAGGCTACATATTTAGCCAAATTATGTAAAAAAGTTCACCTTCTGGTTCGTAGGGGCGAAATGCGCGCTTCAAAAATAATGCAGGAAAGGGTGCTCAAGACCGAGAATCTTGTGGTTCACTGGTACACAGAAACGGAAGAGATTCTTGGAGATGATGGTGTGACTGGCGTTAGAATAAGGAACATACAAACCAATGAAACGACAGAATTACAGGTTACGGGATTTTTTGTAGCCATAGGTCATAAGCCAAACACAGAACTTTTCGAAGGTTGGCTTGACATGGATGACAATAAATATTTAAAGGCTGTACCTGGTCGAAGTTTAACCAATATAAAAGGCGTATTTGTTTCAGGAGATGCAGCTGATCATATTTACAGACAGGCAGTAACTGCTGCTGGTTCGGGTTGTATGGCGGCTCTGGATGCGGAGAGATATCTTGCAGCAGAAGGTCTGATTTAATTTATATCCATTGTAAAATTCTTTATTATGTCTACTGCAAAGTTTAAACCGGGGGTTCTGTTTGGTGATGATGTTACAGCGCTCTTTCAATATGCCAATGATAATGAATTTGCTATTCCTGCCGTAAATGTTACTGGCACCAATACAGTAAATGCTGCACTGGAAGCTGCGAGGGAGGTGAACTCACCTATAATAATACAGTTTAGTCATGGAGGTTCAGCATTTTATGCCGGTAAAGGTATTTCCAATGCAGACCAGAAGGCGTCGGTAGCCGGTGGAATTTCGGGGGCACTGCACGTGCATCAAATGGCAGCATTGTACGGGGTTCCGGTGATTCTTCATACCGATCATTGCGCAAAAAATATTTTACCATGGGTAGATGGCCTTCTGGACGCCAGTGAAAAACATTTTGCAGCTAATGGGTATCCTCTGTTTAGCTCCCATATGCTTGATCTCTCTGAAGAAGATATCCATGAAAATGTGGAAACATGCAAGTCATATCTGGAAAGAATGCACAAAATGGGCATGACACTGGAAATTGAACTTGGAGTTACCGGAGGTGAAGAAGATGGGGTAGACAACACAGGAGTTGATAGTTCAAGGTTGTACACCCAGCCTTCGGAAGTTGCTTTTGCATATGAAGAACTGAAAAAGGTTAGCAACAGATTCACTATTGCTGCAGCTTTTGGTAATGTCCATGGAGTCTATAAGCCCGGGAATGTTAGCCTTCAACCGGTAATTCTGAAAAACTCTCAGGAATATGTGCAGCAAAAGTTCAATACAGATCCTAACCCGGTTCATTTCGTGTTTCATGGGGGTAGTGGATCTTCAAGAGAAGAAATTCGGGAGGCCATCAGTTATGGTGCCATTAAAATGAATATTGATACGGATACCCAATGGGCATTCTGGGAAGGCATAAAGGATTATTATGAAAGTAAGAAAGCTTATATGCAGGGACAGATTGGCAACCCGGAAGGAGAAGACAAGCCTAATAAAAAGTACTATGACCCAAGGGTCTGGTTAAGGTCAGCTGAAGTATCCTTTATCAGCAGACTCAAGCAGGCATATGAGGATTTAAACTGTATCCAGAGAAATATATGACAGAGGCAGATTCTCTATACAATTAATGCAATCAAAAACGGTAAAGCAGGGAGAGATTCTGCCCATAAATCGTAGTAATATTTTTCAGAAATAGTCGAATTTTGTGAAATTGGATTCGCTTTCCATATGGTAGTTCCCAGAAATATAGTCATGATACCAAATGCACCAAAATGGTTTATGTCCATGATAAATCTGTTGGTTAGCCATAAAGCCATTAATACCATGATGCCCATGAGGATGTAGCTGTATGTCTTTGCTTTGGGTATCCCCAGAATAGAAGCAATATTACTCTTTTCCGTAAGGATATCACGTTCTGCGTCGCGAATATCAAACAGAACCGATAAAACAAGGTAAAGAATAAAGGTTATAGCTGAATACATCCCGATAATATAAGCATCAGCATGTGCATCCAGCAAAGGTATGGCGGCTGTCACCATCGAAAAGCAAAGTCCAATCAGCAGGTTTTTTAAAAATGGAATTTGCCTTATTTTAAGCGCCGACGAAACATATGGATGAATGTATGCAACAGTTATGGTGACTGGAATGATGAGCCACCAAAGTGTTTTATTCCATACTTCTGTATAGGTAACTGAGATGATGATATTTATCCACATCCATCTCTTAAGCCATATCTTTGAAGATTGTATATGTAAGGAAGTATCCTGATAGATTTTATAATAGCAATAACAGGCAATAATCGCAGGAATAATCGATTTAATATATTCTTCATTTAACGGGTAATCCAGTGCATGATATGAAAAAATCATAAAGAATAAAGTGCACAGGCCTAGATGTACATAGGACGATGTGTACATGTGGATAACTTGATGTATACGGGAAGATAACATGGCCGGAGGTTGAGATGAAATGAGGAATATGATTAAACTCAAAGGTAAAAAAAGCAAACGATATTCATCATCGCGAATATTTGGAGTTGCTCTTTGTATTCTTTATATGTTTTTTTTGTTTAACTGAACTTTTCCCTTTTAATGTAATTTTTCTTTCCTGAATGACAGGCTTTTTTATAGGAGTATCTTTGGGTAATTGCAATAAATCAAAAAAAATATCCCTGGTCATTTTCTTCAGTTCTCCAGGTTGAAGGTTTCCGATTTTCAGGTCCTGAATCTGTACCCTAACCAATCTAAGTACAGGGAAACCAACCTGCGCACTCATTTTTCGGATTTGTCTGTTTTTTCCTTCTGTCAGGGTGATTTTGATCCACGATGTAGGGATATGCAGTCGCATTCTGATCGGTGGATTACGTTCAGGCAGGCCGGGAGGTTGCTTTAGTTTTTTAACATCGCAGGGTTTGGTAAAATAGGGACCTGTATCCAGCTTTATTTCAACACCACGCGACATTTTCAGTACCGCATCTTGTGTAATATCTCCATCTACCTGCACCAGGTAAGTTTTTTGTTTTTTACTTCCGGGTTGAAGAAGCAGCGTATTAATGCTTTTGTCATTGGTGAGCAGAAGCAGACCTTCAGAGTCTTTGTCAAGTCTTCCGACCGGATAAACATCCTTAGGAACCTTAACGATATCCTGAAGGCTGACATGATCAGGATGTGCCTTTGAAAACTGATTTATAACATTGTAGGGTTTGTAACATACATAATACAACAGCTGTGGTTCATTGGTCATGTGTTATACATTAAATCTGAAGTGCATAATATCTCCGTCTTCAACAATATACTCTTTTCCTTCTACATTCATTTTGCCAGCTTCCTTTACAGCAACCTCTGAACCATATTTAACAAAATCATCGTATTTGATTACTTCTGCACGTATAAAGCCTTTTTCAAAATCAGTATGGATGACACCTGCTGCCTGCGGAGCTTTCCACCCCTTGCGTATAGTCCATGCTCGAACCTCCTTGACGCCCGCTGTAAAAAAAGTGTACAGATTCAACAGCTGATATGCAGATCTGATGATTCTGTTTACTCCGGCTTCTTCAAGTCCCATCGCCTGTATGTATTCCATACGCTCCTCCCGGGATTCAAGTTCAGCAATTTCGGCTTCAATACCAGCGGAGATAAGCAGGATTTCTGCCTGTTCACCCTTAACAGCTTCCATAAATCTTTTTGTATGGGCATTGCCGTTAAGTACATCATCTTCATTGACATTGCATACGTACAGGATCGGTTTTGAAGTGAGCAGATACATGTCTTTAAAGAGCTCCTGGTACAATTCGTCTACTTCAAAGCTTCGAGCAGGTTGTTCTGCTTCAAGATGCTGGAGCAGCTTCTGTGCCCATTCAACTGCGAGTGCATCATCTTTGGAACCTGACTTTGCCTGCTTTCTCAGCTTGTCCAGTCTTTTTTCAACGGTTTCAATGTCTTTGAATATAAGCTCAAGATCAATGATCTGTTTGTCTCTTACAGGGTCCACACTTCCGTCAACATGAATAACGTTGTCATCCTCAAAACATCTGACAACATGAATGATGGCATCAACCTCACGAATATTTGCTAAAAACTGATTGCCAAGTCCTTCTCCCTTACTGGCGCCTTTAATTAGTCCTGCAATATCGAGAATTTCAACACTGGTGGGA
>Ga0169931_10001930_pt1 | contig 34103 bp, 24 predicted proteins | sample Kivu_15m_20L_FD_129675 | JGI IMG/M metagenome (GOLD analysis project Ga0169931, IMG submission 129675) | Freshwater microbial communities from Lake Kivu, Western Province, Rwanda to study Microbial Dark Matter (Phase II) - Kivu_15m_20L... | ecosystem: Environmental > Aquatic > Freshwater > Lake...
ATCGCCTCGTAGACCTCCTTGCGGTGCACCGGCACCTCCGAGGGTGCCCGGAAGCCGAGCCGCACGCGATCGCCCCGGATGTCGACGACGGTGACCTCGATGTCGTCGCCGATCATGATGGTCTGGTCCCGTTGCCGGGAGAGGACGAGCATCTCGAAGGACCTCCAAGGGGACGCGAGCGACTCGGGCGGGACTCAGAGCACGCCGGCGAGCGCCGGGCTCTCGATCGAGGCGAGTTCGTGACGAAGGCTCCAGCAGCTCTCCGCGCTCACCACCTGCACGCCGCGCCGGGTCGAGGCGTTCACGACGAGCGGGCTGCGGAGGTTCGCGGTGAGTCGGTCGCCGTGGCGGCTCACGAGCGCGAGCACGCTCGCGTCCTCCGAGCGATCGAGTCCGAGGACGATCGAGTCCTCGGGGCGGATGGTCACCTCGTAGTCGGGAACCCACAGCGCCGGATCGGTGACGAGGAAGGAGACCGCCGGATCATCGATCGCCTGCAGCCACCAGAAGACCTCGCGCGACTCGGCCCACAGGATCGCGAGGCGGCGGATCCGGGCGAACCCCGGCAGCCCCATCGGGAACTCGAGCACGCGGCTCGACTCGACCTCGACGCTGCCGAAGCGGACGGTGTGGACGAGCATGCAGGACTCCGCAGGGACCGACGCGGGCAGGCGGACGAGCCGTCCTTCCCGCCGTGTGCGGTGATCGGATCGACGTGGCGAGGCGCTGCAAAACCGGACTCCGTCGGGACCGAGGTCCGGCGAGGGCGCCGGTCCGGAGGACCTCCAGCGCCTCCGTACGATCCGCCGGTGCCCCCACTGCCCCACCGGTTCCCCCACCGGACCCCGACCGATCCCGGCGCCTCCCCCGCCGAGGGTCGGTGGTCGCTCGTCGGGCTGCTCGTCGCGGTCGGATTGGGGGTGGTCCTCCTCTCGACGAGGACCGGTCCCGACGCGGCGCCGATGGTCGTCGAGGCGCTTGCCGCCTTCGCCGCGGGATGGCTTCCGGCGGCGGCGTGGCTCCTTTATGCCTTCGGCGTCGGACGGGTCGTGGCGCCGCTCGTTCCGCGAGAGGTCTCCGGTCCGGAGCGGACCCTCGTGGTCGCGGCGCTCGGCGTCGGCGTCGGGGCGTGGCTCGACTCGCTCGCCGGGCGGCTCGGGATCCTGACCGCGGGCGGCGGCGTGGTCGCGTGGGGACTCGTCGCGGGGTTCGGCGTCCCGGCGGTCCTCGCCTTCATCCGCCGCGGTCGGGCGGAGGGCGTGCGCCTCGCCGCCTCCTGGTCCTGGCTTGCCCTCGTGCCGGCGCTCTCGGTCCTCCTTCTCGCGTCGCTTGCGGCGCCGGGCTGGCTGTGGTCGAGCGAGTTCGGCGGCTACGACGCGCTCTCCTACCACCTGCAGCTTCCGAAGGAGTGGCTCGGGATCGGAGCGATCGCGCCGCTCGAGCACAACGCCTACTCCCACCTTCCCAACCACCTCGAGGCGAGCACGCTCCACCTCATGGCGATGCTCCGCGACCCGCTTGCGGCGGCGATCCCCGCGCAGTCGCTCGAGGCGATGCTCGCGATCCTCGTCGCAGGGCTCGTGGGGGCGACGGTGCGCCGGCTCGCGGGCGGGACCGCCGGGCTCGTCGCGGCGGGCGTGCTGCTTGGGCTGCCGTGGATGATCGTCTGCGGCTCGCTCGCCTACGACGAGATGGGGATGCTGCTTCCGCTCGCGGCGGGGCTCGCGATCCTCCTTCGCGATCGCGCGGGCGAGGCGGATCGCGACTGGAGACCGCGGGCGATCACGGTCGGTCTCCTCGCCGCGACGGCGGTCGGCGCGAAGGCAAGCGCCGTCGGTCTCGTCGCGGTGCCGCTCGGCGTGCTGCTCGTCGCCTCGCTTCCGCCGCGGCGCTGGCTCGCCGCGGGGCTCCTCGGGATCGCCGCGGCGATGCCGATCCTCGCGCCGTGGCTCGTCCACAACCAGCTCACCGCGGGGCAGCCGTTCTTTCCGCTCCTCGCGTCGGTCCTCGGCGGCGGCGGGTGGAGCGCCGAGCAGGCGGCGATCTTCGATGCGGCGCACCATGGCGAGCTCGCGGGCGCCGCGGCGATCGTGCGGGAGTGGCTCCTCCACGGCGTCGGTCCCGCGCCCGTGGGCGGCGAGCCATGGCGACCGCAGTGGTCGCTGCTTCCGATCCTCGGGATCGCCTCGCTCATCGTGCTCGCCGGGCGACCCGCGACCCGATGGCTCGCCTGGCGCCTCGTCGCGTCGATCGCGGTCATGCTCGCCTTCTGGCTGCTCGCGACCCACCTCAAGAGCCGCTTCCTCCTCCCGACCGCGGTGCCGCTGGCGATCGCGGTCGGCGCGGCGTGCGCGCCGCTCGCCGAGGGAGCCGCCGCGCGTCGCCTGCTCGCCGTGGCGGTGCTCGCGTGGGGGCTCGTGCCGATCGCGATCTACCTCCGCGAGCGGGCGCCGGAGGGTTCGCGCTTCGGAAGCCCCGCCGCCGCGACGGGTCAGGTCGCGGCGGTCTCGGGCGAGCTGCACGCGCGGCTCCTCCGCGATCCGGGACGAGGCCGCGAGGAGCGGGCGTTCATCCTCTCGACGGCGCCGCCGTGGACCTTCCTCAACGACCCCGGGCTCACCGGCAGCGAGGGACGCGTGCTCCTCGTCGGCGAGAGCCGCGCGTTCTACCTCCGCCGCGCGGGCGAGTACGCGGTCGTCTGGAACCGCGGACGGCTCTCGCGGCTCGTCCGCGAGCATCCCGCGGATCCCGAGCGCTGGCGCCGCGAGCTCCGCGACGCGGGGTTCGACCACGTGCTCCTCGACCGCGCGATGATCGACCGCTGGCGGCGGGACGGCTGGTGGGACCCGGTCCTCACCGCCGAGGCGATCGAGTCCTTCGCGGACGCGCTTCGACCGCTGCAGCGATTCCCCAACGGAGTCGAGCTCCTCGCGATCCCCTCCGCTGCTGCCTCCGTCGAGGAGAATGTCCGCTGATGGCACGCCTCCTCCGCCTCGTCCCTTCTCTCGTCACATCCCTCGTCCTCGCCGGATTCGCCGGCGCCTGCGCCTCGACGGTTGCGCCGTCCCCGCCGGCTCGATCCTCGCCCGCGAAGACCGCCTCGAGCGAAGGGGTCCCGGTCGCCTTCTGGCAGGATCGCCCGATTCGTCGAGGCGACCTCGATCCGGCGCTCCTCGAGCTCTCGGGCGGCGTGATCCTGCGGGAGATCCTGCTCGACCGCCGCATCGTCGAGCTCGCCGCCGGTCGCGGCATCACCGCGACCGACGCGATGATCGAGGCGGAGCGGGCGCTGCTGCTCGCCTCGCTCTCCGACGATCCGGATCGCGCGGTCGAGCTCCTCGCGGCGGTCCGCGCGCGGCAGGGTCTCGGCGAGGCTCGCTTCGCGGCGCTCCTCAGGCGGAACGCGCTCCTCCGGACGATGATCGCCGGCGAGGTGACGCCGGACTCGGACGCGATCCGCCGAATCCACGACGTGCGCCACGGGGCGAGGCGCCGGGCAAGGATCATCGCGGTCAGCTCCTTCGCGGAGGCGGCGGCGCTTCGGGCGGAGATCGAGGGTGGCGGCGATCCGGCGGAGGTCGCCTTCCGCGCCTCGACCGACCCGAGCCGCTCGGCGGGCGGTCTCATTCCGCCGGTGACCCGCCTCGATCCCTCCTGGCCGGCGGCGTTCCGCGAGGCGCTCTTCGCCCTCGCGGTCGAGGAGGTCTCGGCACCGGTCCTCGTGGACGGCTCGTGGCTCGTCGTCGTGCTCCTCGGGGAGATCCCCGCCGACGGCGTCTCGATCGACGCCGCCAGACCCGAGCTCGAGCGCCTCGCGAGGCTGCAGCAGGAGCGGGTCCTCATGGACCGCATCGTCCGCGACGCCGCGGCGTCGCTTGATCCGCGGATCCTCGATCCGGCGCTCCGAGGCGCCTGGGAGCGGCTCGGCACCATCGCGGCGAGTCCCTGACCCGCCTCAGGTCCGGAGCCAGACGAGCCGCGCGACCGCCACCGGCAGGAGGATCGCCGCGGGCAGGAAGGTCGAGAGCGCGGGCGGCAGCCCCGGCACCTCGATGGTCATGATCGCGATCGAGCCGAGGATCCCCGGCACCGCGATCACCGCCGCCTGCACGCTCGACCCAAGCAGCGGACGCGGCTCGCGGAGCAGGAAGCACGGCAGCGCGATCACGAGGATGAGGAGGTTCACCGCGATCTGCGCGAAGCGACCGTAGTACGCCCGCGCGAGGACGTCCGCCTCGGGACCGCTTCCTTGGCGGAGCGCCGCGATCTCCGCGAGGGAGAGCATCTGCGAGTACTGCGCCGAGCGCCGCACCAGCAAGGTCTTCGGCGAGAGGTCGCTCTCGAAGAACTCGGCGGCGCGGCGCTCCTGCATGGCGCGGTCGCCGGTGGCGACCGGCTCGTCGCCCGCCCGGATCACGATCGACTCGCCTCCCTCGAGCCGCCAGCCTCGGGCGTCCTCCTCGTAGGTCGCGGCGGCGGCGGTGATCCGCTCGGACGCCCGGCCCGCCTCGTCGCGGCGGATGATGAGGACCCCGCGCAGCCGCCCCTGCTTGGGATCGAACGAGGACGCGCGGAGGAGCGCGTTCGCGGCATCTCGGGTCAGCGGCACCTCGTACTCCCGCACGCCGGCGGCGAGGATCGAGTTGTGCTCGCGGAGGAGCAGCGGCGCGAGCCGAGGAACCAGGACCTCGCTGTTGACGAGCCCGAGGAGGTTGAGCGCGAACGCCCCGAGGATGATCGCGAGCCCCACCCGGACCAGCCCGACGCCGGCGCTCATCAGCGCGACGAGCTCCCGGTGCTTGACCATCGAGGCGAGCGTGAAGCCCATCGCCGCCACCGAGGTGAGCCCGAGCATGAAGCCGTAGAACTGGAAGAACCGCGGTCCGTGGAAGTTGAGGACCGCCATCGAGATCGCCCCGGCGAGCGTCTCGTACCGCCCCGTCTCCATCGCCCGCTTCGCCGCGTCCACGAACTCGTCGATCTGCAGGATGACGTCGAGGGAGACCGCGAGCAGGAAGAGGATCCCGAAGAGGAGCACGAAGCTCCCGAGGAACCGCCCGACCACGAATCGGTCGAGGAGAAGCATCAGTTCCTCGCGTTCCGCCACCACGCGAGCGCGATCAGCCCGAGGATCGCTGCCTGCGTGGACCACATCATGAACAGCCCGCCCTCGGGACGACCCCAGCGGGTCATCTGCTCGCCGCTCGAGATGAGGAGCATGTCCGCGATCGCGGGGAGGAACACCAGGACGAAGATGCCCAGCGGCGCGCTCGCCCTCGACCGCATCGCGAGGATCGCGCCGAGGAGCGGCAGCAGCAGCCCCGCGAGCGGCTGCGCCGCCCGCTGGTTGAGCCGCGCGACGATGTCGAGCTGGAACCGGTCGGCGAGCGACGCGAGAGCGGCTGAAGCGCCGGCGATCTCGGCGGCGAGCCGCTGCCTCGCGGGATCGTCGCCCGGCGACTCCGAGACCTTCCGCGCCTCCACGAGAAGCGCCTGCGGATCCGTGGGCAAGGGCGCGGGGTCGCATCCGGCGAGCTTGAGCCCGCCGATCCGCGCAGGCCAACGACCGGGACGAGCCTGACCGCCGACCATCTCCTCGGCGGGAGTCCCGGGGGGCACCTCCACCTCGAAGGAGGGCGAGGCGCTGCGCGACCCGCTCTCCGGATCGAGCCTGACGACCGCGGCGGCGACCTTCGCTCGGCGCACCACCCGTCCACGCACGAGCTCCTCGAGCTCGATCGGTCGGTCGCGGAACGCCGGCTGCAGCGACTCGCCCTGGAGGCTGGCGGCCCGCACGCGGAGCCCACGGTCGGTCGCGGCGCTCGCGAAGGACGCCTCGCCGCCCGCCCTGGTCGCGCGGGCGAGGCACTCCCATGCCTCGAGCAGGCGGAGGTCCTGCTCGAGCGGTCGCGCCGCCTCGCGCATCGGCCGGAACTCGCCCGGCTCGCGGCGGGCCCGCAGCAGGTCGGAGAGGACGAGTCCCTTCGGATCGCCGGCGAGGCTGCGACCGAGGTCGATCGCCTCCGGGCTCACCTGCGGCAGCACCGCGACCGCCTGCTCGTCCGCCCGCTGCGCGGTCGCGTTCATGAGGGCGAGCTTGAGGATCGCCCCGTCCTCGCCCTGATGCACGTCGATCACCGCGTGCTCCGCGGTGAACTCGCCGCGCGGCGCGCCGCGGGAGAGCTCGATCGCCGCGACCCCGGAGAGGATCAGCCGCTCGCGGGCGCCGGTCTCGGGCGGATCCGGGACGAGGAACGCCTCGTCCGCGTAGATCTCGAGGTTCCCGACCCGGAGCCCCTCGCCCTGCGACACCGCGCCCACGAGGAGCCGCGCCGCGTCGCGGGCCAGGAGGTCCTGCATCGACATCCAGAAGGTCGGCGCCGCGAGGTGGACGAGGGCGAGGAGCCCGACGAGCAGGATGCCCCCGAGCATCAGGATCGGCGTCAGCACGCGCCGCACGCTGAGCCCCGCCGCCTCCATCGCCTGCACCTCGCGGTCCACGCTCATGCGGTGGTAGACGCTCACCGCCGCGAAGCTCGCCGCGAAGGGCACCGCGTACTGGAGCATCGGCACGCACGCGAGGAGGAGGAACTGCCCGAGGTCGCCGGGACCGATGAGGTTCCGGCTCAGCGGCGGCACCGCGGCGCCGAAGGCGATCACCGTCACGAGCACGCCCGTCGTGAGCAGCGTCGTGCGGAGGAGGTCGCCGAGGATCGAGCGATACAGGAGCCAGGGGGTCCGCATGAGCTCGGAGGCGCCGTCAGCGGAGCCCGTACTCCTTGAGCTTGCGGTAGAGCGTGCGCTCGCCGATCCCAAGGAGCGATGCCGCCTGCTCGCGGTTGCCGTGGGTCAGGGCGAGGGTCTGGCGGATCGCCTCCTTCTCGAGCCGGTCGAGCCCGACCCCGGCGAGCCCGCGGACCGAGGGCGCCTCGTCGCCCTCGTCGGCGCGGACCTCGGGCGGCACGTCTCGGAGGTCGATCGACTCGCCCTCGCAGGAGACGACCATCCGATGCACCACGTTGAAGAGCTCTCGCACGTTGCCGGGCCAGCGATAGGCGACGAGCCGCATCAGCGCGGGCTGGGTCACGACGGGGCGACCCCGACCGGCGTCGGCGGCGAAGCGTCCCACCGCGTGCGCGACGAGCAGCGGGATGTCCTCGCGACGGTCCCGCAGCGGCGGCAGGTGGATCTCGGCGCCGCGGATCCTGAAGTAGAGGTCCTCGCGGAAGGAGCCCGCGGCGATCATCGAGCGGAGGTCGCGGTTCGTCGCGCTCACGAGCCGCAGGTCGACCTTGCGGACCTCGTTCGAGCCAAGGCGGACGATCTCGCCGGTCTCGAGGACCCGCAGCAGCTTCGGCTGCATCGAGAGCGGCATGTCCCCGATCTCGTCGAGGAAGACCGTCCCGCGGTCGGCGTACTCGAAGACGCCCTCGCGGTCGCGCTCGGCGCCGGTGAAGGCGCCCCGGACGTGCCCGAAGAGCTGGTCCTCGAGCAGCGACTCGCTCTGCCCCGCGGCGTTGAAGGTGACGAAGCGGCGGTCCTTCCGCCGGGAGAGCCGGTGGATCGCCGAGGCGACGAGCTCCTTGCCGGTCCCGCTCTCGCCGGTCACGAGCACCGGGATCGAGCTTGGCGCGACCCGCCGGATCGCCGAGACGACCTCGCGGATCGCCGCGGAGCTTCCGATGATCCCCTCGAAGCCGTACGCGGCGTCCACCTCGCCGCGGAGCTGGCGGTTCTGCGTCCGCAGGAAGACCGTCTCCGCGGCACGCCCGACGAGGTTCCGGAAGACGATCAGGTCGAGCGGCTTCTCGATGAAGTCGTACGCCCCGCCCTGGAGCGCCGCCTTCGCGGTCGGCACGTCGCCGTGGGCGGTGACCATGATCGTCTCCGCCTCCGGCTGGAGCGCCCGGGCGAGCTCGAGGACCTTGAGCCCGGCGGTCTCCGACTCCATCACGAGGTCGGTCACGATCACGTCGAAGGCGCCGTGGCGGAGCTCCTCCTCCGCCTTGGCGAGCCCATCGACGATCGTGCAGACGTGCCCGGGCTTCCGGAGCGCCTCCGCCATCGCCTCGGCGTGATCGACCTCGTCGTCGACGATCAGGACCTGGGCACGGATCGGCGCGGCGGCGGAAGCGGTCTCGCTCATGCGGGGGCGGATTGTACGGACGCGGCATGGAGCTTCCCGCGTCGAGGTCCTCGCGACCTCGACGCTGCTTCTCAACGGATGCGCAGGGGGCGACCGATACACTCCCGCCGTGTCGATCGCCGCCTCGACGCCCACCTCGAAGCCTGCTTCCATGCCCGCCCCGTGCTCGCGCGAGTCGCGGAGCGCGAGTCTTCCCTCCGCGCGGATCCACCTCGTCGGGATCGGCGGCTCGGGCATGAGCGGTCTCGCGGCGATGCTCGCCTCGGGAGGCGCCCGCGTGAGCGGCGAGGACGCGAGCGGGGGCATGGTCGTGACCCGCCTTCGGGAGGCCGGGGTCGACGTCGCGGTGGGCGAGCCTGATGCGAGGAGCCCGGGACTCCCGCGCGGCGTCGAGTTCGTCATCGCCTCCGCCGCCATCCCCGCGGGACACCGCACCCTGCGGGAGGCCGCGGCGCGGATGATCCCGGTCCTCACCTATGCCGAGGCGCTCGGGCTCGTGCAACGAGAGCGGACCGGCATCTCGATCGCCGGCACCCACGGCAAGAGCACCACCACGTGCCTCCTTGGTCATCTCTTGATCGAGGTGGGGCTCGATCCGGGCGTCATCGTCGGCGCCCGCTGTGCCTCCCTCTGCGATCCCCGTGATCCGATCGCGGCGGCGGTGGGCGGCTCGCGGGTCGGCGCACGCACGATCCCCTCGGGAGCGCTCGCGGGGCGCCCGGGGCTCCTCGTCGCCGAGGCGTGCGAGTACCGACGCTCCTTCCTCGAGCACCGTCCGCGATTCGCGCTCGTCAACAACCTCGAGGCGGATCACCTCGACGTCTACCGCGACCTCGCGGAGATCATCGAGGCGTTCCGCGACTTTGCCCGCCTCCTTCCCTCCGCCGCCGAGGGCGGCAAGCTCCTGATCGCCCACGAGGGCGCGCATCGCGAGGAGGTCGCCGCCGGCGTGGTCGCGGCGGTCGAGACCTTCGGCTGGCATCCCCTCGCCGACTGGGTGGTCGGGATCGAGCCGGGCGGTCGCACCACGCTGACGCCGAAGTCCCCCGACCGACCTCGCCTCTCGTGGCGCACGCCGCTCCCCGGTCGGCACTCCTCCCTGAACAGCGCGGCAGCGGCGATCCTCGCGTGGTGGTCGGGCGCCGATCCCCGCCTCATCCCTGCCGCGATCGAGTCCTTCGGCGGACTGGATCGGCGCATGCAGGTCCTCGGGCGGCGCCGCGTGAGCGGCGGCGAGGTCATGGTGGTCGACGACTACGGTCACCACCCGACCGAGTGCGCCGCGACCCTCGCGGCGCTTCGCGAGTTCCACCGACCGCGCCGCCTCGTCTGCGTCTTCCAGCCGCATCAGCACAGCCGCACCCGTCAGCTCCTCGACGACTTCGCGCGGAGCTTCTCCGCCGCCGACCTCGTGCTCGTCCCCGAGATCCACTTCGCGCGGGACAGCGAGGCGGACCGCCGCTCGGTCTCGAGCGCCGACCTCGTCGCGCGGCTCCGCGCCGCCGGGACCGACGCGATGCACCTGCCGCGTGCCGAGGACGTGCTGCGGCACCTCGAGGCGAACGCCCGACCCGGCGATCTCGTGGTGACCATGGGCGCCGGACCGATGGACGCGCTCGCTCTGACCTACCTCGCCGCGCCCGCACGGCGGACGGACGTCGCGTGAGCGTCATGATGGCGAGCGCCTCCCGCCTCTTCTCCGACCTCGAGGTCGACGTCCTTGCCGACGCGCCGCTCGGACCCCTCACCTGGTTCGGGATCGGCGGGCGAGCCGACGCGCTGGTGCGTCCGCGGACCGTCGAGGCGCTCGCGACGCTGATCGCCCGCTGCCATCGCGACGGGATCGAGTTCCGCGTCCTCGGCGACGGGGCGAACCTGCTCGTCGCGGACGAGGGCGTCTCGGGGGTGGTGGTGAGGCTCGACCAGCCGGTCTTCCGCGAGCGGAAGCTCAACGTGCGGGGCTCGGTCGAGGCGGTCCGCGCGATGGCGGGCGTGAGCCTGCCGCGGCTCATCACCGACGCGGTCGGCGCAGGACTCGCCGGGCTCGAGGGGCTCGGCGGGATTCCTGCCTCGATCGGCGGCGCCGTGCGCATGAACGCGGGCGGCGGCTTCGGGGCGATCTCCGACTCGCTGCACTCGATCGCGGTCATCGACCGACGCGGCGAGATCGGCGTGCATCCGGCGTCGGCGCTCGAGCTCTCCTACCGGCATGCCTCGATCCCCGGGGCGATCGTGCTGTGGGCGGCGTTCCGGCTCGAGGAGGGCGATCCGGTGGCGCTTCGCGACCGGCTGAAGGAAGTCATGTCGTACAAGTCGAGCACGCAGCCGCTCGCGGGGCACTCCGCCGGCTGCATGTTCAAGAACCCTCCCGCCCGCTCGGGCGAGCCTGGTCCGCGCCCGAGCGCCGGCAGGCTCATCGATCAGGCGGGACTCAAGGGCACGCGGATCGGCGGCGCCGTCGTGAGCCCGCACCACGCGAACTTCTTCCTCGTCGAGCCGGGCGCGACCGCGGGCGACGTCATCTCGCTCGCCGAGCTCGTCGCGTCGCGGGTGGAGGACCGCTTCGGCGTTCGGCTCGAGCGCGAGGTGGTGGTCTGGGATCGTCGCCCCGTCGAGGAGTCCTCCTGATGCCCGAGTCCTCCCGAACGATCCGCGTCGCCGTCCTGAAGGGCGGTCCCGATGCAGAGCACGAGGTGAGCCTCCGCTCCGGGGCGGAGGTCGCGAAGGCGCTGCGGACCTTCGGCGACCTCGAGGTCCTCGAGCAGGTCGTCGACCGCCCGAGCGTCGAGGACCTCCGGGCGCTCGGCGTGGACGTGGTCTTCCCGGCGCTCCATGGTCCCTTCGGCGAGGGAGGTCCGCTGCAGGACCGGCTCGAGGAGGCGGGCATTCCCTACGTCGGCTGCGGTCCCGACGCGTCGCGCCTCGGGATGGACAAGCTCGCCTGCAAGCGGCGGGTCGCCTCGCGCGGCGTGCCGGTCCTCGAGGATGACCACCTCATCGAGGGCGTGCCGAGCCGGCTCGAGCCGCCCGTCGTCGTGAAGCCGATCGACGACGGCTCGAGCGTCGGCGTTCGGCTGTGCCGGACCGCGGCGGAGTTCGCGGCGGCGCGGCGTGACCTGCACCCCCGCTTCAAGCGGCTCATGGCGGAGCGGATGGTCCGGGGGCGGGAGATCACCGTCGGGATCCTCGACGGGCATGCCCTGCCGCTCGTCGAGATCGTGCCCGCCGTCGAGTTCTACGACTACGAGGCGAAGTACCTCCGGGACGACACCCGCTACGTCGTCGAGCCGGCGCTTCCCGCAGGGATCACCGACGCCTGCCGGCGCCACGCGGTCGCGGCGTTCGAGGCGGTCGGCGGGCGGGACCTCGCGAGGATCGACTTCCTCGTGGATGCCGATGGTCCATGGTTCCTCGAGGTGAACACCATGCCGGGCATGACCGATCACTCCCTGCTCCCCAAGGCGGCGGCGAGGGTCGGCTGCTCGATGCCGGCGCTCGGCCGCCTGCTCGTCGATCGGGCGCTCGCCCGATCGACTTCGGTTGGCGCAGCGCCGCGTCGAGTCCTCCGCCCGGTCTGATCGGGGCATGGGGCACGCCGTCGAGCGGCGGGTGAAGATCGCGCCACGTGGATGCCGATGACCGGCACCAATGCCCGCGAAGCCCACGAACACCTCCGCGCTCCGCCGTCGGCTCGAAGCCCTCTCGACGTGGTGGAGCGACAAGGTCGCCTCCTGGCTTCCCGAAGGCTCGCCTCGACGGGTCTGGTGCGACCGGACGGGTGGCATCCTCGTGGGACTGGTGGTGATCCTCGCCGGGGCGTGGGGCGTGCCCCGACTCGTGGCTCGTGCGGACCTCATGAGCCGCGAGCAGCCGATGACCGCCGGCGGTCCCACCGTCCGCTTCGCGCATCCCGAGTGGATTCCGGACACCGAGATCGCCCGCCTCGAGGTCGCCGTCCGCAGCGAGTTCGCCGACGCAGGCGTCTTCGACCGCTCGGCGATCGATCGCGCGGCGGCGTCGCTCGAGCAGAGCGGATGGTTCGATCCCGGCGTCGTCGTCCAGCGGGTCGGACGGAGCGAGGTCCGCATCGTCTCGCAGCCTCGGCGCCCCGTGGCGTTCGTGCGGCACGGCGGACGAGACCACCTCATCGACGCGCAGACGCGGATCCTTCCCGTCGCGTGGACCGCCGGCGACGCGCCCTTCGTCGGGGTGGTGATCACCGGCACGACGCAGCCGCCACCGGAGCAGCCCGGGATGCCGTGGAGCGGCACGGCGCTGCGGCAAGGACTCGCGGTGCTCGCCCTGATCTCCGCGAAGCCGTGGTGCCGCGAGGTCTCGGCGATCGACCTCTCCGAGGTGCGCGATGGAGGACCGATCACGCTCCGCACCGTGAAGGGCGGACGCATCGCGTGGGGCTCGGTCGAGCCCTCCGCCGCCGAGGTTCCCCTCGAGACGCGGGTCGCCTACCTAGACCGCCTCCACTCGGTGGTGGGCACGATCGAGCCGCCGCCCGGGCGCGATCTTGACGTGCGCCTCGACTACCTCGCCACCACGCCGAGCCGCGCTGGCTCCCAGCCGCTCGCCTCCGCGAAGCGCTGATCGCCCTTCTCCCGCAGACTCGCCCCTCGCGATCGCTCCGCTCGTCATCGCTACTCTCGACATCATGAACCCGAGCCCCCGTCGCGACGAGCCGCCGCCGCGGGGGCTGCTGCTTCTCTCCGCCGCGTGGATCGCCCTCTCGGTGCTCGTCGCGTTCGGAACCCGCCCGCCGCTCCTCCCGCTCGCCGCGACCTACTCGCCCGCCGTGCGGCTCTCGCTCATCGTGCTGCTCGGCGGGATCCTCATCGCCTACCCCCTGCTCCGCCTGACCCAGCCCGTGCCGAGCCGCCCGACGCGCCGGGCGATCCTCGATCTGGCGGTCCTCCTCGGCGCGATCCACGCCTATCTCTGGCCCGTCCGACTCGCGACGCCGTGGTCGCTCGAGCGGACCGCGGCGATCGACACCCTCCTCTGCGGCGCGGCGCTCGCGGCGGTCGGGCTCGTCCTGCTCGGGACGAGGCGCGAGCGTGGTCGAACCTCGTGGATGCTCCTCGTCCTTGCCCTGACCGCCGGTCCGATCGTCGCGGGACCACTGCTCGCGGCGATCGCGGGGACTTCCTCACTCGGTGATGGCTCGCTCGACGTTGGCTCGATCGCTCCGGTGCTTCCCTTCGTCGCGCTCGAGCGGCTCGCCTCCTCGACCACCGTCCCGCTCGGCGCGGACGAGTGGAGGCTCGCCCTCGTGCCGGCGATCGCGGGCGTCATCCTGCTGGTGGTCGCGATGGCGATCGCGGTCGGGACGAGTCGAACGCCTCCCCGACCGAGGGCGTCGACGGGGCATGGATAAAGCGACTGCCTGACCGTATCCTCTCGCCTGCGAGCCGTCGGCGATGAGTCGTCCGCTAGGGGTCGGGTCGGCATCGTCGACGTCCCGGTGGTCGGGGCGGGTGCGGCGGTCGCGATCCTGAAGGTTCCTCCGACGCGAGAGGGCGTCTTCGCCGACGCCGCCCCGAGCTTCCCTCGATCCCATCACGTTCCCGAGCGCAGGTGCCACCATGGAAATCCTGACCCCCGACGAGAAGCGACGCCTCGAGGTCGCCCTCCACGAGCTGCACGCCAAGGGTCGTGAGCTCATCACCCGCATCGCGGAGGCGCGGGCGCTCGGGGACCTCCGCGAGAACGCCGAGTACCACGCTGCCCGCGAGGACCAGGCGCAGAACAACGCCCGCATCCGGCAGATCGAGGACCGCCTCGCCAAGGCGCAGGTCACCGACAGCAGCTCGCTCCCCGAGGACATGGTCTTCATCGGGGCGACGGTCCGGCTCCGCGACGTCGAGAACGGCGCCGAGGACCTCTACCGGATCGTCGGCGAGGCGACCGGCGACATGTCGGTCGACTACGTCGAGGTGACGGTCAACAGCCCCCTCGGCTCCTCGCTGATGAGGGCGCGGATCGGGGAGACCGTGCGGGTCGATCTTCCCCGCGGCGAGCGGCGGTTCCTGATCGTCGAGATCGTGACCTGAGCATCGCGCCAGCGACCGCGGCATGAGCCACCTTCCCCTGGCCGTCCTCGCGGTGTCGATCCCGGAGATCCTGGCGCTCGTTGAGTTCGTGGTCCGCATCCTGATGGTGATCGTGGTCCTCGTCCGCAAGGCGAGCCGACCCTCGGTCGCCGCCGGGTGGCTCGTCCTCGTGCTCGCGGTGCCCTTCCTCGGGGCGTTCCTCTACTTCACCGTCGGCGAGACCCGATTCGGTCGCCGGAGGATCGAGCGCCACGCCAAGATCCTGACCCGCATCGACCAGCCGTGGCTGCGGCAGTTCGAGTCGCCGCACGCGGCGATCCCCGAGTCGAGCCCGATCCCGCGGGAGCTCGCGAGCGTCGCGACCAAGGTCGCCTTCGGCGAGCCTCGCGCGGGGCACCGACTCCGCCTCTTCTCGAACTCCGACGAGTCGATCGACGCCATCATCGCGGAGGTCGACCGCGCGACCGATCACTGCCACCTCCTCTTCTACATCTGGCTCGACGACGCGACCGGACGACGGCTCGGCGAGGCGCTCTCGAGCGCCGCCGCGCGGGGCGTCGCCTGCCGGGTGCTCCTTGACGCGGTCGGCTCGAAGCACTTCCTCCGAAGCGAGACCCGCCGCGCGATGCAGGCGGCAGGCGTCGAGGTCGAGGCGGCGCTTCCGGTGAACGTGGTGCGGATGCTGCTCTCGCGGCTCGATCTCCGGAACCATCGGAAGATCGCGGTGATCGACGGTCGCGTCGGCTTCACCGGCAGCCAGAACGTCGCGGACGCCTCCTTCGCCCCGAAGACGAAGTTCGCGCCGTGGATCGACTGCATGGTGCGGATCGAGGGACCCGCGGTCCGCGCCCTGCAGACGATCTTCGTGATCGACTGGCTGCTCGACGCGGCGCCCTCGCGGGCGGAGCTGCCGGTCGAGCGGGTGCTCTCGATCGAGCCGCCCTGCCATGCCGACGGCGTGGTCGCGCAGGTGATCGCGACGGGTCCGAACTATCACCAGCACGCGGTCACCCAGATCGTGCAGGCGATCGTCCACCTCTCGCGACGAGAGCTCGTGCTCACGACGCCCTACTTCGTGCCCGACGGCGCCACGCTCACGAACCTCGCCGTCGCCGCCCGCCGCGGGGTGGACGTGCGTCTGGTGGTGCCCGCCCGCAACGACTCGAGGCTCGTCGACCTCGCCAGTCGGGCGCTCCGCCGCCCCCTGCTCGAGGCGGGCGTCTCCATCGAGGAGTTCCACGGCGGTCTCCTCCACGCGAAGACGATCGTCGCGGACGGCGAGGTGGGCGTGGTGATGTCGGCGAACCTCGACCTGCGGAGCTACGAGCTCAACTTCGAGTGCGGTCTGCTCGTCTTCGACGAGGGATTCGCGAAGGAGCTGCGGGCGCTCCAGCGGAGCTACCAGGCGAGGTCGACCCCGGCGCCGGTCGATGCCATCGAGGAACGCCCGCTCCACGTGCGGCTCGCGGAGGGACTCGCCTCCGTGATGAGCCCGCTGCTCTAGTCCCGCGGCGGGCGGTCACTCGGCGGCTGGTTCCGCCCGCACGACCTCGAGCACCTGACCCGGGCGAACGTCCTCGATCCGCTGGCGGAGCCCGTCGGGCCAGAGCACCTCGATCGTCAGGGGTCCAGCGCCGGACGGGAGACCGAAGTGCGCCTCGGGGCGAAGGTTCGACTGGAACGGCCCGCCTCCCGAGAGCCATCGCCGCAGGGTGCCGCGGGAGGTCTCGAGCGAGACGACCGCGCCGATGCCGGCGCGGTTCGCGATCCCCTGCCGCGGATCGCGGAGCCGCACCCGCAGCCAGCGGGCGGGATCCGGATCGGCGTCGTTCGCGATGAGCCGCAGAGGTCCGTTGAGCTCGGAGATCACGAGGTCGACGTCGCCGTCCTCGTCGAGGTCGGCGAAGACGGCGCTGCGGTCCACGTGCGGCTCCCGCGCCCAATCGCCCACCTCGAGTTCCTCCTCGAACCTGGTGCCCGCCCGACGGAAGACCTGCGGTCGCTGGCGGTAGGGCGAGTCCATCGACTCGACGGTCGCCTGGGGATAGACGTGACCGTTGACCACGAGGAGGTCCTCGGCGCCATCGTGATCAAGGTCGAAGAACCCCGCCGCCCAGCCGAGCGAGGAGCGGCTCGGCGCCGCGAGCCCGTAGGCGGCGGTGCGGTCGTCGAAGATCCGCCCGTCGAGGTTGAGGTGCAGCGTGTTGGTGTCGCTCGAGAAGTTGGTGCTGAAGAGGTCCGGTCGACCGTTGCCGTCCACGTCGGCGATCGCGAGCCCCATCGTCGCCTGCGCGGCGCCCTCGAAGTTGATCGCCGCGCCGGAGGCGAGTCCGCGCTCCTCGAAGGTCCACGGCGCCGTCTGGACGAAGAGGTGGTTCGGCTGCGAGTCGTTGCCGACGTAGACGTCCGGTCGCCCGTCGCCGGAGAAGTCCGCGATCGCCGCGTTGAGCCCGAAGGCGGGCGCGACCGCGAAGCCCGCGTCGGCGGTGCGGTCGCGGAAGGTGCCGTCGCCAAGGTTCTCGTAGACCCGGTCGGGCGCGGCGTCGTAGCCGCGCGGCCCCGCGAGCACGGCGATCCCCTTGAAGCGGGCCTCCATCGGTGGCTTCGAGGGATCGAACCCCACGTAGTTGGTCGCGAAGGCGTCGAGGTCGCCGTCGAGGTCGAGGTCGCCGAGGGCGATCGACGTGGTCCAGCCCGGATCGCCGAGCCCCGATCGCGCCGAGGCGTCCTCGAAGGTGCCATCGCCTCGGTTGAGGAGCACGACCTCCGGTCCGTAGCAGGCGATCACCAGGTCCTCGAAGCCGTTGCCGTCGAGGTCGCCCGCGGCGCCGCCGAAGCTCCAGCGGCGGTGATTGATCCCGCTCTCGGCGGTCACGTCGCGGAAGCGAAGTCCGCCCTCGTTCCGGAAGAGCCTCGCGCCAGGTCCCTGCTCGGGATCCTCGAGGGTCGCCCCGTTGGGCACGAAGAGATCGACGAGCCCATCCCGATCAACGTCGATGAGGACCAGACCGCCACCCTTCACCTCCAGGATCCGCGTGCTCGGCGTCGCGCCGGAGGTCACCGTCATCTCGAGCCCGCTTCCCCTCGTCGCGTCGCGGAGGCGGATCGGAGGACCGCTCGGCGCCGCGGCGCTCGGCGCGGAGGGTTTCGGCGCCGGGGATCCCTCGCCGCAACCGGTCGCGAGGATCAACGAGGTCGTCGCGCCGAGTCTCCACGCCACCCTCATGGCGAGGCTCCGGGCGAGTCCGGCGGAACCTCTCGACCAAGCCTCGCGAGGGCGTTCCGCCACTGGGTGGTGGCGTAGGCAGACTCCGTCTCGCGACCGAGCCGCGCCTGCCCCCTCGCGAGCTTGCTCCACGCCTCGTGGTGATCCGGCCAGCGATCGACGCAGCGCTGCCAGAGGACCACCGCCTCCTCGACGCGGTCCTGGCGGTAGCGGAGGTCGCCGAGCCGTGCCTCCGCCTTCGCGATCTCGCGGACGAGCGCGGGACTTCCCTCCTGCCGGCGGATCGCCTCGAGGAGCCACCGCTCCGCCTCGACTTGGTCGTCCTTCTCGAGGGCGATGACGCCGAGGGCGAACGCGGAGTCGCCCTCCTCCGGCACCGACTCCGCGTGGAGGAGGAACTGCTCGCGGGCGAGGTCGTGCTCGCCGAGATAGAAGAGCGCCCACCCATGAAAGTGCGGCACGTGCCGCCGTTCCGGAAAGGTCCGACCGGACCTGGCGATCTCCTCGTAGAGCGGTCGAGCCTCGCCGTAGCGCTTCTGCTTCGCGACCGAGACCGCGAGGAAGAACCTCGCGCGATCGCTTGCGGGCTTCTCGGCGAGCACCGTCCGAAGCGCGGTCTCCGCCAGGTCAAGCCGTCCGTCCGCCATGAGCCGGCGGGCGGCATCGATCCGAAAGTCATCGGGCGAGGGATCGGGAAGCGCGGCGGGTGTCTGGTCAAGCTGGCGGGACGCCGGGGGGGCAGCGTGGGGCGTCGGGGTCGCGTTCGATGGCTCGCGATCGCAGCCCGAGCCGAGACCCAGCGTCAGACCTGCGGCGATGAGCATCGATCTCGTCTGCCCCCATCGCCCCTGACGGGAGTCCGTCTGTGCGTTCAACTGGGTCGGATCCGAGGGAGCCTGATCGAGCGGCGTCATCCGGGGGTCGAGGATAGTGCGACGACGTCCCCTCCGACGTCCGATCCACCCATCCCCGCCGTAGACGGAGGCTCGAGGCGATTCAGGATTCGGACCACAAATGTCGAAACCAACACCCCACAGGTCCCGTAGCCGGTCTATTTTTGACCGGTCGGCGGGGATCGCCGCCGAGGGTTCCTCCTCGGGGACATGCTGGATCGAGATTCCGCGGTCAGGACGCCCCGCGATTCCCTGCCGAGATTCCTCCGACGCCCGAGAGCCACTCCCGTGCATGACCGAACGAACCCCCTGCGTGCCTCCGCCGTCGCCGTGACCCTTCTCGTCGCCTCGGCGGGCTCGGCGGGCGACCTCTGGATCCAGCCAAAGGCGGGTTCACCGCTCCGCGGTCTCACCACGCAGGAGCTCGCGCTCTTCCAGGCTGGACGCGTCCTCTACACGACGCCCCTCACGGCGGCGGATGGTCTCGGACCGATCTTCAACAAGAGCAACTGCCAGAGCTGCCACTCGACCCCCGTCGGCGGCTGGGGCAACATCGCGGTGACGCACTTCGGTCTCGAGGACAAGGGCTCCTTCGAGTTCCTCGAGTCGCTCGGCGGACCGCTCCTGCAGACGCAGACGATCTCCGTCAGCTGCGGAGAGTTCGTGCCTCCAGAGGCGAACGTGGTGATCACCCGCGTGACGAACAGTTCGATGGCGTTCGGCATGGTCGAGGCGATCCCCGACGCGGCGATCGCCGCGAACGCGGACCCCGACGACGCGGATGGCGACAGCATCTCCGGTCGCGTCCACTGGGTGCGCCCGCTCGAGACGCCGAATGGTCCGCTGCGGGCTGGACGCTTCGGCTGGAAGGCGCAGGTCGCGACGGTGCTCTCCTTCTCCGCGGACGCCTCCCGCAACGAGATGGGCCTGACCAATCGCCTGATCCAGACGGAGAACGCGCCGAACGGCGATCCCGAGCGGCTCGCGAACTGCGATCCGGTCGCGGACCCCGAGGACGCGCCCGACGGCGATGGCTTCGACTTCATCGACCGCGTCACGCACTTCCAGCGCTACCTCAGCCCGCCGCCGCAGACGCCCCGCTCCGGCATGACCGGCGAGGCGCTCTTCAACGCGGTCGGCTGCGTGAAGTGCCACCGCGCCGACTGGACGACCTCCAGCGATCCTTCCCTCGAGGCGGCGATCCGCGGTCAGGCGATCCGCCCCTACTCCGACTTCCTGCTGCATGACATGGGGCTCCTCGCCGACGGCTTCCCCGACGGCGACGCGAGCGGGCTCGAGATGCGGACTCCCACGCTGTGGAACCTCCGCACCCGCGACCCGATGCTCCACGACGGCTCCGCCGCCGGCGGCACGTTCGCCGAGCGGGTGACGACGGCGATCGCCCATCACGGTCCCTTCGGCGAGGGCGCAGCGAGCGCCGCCGCGTTCGCGGCGCTCTCGGAGGTCGAGAAGTCGCAGGTGATCGACTTCCTGAACTCGCTCGGTCGGCTGGAGTTCGACCACACCGGCGACGGCAAGGTGAACCTCGCCGACTTCGAGCCGTTCCGGGCTTGCTACGTCGCGTCGGCGGCCGCCTACTCCCCCGACCATCCCTGCGCGGTGTCGGACATCGATCAGGACGGCGAGCTGACCCCGATCGACGTCGAGTACTTCCTGCTTGCCTACGAGGACGAGAACGGTGACTGCGACTCCGACGGCGTCAGCGACCTCGAGGAGATCCTCTTCGGCACGGGAACCGACAAGGACGGCGACGGCGTTCCGGACGACTGCGTCGCCTGCCCCGGCGACATCAACCTCGATGGCGTCGTGAACGGCGTCGACCTCAGCACCCTGCTCGCCGGCTGGGGCGGTCGCGGATCCGCCGACCTCAACGCCGACGGCACCGTGAACGGCGTCGACCTCAGCATGCTGCTCGCCGCGTGGGGCTCCTGCTCCTGAACGACCCTTCCATCTCCCCTCCCGACCATCGATCGAATCCTGCGAGAACGACGCTCATGACTACTCGCCTCGTCGCCACGACCCTGCTGACGTCCCTTGCCTCGACCGGCGCCGCCCCCGCGCAGGAGCCGTGGGTCGTCTACCAGAACCAGACCTCCACGCGGCTCGTCGCGCCGCCCTCGGCGATCGTCAACGACAACCTCGAGAAGGTCTTCACCTGGGGTGACTACGACCACGACGGGGACGTGGACGTGGTCATGGTCCGCAAGTTCCCTGGCTCGATCACCGGCGGCTTCTCGAACTTCCTGTTCATGAACGAGTCCGGCGTGCTGGTCGACCGCACGTCGGAGCTCGCGACCTGCTCGGACATCGCGCCCTACCTCGGGTTCCCCGATCCGACCAACGACCGGCGGGTGCACTCGATCGACGTCGACAACGATGGCTGGCTCGACCTCGTCACCTGCACCACGATGAGCGACGGGCTGGACTGGCACCTCGGCCAGCCCCGCGTCTACAAGAACCGCGGCGACGACGCCTCCGGGAACTGGCTCGGCTTCTGCTACGAGCACCAGCGGTTTCCGCAGATGTACGCGGGAACCAACACCGTCGCGAACCCCCGCTTCTGCGACTTCGCCTTCGGCGACTTCAACGGCGACGGGTTCGCCGACATCTTCATGACCGACTACGACACGCCGGAGACGAGCGGCACGCAGTGCATCGACCTGAACCAGGACGGTGACACGAGCGATCCGGGAGAGTGCCAGCAGAGCCCGGCGGAGAACCCGGCGCACGACTTCAACAACCGCCTCTACTACAACTGGGGCAACGCCGCAGGCGGTCCCGGTCCGGGGCACTTCTACGACACCGGCACCACCAAGATGACCGCGTCGCAGCTGGCGTCGGCGTTCGGCAACGCCGCGAAGGCCGCCGACTTCAACGGCGACGGGCATCTCGACATCGCCCGCGTGAACACGCTGACGGGAGGTCAGGACGTCGGCGTCCTCTACGCCAATCCCGCGAACCTCGGCAACTCCTTCGTCGGACCGGTCTCGATCTCCGCGGGCGCTCCCTACAACATCGAGCCGGGCGACCTCAACGGCGACGGGCGCATGGACCTCGTGGTCATCGATGACGGCAAGGACAAGTACCTCATCAACAACGGCAACAACGCGCAGGGGCAGGCGACCTTCACGAGCTACACGATCGCCGACAGCCTCAACGAGTTCGGCAACCGGACGCGCATCGCCGACCTCGACAACGATGGTCGACCGGACGTGCTCGTCGCCGACGTCGACGCGGACCTGCCGGAGTTCTGCCCCTCCACCGGTCGGCGGATGCACGTCTACCGGAACACCGGCGTGACCAACGCGATGCTCGACGAGATCGGGCAGATCATTCCCAACGCGCAGCTCGCGAACACCTACGACACCGCCCCGATCGACCTCGACGGCGACGGCTGGCTCGACCTCGTGATCGCCCGCTGCCAGGGCGTGTTCGTCTACATGAACGTGCCTCCGATCGGGATCACCTACCAGTATCCGCAGGGTCGGCCGACCACCGTCGAGCCCGGCGTCGAGACCAGCTTCCCGGTGGTCCTCCAGATCGCGGGCGGCGGATCGATCGAGGCGGGCACCGCGAAGCTCGTCGTCTCGATCGACGGCGGCGCGTGGATCGATCGACCGATGACCGAGCAGGGTGGTCAGTGGATCGCCTCGCTTCCGGCGACCTCCTGCGGCTCGACGATCGCCTACTACCTCTCCGCCGACCTCTCGAACGCGGGGATCTACCGAGACCCGACGACCGCGCCCGCCTCGAGCTTCTCGGCAGGCGTCTCGAGCGGCATCGAGACCATCTACGTCGCCGGCTTCGAGTCGAACGACGCCGGCTGGATCGTCCAGAACGACGCCTCGATGACGCAGCCGGGATGGCAGCGGGCGATGCCCAACGCCACCGTCACCGGCGGCGTGCAGGCCGCTCCGGGCAACAGCCCCGAGGGGCAGTTCTCCTTCGTCACCTACAACGGTCCCCCCGGCGGTCTCGCGGGCAGCTACGACCTCGACCTCGGACCGACCCGGCTCACCTCGCCGAGCATCCCGCTCGGCGGCGAGGACGCGGTGATCTCGCTCCGCTACTGGTTCTTCTGCAACGACGCGGGCAATCCGGTCGAGCAGGACACCCTGGTGTTCGAGTTGTCCGGTGATGGCGGCGCGACCTGGAACTCGAACTCCGTGACGCTGCAGATCACCTCGAGTGCAAGCACCTGGCGCGAGGTGTCCTTCCCGGTCTCCTCGGTGATGACTCCGCCGCAGCAGGTGCTGATCCGCGCCTCCGTGAACGACACGCCCAACAACTCGGTGACCGAGGCGGGCATCGATCAGGTCCGGATCGATCGCCCCTTCTGCGATGATCCAGGTTCTCCGGCCGACCTCGACGGCGACGGCGTGGTCGGCGGCTCGGACCTCGCCATGATGCTCGGGATGTGGGGCGCCTGCCCGCCGAAGGGAAGCTGCGCCGCCGATCTCGACGACGACGGCATCGTCGGGGGGTCCGACCTCTCCATGCTGCTCGGCGCGTGGGGCTCCTGAGTTCGGTGAGTTCGGGAACCACGCCACGCGAACGGACGACGCCCTCGGCGAACGCCGAGGGCGTCGTGCTTGCTGGACCGTCGTGCCCGCCGGTCCGGATCCGACGCCGCGACGACTCGCGTCCCGGCGAAGGACGGGTGGTCGGCGATCAGCACGCCTTCACGGCGCGGCGGATCGCCTCGAACTTCGCCTGCTTCCGGGGGTCGTTCGAGACCCACCGATAGGCGATCTTGCCGGAGGCATCGACGACGAACGCCGCCCGCTTGGCGACGCCCTTCATGCCGAAGAGATCCCGGTGCAGGGCGCCGTAGGTCCGGCAGGTCGTCTTGTTGAAGTCCGAGAGGATCGGGAACGGGATGTTCAGGTCCTCGCGGAACTTCTTGACCACGAACGGGCTGTCCACGGAGACGCCGTAGACCTCGCAGCCCAGCTCGGTCCACTTGGTCCAGTCGTCTCGGAAGGTGCACATCTCCTCGGTGCAGACGGGGCTGAACGCCAACGGGAAGAAGAGCAGCACGACCTTCTTGCGACCGAAGACGCCGGCGAGGTCCACCACGTGACCAGGGGCATCGGGAAGGGCGATCGGCGGGGCGGGTTCTCCCTTGCGGGCAGGCATGGGTCTCTCCTCAAGGAACTTGGGTGAAGTCGTCTCGCCGGACCGTGACCGGCGAGACGCTTGGTTGGACCTACAGGGGGACGGACGATAGCGACGGGAGGCGTGGGCATCGCGTCGCCCCGTCCGGATGCCACGGTCGAACTGCCGGACGCCTCCCGCCGACCTCTCCCTCGCCCTCTTGCCCAAGTTCCGGGGATGGGTGGAAACCGCAAAGTTCCCGTTGGCAATGTGCAACTCGGGGTTATCTTCCAAAAGGCAACCGCCGATACCGACTCGGCGTGCGCAGGCGGCGCGGACGGAACACGCCGCAATCACAGCAGTCCGGTGAAGACCGGACAGAACGAACGCCTCGTCGTTCCCCGGAGCCCTCGATGAACTCTTCGATGAACCCACGCCGCGGATTCGCAAGTTGGATCACGGGTGCAGCGGTGTCCGTGCTCGCGACCACCACCTTCGTCGCCCCGGCTGCTGCCCAGTGCGGAAACCCGGCCGCCGGCGACTGCTGCAGCGCGAACGGCACGCCCTTCTGCAGCGATTCGGAGTGCTGCACGCAGATCTGCGCTGCGGATCCCTTCTGCTGCAACACGCAGTGGGACCAGATCTGTGCCGACGCGGCGACCGCGAGTTGCGCCGTCTGCAACGGCGGCGGCGGCTGCGAGTTCGAGGTCTGCGGCACCGGCGGCGACTGCTTCGAGGTCCACCCGGATCCGGGCTGCAACGACTCCGCGTGCTGCTGTGCGGTCTGCGAGTTCAACGCGTTCTGCTGCGAGGTCGAGTGGGATGCGGGCTGCGTCGACGAGGCGAATGCCCTCTGCGGCGGCGGTGGAGGCGGCTGCGGCGACCCGGGCACCGGCGATTGCTGCAGCGCGAACGGCACGCCCTTCTGCGAGGACGAGGCGTGCTGCACCCAGATCTGCGCGATCGATCCCTTCTGCTGCGAGACGTCGTGGGACGGTCTCTGCGCCGACCAGGCGGCGAACCTCTGCGAGTCCTGCGGCGCGGTTCCCTGCCCGACCAAGTGCGATGGCACCGAGGTGAGCGAGGACGAGCCCTGCGGCGAGGACACCGACGGCGGCTGCAACAGCGAGCCGCCGCTCTTCCGTGATCTCGGCGTCGTCGAGATCGGCGACAGCGTCGCGGTCTGCGGCAACGCCTGGGCCGCCGACAACACCCGCGACACCGACTGGTACTCCTTCACGCTCACCGAGCTCTCGGAAGTCACCTGGGCGGTCAAGGGCGATGGTCCCTTCGTCGCCTTCCTCGTGACCGGCTCCTGCCCGCCCTCGGTCCTCGAGGTCGGCACCGGCTCCTGCCCGGTCAGCGTGACCAAGTGCCTCCCCCCGGGCGAGTACGTCGCGTTCACCGCGATGAGCGTCTTCGGCGGCTTCGCGTGCCCGGGCGTCGACTACGTCGCGACCCTCTCCATCGCCTCCCCGGAGAACTGCCCGGCGGGTCCGCCGAACGACTTCTGCGCGAACGCGATCCCGGTCGAGGAGGGCGAGACCCCCTTCGACAACACCAACGCGTTCACCGATGGTCCGGTCCTCCCGGCGAACTGCGCGAGCTTCGGCAGCAGCCAGATCTTCAACGACATCTGGTTCACCTACACCGCGACCTGCACCGACGAGATCACGGTCAGCACCTGCGATACCGCAAGCTTCGACACGCGGCTCGCGATCTACACCGGCGAGTGCACCAGCCTCTCGCTCGTCGCCTGCAACGACGACGGCTCCGGCTGCGGCGGCTTCACCTCCCGCGTCAAGTTCGACGCGACCGCCGGAACCACCTACGTCATCCGGCTCGGCGCCTTCGGCGCGACGCAGTTCGGCAGCGGCACCATGCTCGTCTGCGGCTGCAACGTCGAATGCCCGGCGGCACCCGGCTGCGGCAGCCCCGACGCCGGTCCCTGCGGTCAGGCGAACTCGACGCCCGGCTGCGACAACGTGGAGTGCTGCGAGTTCATCTGCGAGATCGATCCATTCTGCTGTGCGACGATGTGGGATCAGATCTGCGCGAACCAGGCGAACGCCCTCTGCTTCGCCGAGCCCTGCAAGGCTGGTCAGAACTGCCCGCCGGTCTCGGTCCCCGAGGGCGAGCCTTGCGGCGAGGACGTGAACGGCGGCTGCAACATGCCCGGCGGCGCCGATGGCACCACCGCCCTCGAGGTCGGCGACACGGTCTGCTCGACCTTCTGGGCCGCCAACAACGTCCGCGACACCGACTGGTATCAGTTCACCATCACCGAGGACAGCGACGTGACTTGGGCGGTCAACTCCGACATCGAGGTCGTCGCCTTCATCATCTCCGCGACGTGCCCGCCGACGATCATCGGGACGGATGACGCCGGCACCTGCCCGACCGTGGTGGCGACCTGCCTCCCGCCGGGCACTTACCGCGCGTTCGCCGCGATGCCCTTCTTCAACGGGATCGCCTGCGGCGGGACCCTCAACAACTACACCGCGACGCTGACCGCGTCCGCGACCGACCAGTGCGGTCTCGACAACGATCAGTGCTCGGGTGCGATCGCGATCCAGACCGGCGACACCTCCTTCAGCAACGTCGGTTCGTTCAGCGACGGCGATCCGCTGCCAAGCCAGTGCATCAGCTTCGGCAGCGCCATCATCTACAACGACATCTGGTTCAAGTGGGTCGCCGACACCAACGGCAACGCGACGGTCTCCACCTGCAACCAGGCGTCCTTCGACACCCGCCTCGCCGCCTACATCGGCACCTGCGACAACCTCACGCTCGTCGGCTGCAACGACGACGCCACCGGCTGCGCCGGCTTCACCTCCAAGATGGAGCTCGACGTGACCTTGGGCGTCACCTACTACATCCGCGTCGGCTCCTTCGGCGCGACCACGCAGGGCACCGGCGTGCTCACGATCGGCGAGGGTGGCTCGGGCGGACCGGAGAACGACAACTGCAACGGCGCGTACGAGCTGCTCGACGGCGTGACGCCGGTGAACAACTTCAACGCGACCAACAGCGGCGTCCTCCTGCCGTCGGCGTGCACCTCGTTCGGCAGCGTGACGATCTACAACGACGTGTGGTTCCTCTATGACGCGACCTGCAGCGGGACGATCACGATGTCCATGTGCCCCGCCGAGGGCGGGTCCGGCACGTTCGACACCCGCCTCGCGGTCTGGTCGGGCGGATGCAGCAGCCTCGCCATCGTCGCGTGCAACGACGACTCGTGCGGTCTGCAAAGCAAGGTGACCTTCCAGGCGACCTGCGGCGAGACCTATCTCGTGCAGCTCGGCGCCTACGGCACCACCGGCTTCGGAAGCGGCAACCTCTTCGTCGGATGTGCCGGCGGCGAGCCCTGCGGCAACGAGACGCCCGGCGACCTGAACGGCGATGGCGTGGTCAACGGTCTCGACCTGACGCTGCTCCTCGCGGCGTGGGGTTCGAACAATCCGGTCGCCGACATCAACCAGGACGGCATCGTGAACGCCCTCGACCTCAACATCCTGCTGGCGAACTGGTCGTTCTGAGCCGTCAGGATGGGGCAACCCTCCGAGTTCCTCGACCCCCCGGGCCCGTGCCCGGGGGGTTTTTCCTTTCCATCGACCTCCCGACTGGCGAGGAACCCGGTCGGCGCCAGACTCGTAGCGACGCACCATGTCGACTCCCTCCCGTCGAACTCCTCATCGTGGCTGGATCATCGCCGCCGCGTCGCTCGCGAGCGGGATGGCGGGGTCGGCGCTAGGGCAGGTCTGCGGGTCCGGCGGCTCCTGCGTCCAGCCCGGCACGCAGCCGGGCTGCGAGGACCTCGACTGCTGCGTGGCGGTCTGCTCGCTCGACCCCCTCTGCTGCACGAGCGCTTGGGACGGGAGTTGCGCGCTCCTCGCGAGCGAGCTCTGCATCGGTCTCTGCGGGGCGAACGCGAGCGGCCCCTGCACCTCGCCCCACGCGAATCCCGCCTGCAGCAACGAGGCGTGCTGCGAGCTCGTCTGCAGCCTTGATCCCTTCTGCTGCAACGTGCAGTGGGACTTCACCTGCGCGGTGCTCGCGGGCTTCAACTGCACCGGAGGGCCCGGCACCTGCGGCGATCCCGGCGCCGGAAGCTGCAGCGAGCCGCATCCGACCGGGGCATGCAGCGACGCGGAGTGCTGCGAGGTGGTCTGCTCGCTTGATCCATCATGCTGCTCGAGCGGCTGGGATCTCCTCTGCGTCTCGCTCGCGGACACCTACTGCCTGACCGGCTGCAGCCTCACCTGCCCCGAGGGCACGTTCGAGGAGCAGGAGCCCTGCGGCGAGCGGGTCAACGATCCGTGCCTTGGCGCCGGAGTGGGTCAGGCGCCCGAGATCCTCCGGTGCGACGAGGAGGTCTGTGGTCGCGTCTTCGTCGATCCCAAGACGGGCGACTACGACTCGGATGCGTACTCGATCACCGTCCCCTTCGTGGGCGGCGAGACGACCCGGATCCGATTCACCTTCACGATGGCGTCGGAGGGCTTCCTCGCGGTGCTGCCGCAGGGGTGCACGCCGCTCGACGCCGCGGCGCTGGTGATCGAGACCTCGCTCTGCGCGACGGTCGTCGAGACCCCCTGCCTGCCGCCGGGCAACTACCTCTGCCTCGTGGCGCCCGGCACGCCGGATGCCCTCGGCGGCCCCGCGCGGGACTGCGTCGCGGGGGCGTATCGGCTCATGGTCGAGTGCCTTGAGGCCTGCGGCGAGGTCTGCGGCGACGCCGAGGGGGCGTGCAGCCTGCCCCACGGCGGACTCGGATGCGAGGACCCCGAGTGCTGCGCCGCGGTCTGCGCGATCGATCCAGCGTGCTGCGTGGACGGATGGGACGAGCTCTGCGTCGACGAGGCGATCACCGCCTGCGGGCTCACGCCGCCGCCGAACGACCTCTGCGCGAAGGCGATCGACGTGCCGCTCGGATCGACTCCTTTCTCGAGCCTGCTGGCGACGACCGATGGTCCCGAGCTTCCTGCGGCGTGCGACGAGGGCTTCGGGCTCTCCCTCGAGGCGGACGTCTGGTTCCGGCACGAGGCGACCTGCAGCGGTCCGCTTCGGATCGAGACCTGCGCCGACCTCGGCTTCGACACGCGGTTGGCGGTCTACGAGGGCGCCTGCGCGAAGCCGGCGATCCTCGCGTGCAGCGACGACGCGCCCCTCTGCTCGCCAACCGGCGCGAGCCGCGTGCTCATCGACGCCACCTGCGGCGAGGTCTACCTCATCCGCATCGGCGGCTTCAAGGGAGCCGCCGGCGCCGGAGTCCTGACCCTCACCTGCCTCGGCGGTCCCTGCGTGGATCCGTGTCGAGGAGACCTCGACGAGGATGGCACGGTCGGTGGCGCCGACTTGACGATCCTCCTCGCCGCGTGGGGTGCTCCGGGACCGGTCGGCGACCTGAATGGCGACGGGATGGTGAACGGTGCGGACCTCACCGAACTCCTCGCCGGCTGGGGTCAGTGCCCATAGGTCAGCGTCGGGTGGTCGAGCACCTTCCTGCGGCGTGACGCGACGACGCGACCGACATCACCACGGCGCCTCGTCAGCGACGGTCCTCGGCGAGCCCCGGCGTGCTCGGCGAGAGCGCCCGGCGAAGGACCTTCCCGGTCGGATTGCGCGGCAGCGCCGCGAGGCGACGGATCTCCCGGGGCACCTTGAACTGCCCGAGGGTCTTGCGGCAGTGGCTGCGGAGCTCGGTCTCGTCGAACGACGCGCCCTCCACGAGCTCGACGAAGGCAAGCGGAAGCTCGCCGCGGCTCTCGTCGGGCATGCCGATCACCGCCGCCGCCTTGACCGACGGATGCGCCTCGAGCACCTCCTCGATCTCCCGCGGGAAGACGTTCTCCCCGGCGATGATCAGCATCTCCTTGATTCGACCGGTGATGTAGAGGAACCCATCGGCGTCGAGCCGTCCCATGTCGCCGGTCTTGAGGAAGCCCTGCTCGTCGAAGGCGTTCCGGGTCTCCTCGGGACGCTTGAAGTAGCCCCGCATCACGTTGGGACCCTTGATCCGGACCTCGCCGTCCTCGCCGGTCGCGCAGAGACGGCCATCGGGCGCCACGATCCGCTCCTCCACCTTCGGCAGCGCCTTGCCCACCGTCCGCGGGCGACGCTCGTGCGGTCGGCACCAGTTGGTCACGGGACCCGTCTCGGTCAGCCCGTAGCCTTGGTCGATCGTCACGCCGAACCGTTCGCGGAATCCCTCCGCGACCGAGTCAGGCAACGGCTCGCCTCCGGAGACCGCGAAGCGGAGCGAGGAGAACGCGTCGTCGGGCGCGTGCCGCTGCAGCCGCAGCGCGTTGAACATCGAGGGAATCGCCACGAACGCGGTCGGACGATGCTCGACGGCAAGGTCGCACAACCGCTTCGGGTTGAAGCGGGCGGTGTAGATCGCACGGCAGCCGGTCGCGAGCGGAAGCAGCGTGAGCACCGTCAGCCCGAAGCTGTGGAACTGCGGCAGCACGCCGAGGATCACGTCGCGGCGCGTGAAGTCCGCCCACGCGCGGCACTGCGCGATGTTCGCGCGGAGGTTCTCCTCGGCGAGCATCACCCCCTTGGGGCGGCCCGACGTGCCGGAGGTGTAGAGGATCACCGCCGGATCGTCCTTCGGAAGATCGCGGATGAACCGCCAGCGAGGGAGCCCCTTGAAGCGAGGCTTGAGGTCCTCCAGCCGAAGCTGCTTGACCGACGCGGGCAGTCCCCCGACCAGGGTCACCATCGGTCCCACCGTCACCACCGCGTCGAGCTCCGCGTCGGAGACGATGAACTCGATCTCCTCCCGCGAGAGCAGGTAGTTGAGCGGCACCATGGTGCGACCGAGGGTCCAGCCGGCGAGCATCGCCAGCGGGAACAGTCCCGAGGTCGGCACCATCACTCCGATCCGCGGCGCTCGGGTCGCCTCCTCGAGGACCGAGGCGAGGTGCAGCGATCCGACGGCGAGGTCGATCCCGCGCCACCGCCGCTGGTCGTCGATCACCGCCTCGCGCAGGGGCGAGAGCAGCAGCCTTCGGCGGATCGTTCGGGCGAGTCGCATGTGGTGCCTCGTCGGATGCCCACCGTGGGTGGAGGCGGTACGGTACCGACGCACGACGGATTCCGAAGTCCGGACGCCTCGGCGGTCGATGGCGACCATCGAGCGAAGGATCGCCTCGGGAGGCTCGACGGATGAGCAAGGTCGCGGTGGACGGACGCGGGATGCAGGCGATCGGACGTTCGACGGGACGAGCATGGCTCGCGATCGTCCTCGCGGCGCTGACTCCCTTCGTGACGACCGGCTGCTCCTCGTCCGCTCCGAAGAGTTCCGGACTCGATCAAGCGACCTCCGCCTACTGGCGCGGCGACTTCAAGCAGGCCCGGACGCTCGCCGAGACCGCGGAACGCCAGTCGACCGGCGTGAAGCGCGAGGAGGCGGCGTACCTCGCCGGACTCGCGAGCGCCCGGATGGGCGACCTCGACGCGGCCGAGGCGAAACTCCGCGAGGCAGCGGACTCCTCCGATCGCGACCTCGCGAGCCGGGCGTCCGTCTCCCTCGGTTCGGTCGCCCGAGCCCAGGGCGAGGACGCCAAGGCGGCGGCGGCGTACCGCCAGGCGGCGGTCTCCCCGGATCGATCGATCCGAAGTCGAGCAACCACCCTCGCCGGAGGTGGTGCCGACCTCCCCTCGAGTGGCCCGTCCGCATCACCCTCATCGATCTCATCGACCTCCTCGACCTCGTCGGGCACCCGATTCACGATCCAGGCGGGTGCCTTCGGAGGAGAGTCGACCGCCCGCGACCGGGCAAGGGAACTCGCGCCCCTCGCCCGCCAAGCCGGGCTCGGAGCCCCGCAGGTCCGCCCGATCCGCGCGGGCGATGGTCGGGCGCTCTGGGCGGTGCAGATCGGCGAGTTCCCAAACCGAGTCGCCGCTGGCTCCGCCCGGGATCGCCTCGGGCACCCGACCTGGGCGATCGAGAGCGTGGGCGGCTCCTGATCCCGCCTCCCCGCGGAGGCTCGTCGCGCGCTCCGCGAGGCGCGGCTCGAACGCGTCGCCGCCGCGCCCCTCGTCTCCGACCGACTGCCCGTTGGAGGCTCCCCTACAGTCGCGGGTCGTCGGAGCCGCGCATGACGTCGATCCTCCCGATTCTCCTCAGCTTCGCCGCGTTCCTCCTGTCGTCGCCGCCCGCGGCGCCAGACGCGATCGACGCGGCGGCGATGGGGTCCGGTCGCGACCTTCCGCCGAACCTCCTCGAGCCGATCCCCTCGCGCGGCGGTCTCGGCGAGATTCCGGGAGCCGATCCAAGCCTCACCTGCCGCCGCATGCTCGGATCGCCCGCGAGTCGCGCCGCCGAGGAGGAGATCAAGCTCATCCGCCGGCGCTGGCTCGGCACGCGGCGCGATCCCGCGATGCGGGCGGAAGGCATGCGGCTCCTCCGCGAGATGACCGCCCCGACCTCGCTCCTGCCCATGCACGCGCTCCTCCGCGAGGAGAAGGACGACGTGCGGGAGTTCGTCCTCGAGCACTTCGCGTCGCTCGGGTCGCCGGGGCAGGCGGCGCTCGCGTGCATCGCGATCCGCGATGCCGATCCGGCGCTCCGCCGCGCGGCGATGCGGCGGCTCACGATTCCCGCCGATCCGGGGGCGCTCGCCATGCTCGACGAGGCGCTCCGCGACACCACGCACGCCGTCGTCAACCACGCCGGCGTGGTCGCGTCGCACCTCCAGGCGCTCGGCGCGATCCCGCATCTGATCCTCGCTCAAGCGACCGCCGACACGATCTCGCCGGGCGGCGGTGCCGCCTGGATCGCGATCGGCACGCAGATCTCCTACATCGCGAACCTGATCCCGATCGTCGGCAACAACGTCGCGACCTTCCAGCCGGTGCCGGGCACGGTGATGGAGGGCGTCGTCCTCCAGATCGACGGATGCGTGGCGTACTCCTACCGCGTCGACGTCCACCGCACGCTCGTCGCGATGACGACCGAGGACTACGGACAGTCGACCGAGTCGCTCGGCTACGACCCCCGGGCGTGGCGGATCTGGTTCAACGAGGTCTACGTGCCGTTCAACCGCGACCGCGTCGCGGCGATTCGTGCGATCGACGCCGCGATCGGGACGAAGGACGAGCCGGCACCGAGCGGCTCCTGACGTCCATTCATCCGTCGCCCCGACGCGTCATCCCGCCATGGACTCGATCGCCGAGGCGAGCTTCTCGTACTGCGCAGGTCGGTTGTAGACCATCGCGGAGATCCGGACGAAGCGGCGTCCGCCCCACTCGATGCACGGGATCTCGATCCCGTGCTCGGCGAGGAGCGACGCCTGCAGCTGATCGACCCGCTCGAACCGCCGCGCGACCGCCGACGGGAGCTCGATCGACGCGATCGAGCCGAGCAGCGAGCCGTCGAGCGGGGTCATCGGGGTCGAGCCCCATCGCTCGACGAGCATCGCGTGAGCCCAGGTCGCCAGGGCGTGGTTGTGCGCCCGCACCTGATCCCACCCGAGTCGCCCGAGGTCCTTCAGCGCATCGACGGCGACGATCCACCCCGAGACGTCGCGGGTCCCCTGCCAGTCGAACTCGGTCGTGAATCCCTCGCCATAGAAGTGGCTCGTGACGTTGGGATGCACCCGGGAGCGCACCCGCGGATGAGTCCAGAGGATCGCCGTGCCGAGCGGCGCGCCGACCCACTTGTGAAGGTTCGCCGCGTAGTGGTCCGCGTCGAGCGAGGCGAGGTCGACCTCGATCATGCCCGGTGCGTGCGCTCCATCGACGAGCGTCTCGATCCCCGCGCGACGAGCGATCGGAACGAGCCTCTCGACCGGCATGCGCACGGCGGTCGGCGAGGTCACGTGATCGATCAGGAGGAGCCGCGTCGGCGCGACGAGCCAGGGAGCGATCGCGGCGACGATCGAGTCGGCGTCGGCGATGGGAAGCTCGACCGGAACCTCGACCACCTCGATGCCCGACTCGACCGCGAGGCGACGCAGGGTCTGGCGCACCGCGTGGTAGACGTGGGTCGTCGTGACGACCCGGTCGCCGCGACGGAACGCGACCGAGCGAAGCGCGGCGTTCACGCCCTCCGTCGCGTTGGTGACGAACCCAAGACCTGATGGATCCGCCCCGAGGAAGCTCGCGACCGCCTCCCGCGAGGGCGCGAGGTACTCCCGCACGCGGCGACCGAGGTGCTCGATCGGCTGCTGCTCGATCCGGTCCTGCCATGTCCGCTGTCGGGCGAGGAGGTCGCGCGTCCTCGCCCCAAAGCTGCCGTGGTTGAGGAACGTCACGGCCGGGTCGAGGTGCCACCGCCGGGGATCGACCAAGGTCGCTGGCTCGAGGACCGGAGGGGGCTGCCGGGGGACTGCTCGCCCCCCCGATCCATCCACTCCGCGGGTCGAGGTGGGGAGAGGTGGACGGACGTCCCGAGGCGTGGGTGCAGGCATGCCGCCGAGACTACCGCCCGCCGGGATCAACGCGGTCGACGCGTTCAACGCAGTGTCGCGGCCTGCCATGGCGTCGGAACCCTGTCCGCGGGCAACGGTCGAGGCACCCTCGGGACCAATCGCCCCCCGAGACGGCTTCCCCGAGCAGTCGCATCGAGCCTCCACGCAAGCCCGGAACGCCTCCGAGGGTCGGAGTCGCGCGATCGACGCCCGCCCGATCGACGCCCGATCGATGCC
>Ga0169931_10001931_pt1 | contig 34098 bp, 13 predicted proteins | sample Kivu_15m_20L_FD_129675 | JGI IMG/M metagenome (GOLD analysis project Ga0169931, IMG submission 129675) | Freshwater microbial communities from Lake Kivu, Western Province, Rwanda to study Microbial Dark Matter (Phase II) - Kivu_15m_20L... | ecosystem: Environmental > Aquatic > Freshwater > Lake...
AAAAGCACTTCAGTATTAAATTACTGACCTTTTTTAAAGTATCAAATTATAAAATTATGAAATGATAAAGATATCAATTATTCTACTTGTAGTATTATACTTAATAATGATAGTATTTTGTATCTATATAAACTCTAAATCTAAAGATAAACTATCAGTTGTATTAAGTATTTCAGATATTTAATCAAAAGATCAAAGACAAAATGCTTAAAAAATGAAATTTATTATATAAATGGCCATAAAGAATGTTGAGTTTGATATTAAAAATTAGTTAAATGAATATAAAGCCCAAAGACGTAGACAACAACCTAAATAAGCTACTTTAAGTAAAGTCATAAAGATTTTTTTATTATTCTTGATAATTATAGGATTAGCGAATCATTTGACAGTACTTTTCATAACAAACTCAACAATAATTAATGAATTACAAAAATTATAAAGAATAAGACAACAAAGTCATAACGGTTTATCAGTCTATATATACTCTTCTCTTTATGCTAATAAGTTTTATTATACAAACAGCATTTCAACTAAAGATCTTAATCACTTGAGAGGATAAATTTAATAAGTCTATATAGATTTTTATCAATTATCAGTTTTCAATCCAAAAATTTTATCATAATTGTAAACATTCTTTTTTTATAATAGCTGTTAACTTATGATTGCTAAGGCAAACTTAACAAAATAAAAGTGTCAAGTCACTTTTCCAGGTTATTCGATATAAAATCCTTTTTAATTAGGCTTTTTTACATATGCACAACGTCAAATATTTTATTTAACATCAAATTTAACATAAAATTTTGCTCATACTGGCATATATTCTAAATAATTGACAAATATTCACTTATATTTTGCTCAACAGCTTTAATTATAAGGTGTCAGCTTAATATAACAATCTATTGATACGGTATAATTTTTGACCATATATATTATCACTATAGACTGTCTTTATTTAATAATATTCTTAATAATTTATCGTTACTTTAGTAATCAATACTCAAGAATGAAAAAAATATCTGACTTCTTTAAGGTCAAGCCAAAGAAATAAAATAAAGATAAATAGAAAACAAATAACAATAAAAGTAAAAAGGAAATTTAAAATCAAAAATCTATATAAAAACTTATAAAAGATGATAATTAATAAAGATAATTACTTTCTTGACAATGATTGAATCATAGTTATTATTTTTAATCATAATTTTTTATATATTATTTTAATTTATACATATTTTTCTGTATTAAATATTATTTTAAATTATAATTATTGATGATAGTAAGTATATTATCATTTATATAGTTCATTTGTAATATTTTTTCATGATTTTATTTTATTATTTTCGCACTTTTGTCTTAATCTAAGATATAAATGTCAATTATTATACATTTGGGTATGAAATAGAATGTTTCTATATTATTTATAGGATAGCATGTTCTTATCTTTGCAATTATGCGTATTTCATGTAATAATAAGCACCAGAAACAACAGATTTTAGCTTAATATCAGTAGTTGTTTTATTAGTACTTTAGTATTCTCCAAAAGTTGACATTTATTCAAGCTTATCAATCACACAGTCCTGCTACTTACCATCCATATTTAATTTAGTAATAACTTCTATCTTACCATAAATAAAAAACATAACTTTATCAAATATTTATCCTTATTTTTTAATAATTTATCCTTTTTAATAATGTTGCTTCAAAAGGCATAGAGCTAAATGCATTTTTTATAAATTATTTAAAGACTAAATTATATAATATTTTTACTTGAAAGTATTAATTGACATTTAAATAATGATGGCATTTTTATATTTATTATTTTTTTGTAAAAATTTTCAAAAAAGAGCTTTCTTTAATTCTCATTAATTTAACTTTCTTTTTAACAATAGCTTCTTACAATCGATTTTTTAATTTGAATACAATTTATACTTGTCCAAATATATGAAATACTTTTAATGTTTTATGTTTTATTAAAGATTCTTTTAATTATATTTCTCCATCTAAGATGATATAAATATATCTTTATAAGCCTTTTTAATATTATTTTTGATATATATTGACACCTTATTAAAATTATATGGCATCTTGATTGATACATAAGTTTATAAATTGCTATGATGTTGTATCAAAATATTTTTTAAAAAAAGGAATCTTTGAAATAGTTTTAGCAATTTATATACCTTAAAATGGCATTTTGTCATGTTCTTACTTTATTAAGACTGAATATATTTGCTCGATTTAGGCTTTCAATTCAAGAAAATGTTCTTCCATTCTTCTTTTTATAATAACTATATACGCATAATTTACATAATCAAATAGTTTATATTATGATTATATAAACGGTATAATAATATCACATATTATAAGTTATGAGCAAAGGATAAATTTGTAAATTGATCGTATAAAGAAGCAGCCAACTGACTAATTTAAGAAAAAATTTAACGTATAACAATCTGTATAAAATTATATATATAGTAATAACTATAAGCTAAATTACATGGCTGCATTAGCATATCTTATAAAAGATTCAAATACTCAACCTCAGGCATATTAATAAATATCATAATTGATAGTAACAGCTGATGCTTCTATCGCAAAATCTTTAGCATAATAAATCATAATACATATCCCTAAGCTTCATACAAAAACAAATTTAGATTAGCATATAATATTTTGGACGAAGGCATATGATGGGTCAATGTAAAGGCATGAATATCCAAATTATAAGATGATATTAAAAAATATAAAGATTAAGTAAAGGGATAGAAATTTATCAGGTCAATACAAAGATTATTTTTAAAGATTCTCAAAAAATTATAATTAATTACATGACTAACGCATATAATTTTTTTAAGATTTCGATGATTCGATGCTAAGCTAATCGCTTGACAACGATAGTAGATTATATAATATAATATATCTCAATATTATGTAATTGAAAATGGTAAAAAACAAAGTAAATTCTTAAAAGCTATCATAATAATAATTACATGAACAATTAAATAAATTAAGATATTTTATAAAATTAAAAAAGCCACAATATCTATCAGAACATTAGAACAAAGAGTATTAAAATTAAATAAAATGGGCAGAATAATATATAAGACATCAATAACAAAAAATGAGAAAAAATCCAAATGTAAGTATAAATCAGACTTTTCAACTGAGTCTTGACTAATAAAATATATAAATCATAGATAAAAAATAATTTTAGAACAAAAGAATATTTAAAAATTCCCCTAAAAATTCATCTAAAAATTCCCCTAAATAACATTTTGATGATTTTTTAGATCTTAAATCGTCAAAAGGAAAACCATAAAAAGACAATGTTATAATTCGACCTGTAGTGAATTAAACTTATAACATATAGGATACAAAAATGCCAAAATATAAACCTTCTCACAAAGGAATATTCTCTAGCTATGCCAGCCCAATCAAAAAAATCAATTAAGATTATTAAAATAGTAAAATGGATCTATCCAAAAGAATATCTTCACAAAACTAATAGTATCCATAATACAATCACAAAAATAATAAAAGCTATGAAGATTAAGAAATAGAAAATTTAGTTGTTTATAAATATGGTGGCAAAAGTAGCAAAATTAATTAAATGCCACAAAAACCAAGAGATTTTTCAGTCACTTAAAACTATTTTAAAAAAGATAAATTGTATGCAACAAATTAAATAGCTTCACCAACTTACCCCAAGTAAATGATTAATCATTCAAAATCTCAAACACTTAAACAATGGCAAAGAAATTAGAATATGAGCCCTCAACACTCTAGATGCAAGTTATCTGAATTTACATCTGATAAAAAGCAAAGAAAACAGCTAGTTCCTCGTAATCAAATATCATTTCCTTAAGACTTTGCCATAAATCCATATTTACTTCATTTTGACGATATTAATAACCTAGTTAATTTTAGACGCAATTGTTTCTAAAGGAATATAACTCTTTATACCTCTTCAAGCTTAGTAATTAATTGTAATATTACAAAATAGGCAAATAATCAAATAAAAGTATAAATAATATATAAAAATCATTAAAAAACTTCATTACAAATATAAAGTGTATATAAAATTCCTTTGTGTTATACAATTCAAAAGAAGTCAAAAATTAATAAACGATTTACATTGAATAATTCGCTATCTCATGTTTTTAGCATAGGAATATAATAATTTCCTCTTTAAGCATGTATAATAAATTTAAAATATTCTAATACCCAGGGATATTAGACCAAACATATAATAATACCATTTCCAATCACGATTATTAATTTCATTTAATATTTACTTTCTTCATAAATTTAATGGACAAAATAATGGGAACAACTTAAAAATGATGAAAGTAAAAAAGTTTTTTAGCTAAGTAAGAACATTTAATTGGATCGTCAAGGTGTAGGTCAGTAATTGGACTGGCTTTTAAGAGATTATTTTATACGAATAAGTCCAGTTGAAGGGGTAAATATATGATAATACTAGTATTCTGTTTAAGATTATGGATGTTGCTGTTTTTATTCTGCCATGAATAATTTGAAATTTTTAATCCGTTTAAGCGTGCGAGTAAACAATATTGTTAGTATCGAAATGATAAGTCATCGAATGACATAATAAAATTAATAAGATTTTATGCGATATATAATGAACGTTTTGATGTTTTTACTTACCAAACTATGATTACACTAAAATCATTGATTTTATATATATTTATCAATTACCATAAAACTTTTGACCATTTTATAAGATATATTATAAGTATATTTATTGACTATTTTATGCACTATCAATAATTTTTTGTATAAAGTAGAACCAATGCGTACTATACCTAATCATAAAATCTAAGTCTTATTTCCATAAGATTATAAACTTAAATAGACCCATTGGTAATCGAAACTTTTGCTTTTATGCAATCGTAGAGGAAAAATAAGTATGTATAATAATAGTTAGTCTTTATTAAAGGAAAAAAGAAGATTGTGAAAATGGGAACTAAAAGAATATTTAAAACAAATTTCTTTAAGCTAGGATTTACTATTCAATCTTTAATCAAATTGAAAAGGATGATTAAATTTTATCGACATTATCGAAGATATAGCCAAATTTTATAGATGATAAATAAATAAGCGATGGGCTTTTATAAGCGTAGGAAATGGAAAAATCATAAACATCAATTTCTTTTGAAATTATTCATACGCTTGAATTGCATCAATTTATCCTTCAAGAAGCAGAAAACAATCAAATTACGTAAGATGAAAATGATGATTGGTAATATAAGACCTAAAATAAAGAATAACTTTTATCTGATTATTCTTGAAACTATGAATGAAAAAAACAGGCTTAGTCATTTAAAAGATTATGAATATATTAGAAAAAAATTATTTATAAAAAATAAGTTATTACAATTAAGAAAACTGAAATAATGAAAGTAAAAAACTCATGATCATATTTTAATAGACACTTTTATAATTATTTATTACTCTATACTTTAATTTGTGATAATCTTTTATTATTATTATGATAATTTCATATGAAAAATTAATACATTTTTTTACATAAATAAATTTACTATTAAAATTAACTAAAATGATTGTGAAGATTTATTATTGAATTGATTCAAAAAGTTTAGTAAAAAGTTATAATAAGTTATAAAAAAGTATATTGATATTTTTATTTTGATTCTTTAGTGTTTAAATTATAGAAATTAGATTTTATAGAAAATGTTTGGTGATCAAGGATAAACTTCTGTAGCCAATTTCATACAAAAAAGCTTTTAAATATTAGAAAACAAATAATACGAAACCATCATTCATTGGATGGCTAACGGTCGTGAATTCGCCATTAAATAAATAGATGATTTTCAAGATCAAATTCTCCCAAAATATTTCAGGCATAGAAATATAAATAGCTTTATCAGACAATTAAATATGTACGGCTTTCATAAATCACGCAAAGATCCAAGTAAGAATATTTTTAGTCATCCATTCTTTTTGAGAGGGCAGCCACAAATATTACATCTTGTTAAAAGAAAGATTAAAAGCGATTAAAAAACTGAATAAGAGAACAAAACAGTTAAAGATCAATTACCATAAAAACAAAAAAAATACGATACAAGCTAAAGCTCATAATTATTATTTAAGAGATCATTTTAATCATTTAATTTCCTTAAGGAAAACAAAGAAAATGAGCCTAAAACTAATGAAAAATAAATAGTAGTGACTAAAACTGAAATAGCTCCAAGTTTGTCATTCCTTTCTTATAAATCTTTTGGATTACAAAATGAATCTTATCCTTTCAAAGGTTTTATATAAAAAAGTAAAATAATGGACAGTAATCCAGATCTTTATTCTAAGATTTACTCTCAAAATAAAATATGTGATGAAGAGGATTATGGACTTATAATAGATAATAGTGATGATGATCTAAGTATATAAGATTAAATTTAAAGATAATTAAGAGTATTTTAAAATCGTAGAAGTGGAATATTAATCCTTCAAACTTGTAATTTGATAAATGACTTTGATTTGAACTGATATTTATGTGTATTTGATATAAGTATTTCTTTATTAATGAATTTTATTGATAAATTTATTTGTTTATTTTTATTATGATAAAGTAGCAAAGATCATCCAATCAGCGGATACGAAAAAGGTATATAATCGTAAACTAAGTTAGCCTCAGGACCTATAATTCCACATTTCTCTAAAGTTGATTCATGGTTAAAGGCTTGTTAGACTTCATAAGTATCCTTACAAATTATAACATCTGTTATGGATTATTGATGATGTCTCGCAATAGCCTTTGCAATCCTTCCGATTTTTGTACTTATTAAAACAGTCAGCTTTAAAGTCATTGCATCGTTAGGAATTTCCATATAAGCATGTTTGATGGTTAGTTCTACTTTAGGAGTTACAAGTTCAGGGTCTTCATAGATTGGTATCTGATAGACTGGAGGATCGTACTACTTCTTTTTCTTCTTTCCCTTCTTCTTTTTCTTTTTAGGAGCCATTCTCCTTACAATTATATATATATAATATATTTTTAAGTTTCATTTCATTATGATCTAATTAATATAAAAATCATTTAAAGCATTTTGTTAACTTAAAAGTGCAATAAATTATTTCTTGTTAATTAAATAAATATTTGAATTTACTTGAAAATTAACAAAATTTATATTGCTTTCCTTTGAATAATAAATAATAAAAATTTAAGTAATAAAAAAGATTAGACTGATTATGAGAAATATAATTTATTATCATGAACGCATTTATAGTAATTTAGGTAGCTTTCTTTCTTTCATAAAGGTTTAGTAAAAAGTCTTTTAACAATTTCTTTGTCTAGATTGCCTCAACTAGACAGGAGACAATGATTTCTGTCGACTATGAATAGTTGGATTCTGATTAATTACTCTACAGGCCAACTTCTTATTCTAATCATTAATTTTATGCTGCTCTCTTAATCTTTTTTAGTGTAATGCCACTTCATATTTTTAAGCTAATTTATCCCCTTTTCTATTTTTTGTTTTTAATATTTTAGTAAGTAAGAATGTGTTTTATGTTTTTAATTTGCCTAAGTATTACATTGAGTGATGGTTTCTTGAAGTCTCTTTTATTTTGTTTAAAAATTTCATATGTTTGCTAATCGAATAATCAATTGATGGTTTTTTATTAACAATGTCTTCTATTCTTTTTAGATATCGTGAGTAGTCATCTTATTTGTATATATTGGAGACGAATCTTTGATTAGTTGATCTATAGAAATCGAAGGTTTTATTCATATTATTCTTAGGAATTTATAATAAAGAAGAATATTAATATGAGTTCTATAACAAAATATTATATTAAATATATAGCTTTTATAAATGAATTCAAGTATATATCATAAAAATATTATGAAAATCCTTTCGTTTATAATAATAATAACTTTTTAGATATAAAAATTGGTACTATAGATGATAAAACTAGAAAAATACTATCCGCAATAAGATATTTTTGTAATCTTATATAAAAATAAGTCATTTTTTTTCTCGCTATTTAAGTATTATGTATATTGATGATATTTTTGAATAAGAAAATATAGTTTTGGTATTTTTTTGAAGATATTTTTAAATTTCTTTTATATAAAAAATGATTAATTTAATAGTTAAATTACATAAATTATTTTGCATAGTAGGAGATCACCAAATGAAAAGTACAGCTAGAAGAGATAAGCTCATATCCATATAACAAAGAGCAAGAGATATCTGGGAAAGATATCAATATTTTGCAGTTTAACCTAATGAAAAGCCAAAGTTTTTTCAAACATTTCCTTTCCCTTATATGAATGGAACACTCCATCTTGGTCATGCATTCAGTATGACTAAATGTGATTTCAATGCTTGGTACAAACGACTTAAAGGATACAATATTCTCTTTCCTTTTGGATATCATTGCACAGGTAGCATATTCATTATTTAGGAATGCCCATTTCTGCTGCCGCTAAAAAATTGTCCCTTTAACTTGAAACTTATGGAAATCCTCCAAATCTTCCAGTCAATATAACTAAATATCAATATTAAATTATGCAACAACTTGGGATTCCTTCAGAAAAAATACCACTTTTTTCAGATCCATATCATTGGGTCAAACATTTTCCACCAATTGGCCAATAACATATAAAACGCTTTGGTGTTCATGTTGATCATAGTCGTTCATTTATAACAACTGATTTGAATCCATATTATGATACTTTCATAAGATGGCAATTCACTCTATTGAAAGAAAGAGGATATATTAAATACGGAAAAAGACCTTCGATTTATTCCCCAAAAGATAAACAGATGTGTGCAGATCATGATAGATCAGAAGGATAAGGAATTGGACCATAATAATATACTATAATTAAAATCAAAATTCTTTAGTTTAATTAAAGAATGAATAAAAATCTAGCAGGAAGAAATGTTTTTCTGGCAGCAGCGACACTTCGTCCTTAAACCATGTATGGTCAAACTAGTTGTTGCCTTCTACCAACAGGTGATTATGTGGCTGTCTAAATGAAAAATAATGAAGTTTTTATATGCAGTGAAAGATCAGCTCAAAACATGGCTTATCAAAAATTGACTAAATAAGATTAAAAAGTTGATATCATCGATACATTTAAAGGTGAATAACTTATGGGTCTACCTATATGTGCACCAAACGCAGTTCATCAAAGAATATATATTCTTCCAATGATGACTATATCTATGAAAAAGACAACAGGAGTTGTTACATGCGTTCCGAGCGATGCTCCTGATGATTGGATGGTAACTTGTGATCTTAGAAATAAAAAAAACTTAAGATAAAAGTATAACATTACTTAAGAAATGGTAAATATTTAACCTGTACCTTTGATTAATACCCCAACATATGGAGATCTAACAGCAGTAAAACTATGTTAAATTTTTAAAATTAAGAGTCAAAACGATAAATAACTTTTGTAAAAGGCAAAATAAGAAGCTTATAAAAAAGGATTTCATTAAGGAACAATGATAATAGGAAATTTCAAGGGTGTAAAAGTTGCATAGGCAAAACCACTTGTAAAAAAATAACTTATAGAAAGAGGATAAGCTTTGGTTTATTATGAACCAGGAGGACATGTTGTTTCTAGATCTGGTGATGTATGTGTTGTTAGTTATTGTGATCAATGGTATTTGAATTATGCTGATGAAAAATGGAAAAAAAGAGTATTGAATCATGTACAAAATAATTTTAAAACTAATAATTAAACGCTACATAATGACTTGATTTATACTATTTAATGGCTTAAATAATGGGGATGCTCAAGATCTTTCGGACTTGGAACCAAACTTCCTTTTGACTAACAATATCTTATAGAATCTCTTTCTGATAGTACAATTTATTTTGCATATTACACAGTATCTCATTATCTTCAAGGTAATATATAAGGATCTACTCCTGGAATTTTTGGAATTAAGCCTTAGGATATAACACATGACTTCTGGAGTTATATTTTGCTTGGTAAAAAATATACCAGTAATAAAGTGCCACAATATAAACTCGATAAAATGAGATAATCTTTTCTTTATTGGTATCCTATGGATCTAAGATGTTCGGCAAAAGATCTAATCAAGAATCATTTGACTATGGCCCTTTTCAATCATGCAGCTATATGGTAAGACGATAAATTTTGGCCAAGAGGATATTATTGCAATGGATATATCAATGTATAAGGAGCAAAAATGTCAAAATCTGTTGGAAATTTCATTTCTCTTGAAGATGCTATGAGTGAATATGGGTCCGATTCCGCAAGAATGGCATGTGCTCAAGCTGGAGATTCCATAAATGATGCTAATTTTACAAAGTAAAATGGAAATGCAGGTATAATGCAACTATCAACATTGTAAATGTTCTTTTCAAAAGCTCTTGAAAATAGATCATAATATCGAGTTGGAATATCATAAAATTTGGAACTTAACTACTATGATTCAATTTTCTAAAATTCAATTGAAGATCAAATTAACAAAGTCGGATAAGCTTACTAGAAAATGATTTACAGAGATGTAATCAAGTATGGTCTACATGACTTTACAAGTATAAAAGATGAATATATACTGAATTGTGATAATAATAAACCTAGAAAAGATTTGATTGAAAGATATATCTATCTCCAACTACTATTTTTGTATTCGATTTGTCCTCATTTCTGTTAAGTTAGTTATATAGATTACTTCTTGAGCTTTGCATCTCATCCAAAGAATTATCCAGAGCTTCTAGGACATTGTAAATTCCCTAACCCAAATATATAAATCAACTATAGTCTTATAAAAGCTAACAAATACTTTCATAAATTTATGATTTCAGCAAGAGATAACTATACTAAAGTAACAAAACCTAGAAAAGGATAAGTTTTGAAGGTAACAAAAGGCCTTATTATTTACAGATAAAAATTTCAAGATTATCAATTGGAAGTACTAAAGATATTGAAATCTTTGGTCGTTAATAATGCTATTCCAACAGATTGGAGAAATTAAATAAAAGTTGATAATAAAGATGTTAAAACTAAGATGCTAAAGTTCGGGGGATTTATTTAAAAATAATACAAAACTATTGGATCATAAGCTATCTAAGAAAATCTTGCATTTGATGAGCTAAAAACTTTGAATGTCTTCATATCAAACATAAAAAAATAATTCCCATTTGACATATAAGTAAATTTGATTTTACATAGATTGTTGAAGTTTCAAATGCACCAGCTCGTGAGAACAAAACTTGGAAAGAAACTCTAAGTGATATTACCCCAGGCAATCCTATAATTTTGTTTGAATGATTATAAGTCAGCATATATATTTATGAGTTTTGTAAATATTATAAACTTTTTTTATTAATTTTAATAAAATATTCTTTATCATTAATTCTAATTAAAATAAACTAGCATATGATTTTTATTATATAATTTCCATTTATTGTAAAGTTACTATATATGCTCTTTTATCTTATAGTTTGAAGATAATAAATTCTGATTTGATACAAAAGATCAAAAATATCAATATTAGTAATTTTTATTATATTTTGATGATAAGAATATAAGAGATGATTTGTATGTATTAATCAATAACCTTGTTTAATAAGGTTGGCAGCAAGGGATTAAACTCTTTTGTTAAGTTCTCCAGGATTTTGTGCTACTCCGTTTTGCATTTTAAGTTGTGCATTGAATGTACCAACGATGATTAATTGCTTAGTTTTAACAATACATGCTCCTCCTTGTTCCTACATTAATAAATATATACTTTCTTAAGATAAAGAGTTTTGTTTTATTCATCGTATCTAACTGTATAATATTTTTGATTATAAAGACGAATTCCTGCTTTATTTTTAGCGACTCCATTATTAGCTAATGCCTCTAATAAATTAACTCTTTCATCAACAACAATATTGTGCTTAATATTAGGATCTTTTTAATCTTAAAGTGCAAAATTATATTGTGGTAATTGAGCAATTGGTAGATTAGTTCCACAAATAGCACCTTCATGTGAAAGGATGTATGCTGTTTCAGCAACAGCGCCTGCAAGAATATAATCAACGTATGGTTTATATGCTTAAGTCATTGGATATGATAATATTACAAAATATCTAATTTACTTATAATTTATATCTATTTCTATTATACATAAAAAGAAGTTATTAGCAAGTAATTTTACTATAAAACATTTATATTTAAATTATTAAAGTATATTTTAAATTAACTCTGGATTTATATACAATCAAAAAGTTTATTATATGTTTATCTATTTTATTATTATATAAAATACTTTATCATATAGTTTAAAATAAAAAACTGAGGATTAATTATGGATATTATCATATAAATTATATATATAAATTTATTATTTCAGCCTTTTGTTTCAAAGTTTTCAGTATATAAATTATAAATATTAACATATGAATAGCCAATAGGATTTATAAAATAAAGCTAAGCTGGCCAATAAGCGAAAACTCGTATCGTCAGATGTTCCTGTCATTTTAGAGAAGATTTTTCAAAAGATCGATGTTGATAAAAATAATAGATTCAATCGGTAATAATTTATTCGAGCTATAAAAATCTTAGTTCAATTCATCGGCGCTGAGAATCCTCCTCTTGATGATGTTTAAGATCTTTTTAATCTTTTAGACATCAATGGAGATCAGACAATTGATCGAGTATAGTTTAAAAGCTTATTGACCACATTCTTTAATGTATTGACTTAAAAACAAATAGATGTAAGGATATCAGTTTAAAGCGATATTATACTTTGAAATAATCAATTTGATCGATAAAACTTCATTATTTTTTGTTATATGCTGAGAGAAAATATCAAAAATATACAAATACTATCATTTAATGTCAAATTAAAACAAAAGTTAAAAAAAAAATTTAATTAATTTACTTGTTTAAAGTTATTTTTTAATATTTTATTGTTAATTTTTAAAAAACTTAAATATTTTATAATTATTATTAAAATTAATTTTTCAAAAACTTAATTTGAATTTAATCATAGTATTGATATATATTATCAATGAATTAGCTATAAGAATATTTTATCAGTAAATTTTTTTAATTTTCAATAATTTGATATTAAAATATATTTTTCCTTTTGATTATTATTTATAATAAAAAATAGAATAAAATATCGAATAATATATGACTAAGATATACAATAATTATACTTGGTTGTAATCTGCTTTAAAAAAGCCATAAAAACATAAAAAAGTCATTCAAGCTGATCGACATACTATAGGCTCTACAAATATTGTTAAGGATAATAATAATAAAATAATGAAGATTCATAATAATATATCTAAATTAATAAATAGAAAAGTTTTTACAAAGAAAAGAACATCACTTTCAAAATTTGAAATCAATGATAAAAGATATATTGAAAATAAAAAAATACTTAACAAGATTGTATACAGGATGAATAATGCAAAAAACATATAAAACAAAAGAATTTCATAATAAAATATATCAAAATTAAAGACACATATAAATGACTCTATGAGAATACATAACTAAATTATTAAAAATCATAAGGTTATTAATGATTCCTCAAAAAATTAATAAAGAAGAAGATTTCTTAAAAACCAAATATCATTTACATAGATAGATGAAGAAAAAATACAAGTTCAAAAAAAGATATTAGAACATAATAATTTATTTAAAACTTCTATATGCTAATTGACTTCTATATATAATAAATCTCATAGAATGACATTAACTACTTCTATGTTTTAGAAAGGTGAATATAAATAGTCTCTTATGCAATGCTTTAAAATTATAGATACAAGCTTTGATATTATAGAATAATTATCAAAGATAGGTTATAATAAACGAAAAAATAAATATGTATTGGATTATTGTAAAAATGTTAAAGAATGGTTGAAAGATATTTATTTACAATAATGCAAATAAAATACATAAAATTATACTTTAAATGTCAAATATTTTATTGTATAAAACTCATAGATAGTTAAATCTAGATTAGCTGCATATATTATCAATAAAAAAACATTAGACATAGATTAAATACTTCAAGATTTATAAGGACTTTTATAACATATATAACAATTGCTTGCCCAAAAAAAGATAATATAGATAAGCAATGTTGGATAATTTATTGAAAGAAAAGCACAACAAAACAAATAATTAATAGATATTGATAATTTGAAATTCAATAAATTAAAATATTAAAATTTAAATCTAACAGTAGATTTAGCTCATATGTAATCTAAATTTGGATAAATGAAAGCTATAAGTAAAGTAAGTAGGAAAAAATTTGAACAATTAAATAAAAGTTATTAAAAATTGATTACTTTATCATGAATAATATTTATTAGAAACTTAAATAGATTTTGTATGAATAATATGATATTTTTCAAATTATTTTTACATGTTGATTAATATATATTTTATATTAATGATGATCAATAAAGTAGCTAAAACTATCAGACTTATTTCTTCAGTTACTCCAGCCTTCTCACAAGTTGTTAATGCAGCCAAAGCCGCCCCAGTTAGAAGACAAAGATTACAATTTAGTAAATTCAGACTCGTTGAGTTTGGATAACTACCTCATGGATAAATCCCAGAGGCCCTTGCAGTCGTTAGACCTACTAATGTCAGCAAACTATCAAATTAAATTAGAGTTGGTACCTAAACATGGAGCAATAATCAACCAACGTATTTTTAATATATAATATAGTATCACAGTTCTTGTTAAAGCAGGAAGCAGACAATAAAATATAAATAACAGCTCTGTTTCAAATTTCGTAGCCCACGGAGCTCTTCATGGAACATCAAAATATTCTAGAGACAGAATTAATTAAGTAATTGACTCCTTTGGGGGAAAAATTGATGTAAGCGTCTCAAGATAGTTAACTCAATACACTCTTTCATTCCAACCATAATTTTTAACTCAAGCAGTTGAATTACTCTCATAAATTGTTTTAAACCCTACTTTCGATAATGTTCAAGTTGAAGCACTTAAAGCAAGTATTCATAAAAATGCTTCATCAATGGATCCTTATACCATATCAACATAATCTGTTCACTATACTGCTTTTAGAGATCATTACTTAGGTCAACCATCAAACGGAAATAAAGATGTTGTTTATTCTATTACTCCATAACAAATCAAATAATTCCACAATTCTCACTATGTTGGAAGAAATATTGTTGTTTCAGGTGCAGGAAATGTTAATCATGATGCTTTAGTAAATGAAGTTAGCGCAAGATTTGGATCAGTTCCAACAACAAGAGTCTCTTAAGTTCCTAATTCAGATAGACCTTATTTCACTCCATCTCTTTTATATCAAAGAGACGATTAAATTCCAAATACAGCATTTTCTGTAGCTTTCTAAGCACCTAGCTGGAATGATCCTGATTTTTTCGCCATGAATTATTTCAAGAGAATTATCGGATAATATAGATGCGATAAATTCACTGGATAACATCTCAACTCTCCTCATCTTCAATATAATTCTTTCCATACTTATCTTGGAAATTATCCTGATATGATACTTCACAAACCTTTTTATTTCGCTTACTCTGATGTAGGACTTTTTGGAAACTTTATATATGGAAATTAAATGTACACTCAAGAAATGTCAGTTGTAACACAAAATCAAATGTCAGTTTATGCTCAATATGTAATAAATTACTAATATAGATCAATCAATCATAAGTATTCAGAGCTAGAAATAAATATTTCAATGATTTACTTGAATTAAATGATACTAACTAAGTTTCTTTAAGAAATGCCAAACAATTAGCTTATCTTGATAGATTAGTCAATAGAACTTAAATCGCTACAAGAATCTCACATATGACCCCTGAATATGTCTCTAAAGTTGCATCAAAATGGTTCTGGGACAAATAAACAGCTGTTACCGGATGGGGTAATCTACATACAGGAATGTCAAATGCTCATTACAATAGAACATTCAAAAGAGCTACTCTCGGATAATACTCTCAAATGTCAGTGCACTTTTTGTATTGATTATGTTCAAAAATAATTATTATTAAGAAGTCTAATAATTTTTAAAAGATTAAATAATATTTATTAAAAATTTATGATATTATCAAAGTGGAAATTTTTTATAGATCGGATTTGATGGTAAGGTCAAAGATGGATACTAAACAATATTTTTAAACTAAGGCTCATACTTCATATGTATCAATCCTTTTTTCAATTTATTTGCATCAAAAGCTATCCCTTTTGATCTTAATTTTCCTTTAATATTTTATAAAGTTTCCATTTCTTAATTTTTGATCTATTATTAACAAATAGTCCTTACCTTCTTTCTTCCAAAGCCTAACTTAGCATATGATAAAAATTATTTCCCTTTATTATTATATTAAGCTTTTTTATCTAGGTTCTTTGCTAAAATATTTCTTTTGTTCTAATAATCCTAATGAGACTCTTCAGGTATAATATTTATTTATACTTTCGGTTTGAGAGAAGGCAAACTAATAGATTTTTAAATATTTTTTTGTCTATTTTGTTGATTATTAAGTGCCATTATTCTTAGTGTTTAATTTTTTGTTTTAGTTTGATTTAATATATTTCGTTTATTATTTTTATATTACTGTAATAAAGCTAACATTTATTGATCTTATTTAATATGAATTAACCTTTTTCTTTAGTTTATTATTCTCAATTGTTACATTCTTAACTAACTCTAGCTTTGAGGTACATATCCATTAAGAGTTTTAATCTTATGATCGCTTGCATATTTTTTAATCTTCTTATCAGCTTTACTCTATAATTATTACTCTTATTATTACTATACTTTATCACCTAATACATAATCATCATAATTTTATCCTTATTTATTCTACAAATCTTACTCTTATTTTTTATCAGATTATAATTTAGTTGCTATTTAAGATTATAAGCTTTCATTTTGGCTACTTCGATTTAAATAGTTACTTAAACTACTTAAAATAATTGTCTATTTTCTTTAGCCCACTTCTGCTCTCACTGTTTGAAGTTGACTGATATTTTTTGTCTATAAAAGTTGAGCCATGCTCTCAGTATTATGATGATCATCGTCAAATCTACTCTGTTTCATTATATAAAATTAATCAGTATGCATATTTGAAAAAGATTTTTCAGTGCTAAGATTCGCTACAGTTTTTAATTATTTTTTTTTGAATTACTTTAATTAATCAGATGGAGATTTCAACTCTTTATATATAGTTCTTGCATTGCAACTTGGTTATCGATTCATTTTGGGTTTTGGTAAAGTTGGTTAAAACTTTTCTATTGATCTTCTCTTGAATATAGTGCCTAATGATTGCATATTTTGATCTCTAAATAATTTTATATATTAATTTAGCATTATGATAATATGTTTAAAATTGATAAGAATAGTATTGATAATATTGAACTTGATATATAAATATAAAAGCATAATTGTATATTAATAAATGGATTCATCAACTTAATAAAAACAAAAATATTTAAGATAATAAATCATCTAATCAAGTTACAACGCTGATTAATTTGTTGATTTTTTATGCAAAGATCTACATATATAAGAGCTTGATGTAGACAATCATACCATGAGATAATTATAATCAATTGTATTTAAATTTAAACAGTATAAATTTTATCAATAACAAGAGCGATCAGCACCAGTCAATAATCCAAAAGTAAAGAAGATCAAGATAGATTATGTAATTTTTATTTTTATTTTAGGAAAATAATGGAAGCGTTTATGATTATTAATTTAAATAAGTTTAGTAATGTGTTAAAAATGAAGAATTGACTAATCAGATACAAGTATTTATTACAAAATTTTAAATCACTCAATCTGAAGGAATCTTCTTTTCAATAGGTAGTAAAACTGAAATATGGTTTATTATCAAAAGTAATTTAAGTAAAGAGCCTGTCAAAAGACTTTAAGTTGATTTTTAATGGTTGTCTAATATAATTGCGAAACTTTATCCCACAATAGCAGTAATAACTAATTGATTAAGATACCATAATTAATAGCTGTTTCTAAAGAATCTTATGATAATCATGAAAAAAGAAGACGATAATTATAATAATTTATTCAAATATTAGCAAAAAGATAATAGTTTAGGTATATACAGATATTTTATGATTTTCTAACACTTCCTTATGAAAAATTATAGAAATTTAAAAAACATACTGATACTTTATCCTTTTCAAAAGGAATTCAAGGTATACAAAATTCAACAGGTAAAGTATAAATACAACTTGATAATAAATTGCGAAATTATGTTCAATCAATCCCTATTTATAATCGTAAATCTCAAACTATTCATTAAAATATATCAATAAGTATTGAAAAAATCTTATAATTATATAAATAAACATATAGTTAAATAAATAAACTTGTAAATTATTACGCTTAACTTCATTAGTCCTATAATGATTTGATGAACAAATATCCTTAATAAAAAATTAATGATTATAATGAAATTTTAGTTAATATAAATAATTTATTTCATACTTTATCTGACAATATCATGATCAATTCAAAGATTTTATAAACTAACTTCAAAGAATATCATAAAATTGCGATAAACTATGATAGAAGTATAGGAAAGCTTTATAGATCTGTAATTTAATCTGAAAAATAATACATAGGATATAAAATAAACTTAAATAGAAAGAAATAAAGGATTTATCCAGATGTAAGCAAATGGCAAGTTGATGAAAAATTGATATAAAATCGTAGGTTGACTATGTAATAGACTTTTGATTTGATGTTACCAAAATAAACTGAACAACAAGTAAAGATGAAAAAATGGATGAGTCATCTCTATCTTAATTTTAAGTAAATAAATATATTATAAAGAAAATAGTTTGAAAAACAAATAAACTTTGAAGTAAAAAGATATGTTGGAGTATCTTGTACTTTTTGTTCATAAATTTTATTAAATAATAAACATTTTGTGGAATAAATCACAAAATTCATTTAATAATCTCATAAAATATATTCAAAATCTTGATATTTGCTAATACAATTTATAAATAGAGTATTTAATCATAAATAACTAATAATTATATCAATATACTATCACCTTAGATTGGCAGCAGAAGTTGCTTTGAATAAAATTTTATTTTTAAATTTAGTTGGCCTAATTCTTATTTTTTTATTATTCTTTTTTACTTAACATTACTAAGATTATTTTTGCTTCTATTCTTTTATATGCTTTATTTCATCAGCTAATACTTTGACCTCTTTTAATCCGAAATTTATCTCTTAACTAAGCTCATAATTCAAAAATTCGTTTATAGGTGTTCTTTAAAAATCATATTTTAAACTTTTATTCTTTTTGTTAAAATTCAAAGGCGGATACTTGGGTATTAATTTTTTTATTCTATTGCTACCACATTTTTTTTATTTTATTTATGAACTAGTATTGATTTTTTCCTCAATTACATAAGGTAAAGGTATTCTACATAATGGTTGTTTATTAGTAAAGACTCTTTAACAAATATACTCATCATTATGCTTGGAAGTAGGCTGTATTTGAGTAATAAGAGAGGATGAATATGAAGAATTTAGATTTGTTTCCATTATAAAATATTTTATGTAATAATTCTTCTTATTTATAGAATTAATATAATCAAAGTAAAAAATGATCATGAATTGTTAAAGGCTAAATCACGAAATTTACTTTATTAATGCTTAGTCTTTTTTAAAGCTTTCAATGAAGAATTTACAGATTTGACTGATATACCTGATTTATATGAATTTTAATATGATTAATAGTTTGAGTCATTTTTACTTTATCTTGACAAATCAAATTCATAATTTTATATTTTCTTTAACAATTTAGGATTAATTCTTGCTTTCTTTTTCAAAAGTTCATCAAATTCCTCAACATTAATAGTATTTTCAATATCGATTTAATCCAATAACTATTCAATAGATTTTGTTTTTATTTTTCTCTTTACCAATGGTTATTTTTGGAAATATTTATGAGCTAAAGCTTCACTTGCTGTCAGTCTTTTTTTAGGATCAGCTTCTAATAATTGTTTTAAGAAAATGCGCCATGTCTCTGGTAATTGATGATACTAAAAGTCATTAAAATCTATTTCACATTTCAGATTTTTTTGATATAATTATCTAAGACTTTCTGCTTCAAATGGAGCTTTTCCTAATAGAATTATATGCAAAATTACTCCAATGCTAAAAAGATCACAAGCCTAATTGTACTTTTATCTTTTTAATATTTAAGGAGCAACATATCCTGGAGTTCCACAAATATTAAAAAGCCTTTATTATTTTTATGAGCTTTCAGCTAATCCAAAATCAGCAATAACACATTAATTGGAGTGAAAATATCGGAACAAAATGTTTTGAGGTTTGAGATCTCTATGCATAATTTTTTTCTTATGCATTTATTGAATACCAGTCAATAAAGATTTCATTATGGCTTTAACTTCATGTGCTTCAAATTTTGCTTTTTCATTTATTTTATTCATCAAATTACATCCATAATGGAGCTACATACATAAGAATAATGAATGATCATTTTCATATACTTCATTAATTTTTAAAATATTATCATGATTGAACATTCTCATTATACTAATCTAGTTAATGAAAGATTCTCTACCATTTTATTTATAGAATTAATAATTCTTTGAAAATGTTTTAACTGCATTATATGAATTATTATGGTTATTTTGTATCAAAAATATTTTTGCAAAATTTCCTTAGCCTAACATGTTGATAGGCTTATAATCATCGTAAAATCCTAATAGTATTAGTTTTCTTTGCAGAATTTGTCTCCATGCTTTAAAATTTTAATCTTCTTCGTATTTTAGGAATTTTATTTTTTATTCTTTTTTTATAAACTAAAATAAACAAAATTAATTCAATTCTTTATTCTGATCTTAAAATTCATGTTTTTCTTTAATAATGCATTTTAAGTCATATTCAAAGCTTATTTGATAAAATTTTGATTGAGAATCGATTTAAACTTAAAATATAAGTTAATTTTAGTAAAGATAAGTTTGACATTATTGATTGAGGTTTTATCGTTGAGACACATGAAATTTCATTGATAACAGAGATTCTGATAGATTTACTCTTTATCTATCAATTTATGCATAAATTGTACTATCTTTGATCATTTTGTTGTAACTTTTTTTTAATGATAGAAGAATATTATTATAATTAAATCAGTTTATTAGCTTTGTATTAATTTTGATAAACTTAGTATCTGTATATAGCATATATAATGATATTTTATGTTATTTTTATCTTAAAAGCTCAAAGATTGTAGTAATTTTAAGTTTTAATTTATATTTTGTTTGTATAATCGATATCTTTTTGGTAAAAATAAAAAATAAACTTGGAAATAAAATTATGAATAAATGACAAGATAAGATCACATCATATATGTCTTTTAAAGTTATTTGTAAATCTAATAATTTTTGATGACTTACTGATATCACCTTTTTGTAGAATGTTTATTATAATATAATAAATTAATATTGATAAACACGTTTATAATCATTACTAAAATATGAATAAATATTAAAAACACATATATTACTTGGGGCACTTAATCAGAAAACTTAAATTCAAAAGAATACTTCATTATATTATGTTTTTAAATTTTAGAAGATTATTATAAAATATTGTATTTTTATTTTAAACTAACTGCAAAAGGAAATCAATATCGTTTAAATTGATTGCATATAATATTAGTTTAATTAGAAATATACCTACAATTATATTTTTGTATTGAGAAGCAGTCATCTGGATTCATATGTTGGCATAAACTATGATCTTTTTATTTTAAAAATAGGAAGAACTTAATAAAAACTTATAAATATTAATGGTTGTTATTTGCATATTATTAAATAAATATCATGTATATAATTTTTTTTGACTTTATATTCTCTATTCTTAAACGGATTTATTTCTAATATCAAAAATTTCTTATGGGAAATACTTCAAATATATCATAAAAATCAAATTTAATAGCTAAATTCAATCAAAATGATTGGTAATTCATATCGAAACATAATAATTATTAAATCTGGAGGCATTATATTTCAAAAGATCATGTTTAAGTTTATCATATTGATGACATAAATCATATCAAAAATATGAATAGATACTAAATCAGATCTTATGATAATGATCTTGTCAAAGTATATCATATATCTTTTTAATAAAGCTTACAATTTTGTCAAACTAATCCACATTGCAAAATCATCGTCGAAAGAATACCTGTCAAATTATATCAAATAAATAACATAAATCAATAATAAGCTTTAACTATATTCATATCATCATTAAGAGCTTTCTCTACTATATAGCAAACATGTTAAATCGTTATGCCTAATGAATCGTTAATAGGATTTAATTAAAAAGGAAGAACTAAAGTATGGCTAAATAAATAATTTCATAAAAATCATGTTGATAAAGTATCTCAATAACGATAAATTTATCAAAGCAAAACATAGGCTTAAAGAATAAAAATACTTTATGAATTAATTCAGTAAAGATCACGATAAATACTTTTACCTCAAAAAATTATTCAATATATTTATAGATCAAATATAAGATATTCATAGTTAATAGACATATTATAAGACTTTGCATACAATAATCGGTTAAACTTGAAGAGATATATTAATATTGAAGCATTTTTGCCAAAGAATAATCAGATAATTAAAGAAAGTCAATTATTTTATGGAGGACAACAGTCAAAATTTACTTCAAAGACTAATAGGGTGAATTTTATAAATTATACCTAATAAAATAGTGTGAGCAGAATATATAATTTCAATAATTATCAACCTCAATATCAAAATAATATATCAAACTCAAGATAACTAAATAGAACATATAGTACACATATAAATAATGATAAAATATCAAACATCAATAATACTTCAACAAAAAGATCTATTTCTCCTCATAATAACAAATCTCATATAATCTTTTCAAAAACTTATACATAAACTGATAATAATTTATCCAATATATCAAAAAGAACATTTCATAAGGTTACTTTAAGTGCTAATTAAAATCTATCATTAATTCCTCCACTTTTAACAAATTCCACAAGATAGTAAGCATAAAAGAATAAATAATAAGAAAAATAAATATCAATAATATAGAAAATATCGTTTAAATAAAAAGAAAAAATCTTAAAGGATGATAAAATTAAATAATAGTAAAATTTTCATTTATAAAATAGAATAGATGATACTTTGAAATTATAAAATTTTAATATCAAATAATAAAAAAATCAATAAAGATAAATAGAAAGATAATAGAAATATAACAATTTTTAGGTTATATAAAGCTTAGCCTCTAATTAATTATAATCTGACTCGAAAATGGACTCTTTTCCTTTATTAAATATAAATTTTACCAATCAGGATTCTCATCATCAATTTATTTCATTCGCCCCAACTAAATAATTTATATAAATATCAGAAAGATAACACTAATAAAATTTTAAATAAAAATAATCAGATTTCCTAAACAAAGTTGATTAGGCTCGTCCATCTTTATAAAGCAATAAAATGTTTGAGCTTAAAATACGAAAAGATATTCAATTATTATGTAAAAATGTCTAATCAAATTTTCATTTTGCTACTAAAAGATAATAATAACCTTCAAGATAGTAATATAATTACAGATAATCGATTTCAGAAGTAAGAAAGATGTAATCTCTGGATTATGATGAGATCTAACAATATATACGGATAAAATATTTGTCAAATAACTCTAATCATACTGATTAAAATAGCTTATAATAAAATTATTTATCAAATAATGCTTTTGAAAAAAGAAATCAACAGCATCAATATAAAACATAAAATATAATATATGAACTAAATTCACGTAATTTTATAAAAAACAATAGTTATAAGCATACCAATAATAAATAATAGTTCAACCATGATCAAGATCAACAATACTAAAAGGAATATATAAGTAAATATAATGATAGAAATAATTAAAATAAAGACTTTAAAAAAGTTAAGAAAGATGATCATTTAGATGTTAACTATTTATAAAAAAGCTTAGATTAAAGATTTAGCAATAATAAAAAAGACAAGTCTGAGAAATACATCGAAGATGATGATGACAACTTGAATATTTTTAAAATGTAAGAAAAATTAAAAAAGTTTTCAAAAAGTCAATTGAAATAAAGAGAAAAGTTAAATCAAATCAACAGCTAAGATGAAGTTTATTAAAATTTAGAGAATTAAAATGTGATCAATAATAGAAGTTCATTTAACAAGGAATAAAAATAAATTTATGTAAAATAAAGATAGATAAATAAAAACAAATAAATCAAAATAAGCTAATTTAAATCTACTTCATCACATAAAATTAATAATAAGTCTAGATAACAATAATCAGAAGATACTTTTGAGAAAATGTCCAGCAAAATGAGTAATAGTAAATTAAATGAATCAAATAGTATCAAATCAAAATAAAAAAGTTTAAATGGATAAGTTACCAGTAATTATATCAATCAAAGAAAGATTAGCTATGACCTACTCAGATAACTTATATGGAAATGATATAATCTGATCAATATATTATTTAAATTATTTAGTTCTCCAATCTTTTATTTATTAATTAAATTTGCCGCAAAATACATGACGAAAAGAATAGAACATAATCAATCGAAAAGCTTATGGAATTATACTTTATCTCCAGGATGGAAACCAGAAGAAGTTTCTATCCTCAAACTTGCTTTAATGAAATTCGGTGTTGGAAAATGGAAAAAGATTGTAAAATCTAAATGTTTGTCTGGTAAATCTATAGGACAGATATACATGCAGACTCAAAGATTATTAGGTCAACAGTCTTTAGGAGATTTCATGGGTTTGCATTTAAATTTGTAAAGAGTTTTTCAAGACAACATGAAGAAGACAGGTGTGACAAGAAAGAATAACTTTATAATAAACACAAGCAACAATCCTACAAAATAATAAAGAAAGAGACAAATATAATAAAATCGAGTTAAATATGGCTTATCAAGATAATAAGTAAAAGCCATAAAATTACCAAGATGGCGTACATAAGGATTTTTAACTCTTGATGAGATATAAACAGATAAATTAAGTACTTTATAAAAGTTAATTCATTTATAGAACTTGAAAAAATAGATTTAAATGAGGTTGAACACTAATAAATAATGATCCAAATGATATATTTGAATATATATAAGCGCTAATTATTTAAAAAATCTTTATGAATTAATCATTAAATAAAAAGGATTAAAATAATAAAATTAGATAATAATATGAAAAATTAGATCATTGATTCTATCGATTCATATTTTTTTAGCCTGTTTTTTTGCATTTGATTTTATCGTTTCTTCTTATTCTTGATAATATGTTTGAACATGCTTCTCTTTTTTAGGTTTTCCATTTGTATACTTCTTAATTTTATGTGTCTAAATCTCTTCATCAGTGCTGTCGTCGATTACTAACTTTTTAGCATTTTAAGACATTTCTGATCTCTACTGAATTTTATTCATTCTCTTTCTTTATTCTTTGAGATTATATCTCTTATTAGTGTTCCCTTGACCCTTTTGATTTCTATCATCTTTATGAAATACTTCCCAGTACTCCTTTTATTCAAATAACTGCATTGATCAATAAAAAGTAATAATTATAAAAATTAAATTCTTTTTTAAAAACATCAAATTATTATATTAAAATCTATTAAGCTATATTTTTGAACTCGTAAAAAAGGGCAATAAATATCCAATTTTTATCTTGATTATTTAACTTCAATATATTAAGGTATATTAAGCTATATATAATTGAAATTATCTATTTTTATAATATAATAGAATAAAAAATAATGGAAATAGATAATAAAAGAAATGACTATCTTAGATTTTATAAAACTAATAACAATTCTAAAAGCTTTGTTCAAAAAAATGTTAAATAATCAAGAATCCTTCCACATATAACTTAATAGTATCATTTTAGAATCACAAATAATCTTCTTATAAAAAAAATAATGAACCCCAAACGAGATAAAATAATAAAAACTTCATTATAAAAAGCTAGAAGATTTATAAAGACTTCATCATCATTAAAAAACAGATAAAATAATTCAATTTACAATAGGTAAATAAGCACAAGTTTAAATTATAGACACAATTCTCTCAAAAGACAAAATGATTCTTTTACTAAAGACAAATTTAATTAGGTTTCATAATAGAAAATAAAATTTTTCAACAATAATAATGCGATAAATATTAAAATTAACAATGAAAATCAATGTCAATACTAAAATAAATAAGACAAAGATTTAAATAATGGTAGGGTATCAAGAAGTAACAATAACAGTAGTCATAGCAATAAATTTAAAATATCATCAAATAAATAAAATCAGTAGTTTAAAATTTATTATGGCAAATTAATTAGCGATTCTAGTATGTTTGGAAATGGGCCTACCATTTTATTAATTTAGCATATAGAAATTATTAGTAATCCTCCTCTTAAACGAGATAGTATGATTCAACTTTAATTAATAGAGAGACTAGGGCATTATAATATCGGAGGAAATCAACTATAAAATTATGACTAATAAATGAATTAAAAGGTTATTAAGACAAGGCCTATTACTTATATGAATATGCCTAATTTATTTGATAAAAATAAAATGATAAAATTTGCCATAAAAGTTTCGAAAATTGGAGACTTTGTGCCATTAAGAATATGGAAATATATTGGCGTATAATTTGTATAAATAGGAACAGTCGATTTACCATTAAATTTATACAAAATCAAGATAAATTCTCAATAATAATCTTAATATCATAATTTAAAATGGTAATTTTCAAAGTAAAGAAATGAATTTGGTCGTAAAGTTCTTGTTGGATAAGTAAGTTGCCCATTAAGAAAGGCTAAAAAAATATAAATAAACACTAAAGTTATTATTAAATATAAACTTTATAATAAAAAATTTACAAAAATTAAAAATATTAGTGAAAAATCGTAATGAACGGAATAATGATTTTATAAATTTTCATATCATTAAATTATGAATTATAGATTAGATATTTATTAAATTAACTATACAAAACAACATATATTAATAAACAAAAATTTCAATTTCTCTTTTGATTTAAAGACTCTTCTTTTAATTTTTATACAATTTGAGGATTTCTTTTACTTAAATGACTCAATATTATATTTCTTGCCTCTTCATAAAAAATCTTTTATTATTCAATAACTTCATAGAACTATTTCTTTATTTACTATTTATCGCCTGTAAATTATCGCCTGCATTACGGACATTTATGCTATTATTTCTATATTATATATATTGAGGTGCATTTTGCACAATAAGAATGCTATATCATATTTATAATACCATACAAGGTAAAACAGTACTAACCTTTTCTGCAAAACATATACAACATTGTTTGTCTTAGTCATTCTGTTAAGGCGTAGGCGTCGGAGTCATACTACCTTATTCTAATTTATGAACTATATACTTATATCTTTTTGTAAATGTTTTAAAAGATCATTAATTCTATAGATCTGCTAAAGTTATATAGTAATATGCTACTAAACCATTTCTTATCTTATATGACTTTTTTTATAATAATTTGATACACTTCCTGTCACCTTCGACCTCTTCCAATCTTGCTGGACATATTTCATATTTTAATAAGAAAGCTACATAATTATATGCAAATCGTTTTTATGTTTACTTATTTAATTGAAACTTACTTTAATCTTTTTGATGTATCGATAATGAGTTATTTAGCTTGATCATAATTGAGATAATTAGGTATGTATTATTATTTTTTCTAGCTTTTTATATTTTGAATAAGACCCATGTTTCTCTTTATTATTATGAAATAATAAGAATATTAATATCAATATTATGATTATCATTATAGTTATCAAAAAATAGTATAAAAAAGATTAATTTTATAATTTTATAAATCTTTCGATTTATTAATATAATTCTAATAAATGGAATAATATAGAAAAGTAAATATAAATAAAGTTAATAAATATATAAAAAGTAATCATCATACAACCATAAACTTTGATTCTTTTGTATTCAGTGACAATATAACTAAGAACAAAATCTTTAACAAAGATGTCAAATAATAATTTTTCACAAAAACAAACAATTATTTTTCTAGAAAGATAACAAAATCTAGCAAGAAAAGCGATAATTATTCATAATCTTTAAAGACTATGCACTCAACAAAGAAATTTCAAATATAATCATTGAAAAATAAGCTATTCAAAGGAGCTCAGCCTTAAAAATAACTTCAATTATTTAAGAGGAACAAATAAAATAATAATCGATTAACTAAAAAGATGATAGATAAATTTAACAAGGCTTAGCTTCGAGATCTTCTATAAGGCAAAACAAAATCTATAAATCCATAAATAATAAAACTTCAAAGTTATCATGTCATAACTGATATATAACCTTCTTTCAAGCGAATCAAATAAAATATCGAAACTAACAATTAAAAAACTGTTTAAAATTAAATTATTATCAAAAATGATGATGATAGTACTTAATTTAATAAAATAATATAATTTGAATAGAATATTCAAGATCAAATCAACAACTATTTAAACAATCACATAAAAGAAAAATCTACACATTTAATTAGACCTAAATATCACAAAGAACTATATTAATAACTACATAAAGCCTGTAATCATAAACATAAAAAATATTTCAGCAATACTTAATATATTAATAATTATCATACTATGAATTAAGGCATATTTACACCAATTCAAATCGGATAAAAAGTCAAATTATTACAACAAGAAATATATTAATCTAAAAATAATCAAGTTAAAAACAAATAAGAAGAAGAATTGATATATGCTATATAAAATGATTTGCTTTTTGATATGGAAATTTTGCTTAATATGAACAAACATTTAATACATTTTGTCGATAAGAAAGGCGATAATTTACTTCATTTAGCTGCTAAAAATAGAAATTATGATTTCTTTGCATATCTACTCAAAAAAATGAGTCCTCTAGCCTTTTAAGCTAAGAATAAGGTAAATTTCTTTTAATATAGATGAAAAAGACTCCTTTTGATATCGCTAAGTTATATGGTCATTTATAAATAATAAAACTATGCTAAAATTATAATCCTTATCATGAATGATAGTAAAAATAATAATTAATGATAATAATATAATTTTAATTGAATTATTTCATCATTAATTGAGTTATATTGAGTTATATTTTTATATTTTTATTGTATTTAATTAACTCTATATTGAAAATATCAATAATATTAATAAAAACTTATTATTTATTCTAATATAAAGCTCGTATAATTTTATTGCAAAATGAATACTTCAAATTCCTATGACAAAAACAAACAATTAAAGCTGACTTAAAGCGTAAGATATCCCATTTTATAAAAAAAATCATATGGTCTCTCCCCCAAACATAATTAATATTATTAACATAAGCTAACCCTTGAGCCATCATCATAGTTATTATAATTTTTAATCATGAAATAAAAACATATTGTTGATACTAGAGATATACCTATATTTATAGACGATCCAGTACAAATATCATAATCAAATTTAATCAATAAAAATAAAGTAAAATCAATTATATGTCATAAAATTGATACTAAAAATTAAAAAGATCATATTAAAATACATAGAAAGCTAATAGATAATAAAGAATTATTATAAAATTAGTTAGAGGTCAATACTGTTAGCTAAGGAAATTATAGTAAAAGATATAGTAGCCCTAGCAATACGAATAAGATACAAATGATAAGGAAAAGCAAACTACAAAAGAAGTTAGAACCTTTAAAATTAAATTAAATCAATAAAAAAATGTCTAATAATATCAGAGACTATATATCTGTATAAAAAATGAATATAAAAGAATCTGAAGATTCTTGTTTAATCAAGTCTAAAATATATCAAAAATTCCATCTTTAAATGCTACTAAAAAAATAGAGATAATTTTAAAACGAAATGATGTAAGATGGAACAAAATCATTATAAATAAAGAAGAAATCTGAAAACAATCCATAGAAATAAAAATATATAATGAAAAGAAAAGTAATATTTAAACAACCATTTCCTCTATATTATTATCGAGATTTCATATGGAAAGTATCATATACAAATTAACTGATTATACAAATCCCTTAATAATACTAACAAAGGATAAAATATTATGTAGGCCCTGGTAATAACTCCAATTTAATAAAAGGCATAATGAACAGAAGAACATGGTTTCAATTAGTCGATAAAATTCAAGATGCTCAATTCATATGGACACAAATCAAAAACAATACTATTTTTACATAACAAAAAAATGGTAAAAAAATAAAATAGATAACAAAATAATAGCTTTAAGTAACTCCTAAGAAACAGTAGACTAAAAAATAGTCTTTGCATACTAAAAAATATTCAATATTTAACTTAGTCTAAAAATATAACTGGGATCAATATTGGTCTAAATATATATCAAAATAGAATCAACTAAAACCTAATCTACAAGGCCGATCAAAATATCTAAATCAATCATAATTATAATCGTCTAAATTATAACCTTTTAAACTACATAATCATTTTTGTAATAACTTTATAATCGGAAATAAAAAAGCACTCTTTAAAACCATGTCATAGTATTATAAAAATAGTAAAAAAGATGTATTTAATTATCTTCCTTTGACATTTCATATTAAAGATGGACTATAAGATTAGACTTATTTATAATTTTTAAAATATTATTATGCTATCAATAAATAGAATAAAAATAGTAATTTAAGTATCAATAAATTCAATGCTTGGATAGTCAAACCAGGAGAAAACACTAATAGAGGAAATGGAATCATAGTATGTTTGACTTTAAATTAAATTAAAGCAATCTTAAAATCTAAAGAAAAACATCAAGATGGTACTATCAAGACTTATATATTACAAAAATACATATAAAAGCCTTTATTATATAAAAAAAGAAAGTTCGATTTAAGACATTATATGATGATCAGTTGTATCAATGGTAGAATGAAAGGATATTGGTATCGATAAGGTTATGTTAGAACAACAAGCTCAGAATATACATTAAAGGCAAGTGATGGATCTATTCATTTGACAAACGATGCTGTACAGAAACATTTACCTGATTATGGTAAATTTTAAAGAGGCAACAAAATAACTTATTAATAACTTAATACTTATATATCAAAAAATGATCCTTCTTTTAATTTCTTTTAAAAAATATATCCTAAAATGAGATAGATAGCGACAGATGCCATTAAGGCCTCAGCTTTGAATATCGATCCACAACGAAAAAACAATAATTTTTAGATATTTGGCATGGATTTTATGATAGATGAGCACTATAACGTATGGCTGATATAGATTAATACTAATCCTTGTTTATAAACAGGCTGTCCTGTACTTTTAAAAATAATACCTAAATTCATCTAAAATACAATAGAGTACTTATATATTTGATATAGAATATGCATAGATCCTTTATTTCCAGCCCCACTTTCTTTCTCTCCAAAGGCATAATAATTTACAAAAAATATCCCATAATAAAATAACTACGACTTAGTATTCGATGAGAAGATAGATGGTGTTATCTAATTAAGCAAGAATATTTTATAGAATCCATAATAAGACGATGATGTATTTGATGATGATGGCTAAGCTTTCAATTGATATATAATCCTTATACTATATGATATATTATGATAGATAATAATTTAAAAATTTAGTTTAATTATATATATTCTTAATTTTTCTATGAATAAATAAAGATCTCAATCCTGCATCCCAAAATATCGTAAATGGACTAAAGTAATCTAACCACTTTTAAAATTCAACAGAAACTTATCATTATACAAACATTCAATTGACTTCTTTACATAACTATAAAAAATATTATTGTCATCATCTAATAATAATCTTAATTTAAATTTAAACATAGTCACCACCCTATCTGGTGTTACTGATAATTGTATAAAGACTACATTTGATAAATAATAACAATAAGTTGGTAGAATAGTTATACAGAAATCTATATTAAAAGCTAATTTTGATAGTTAAATATAACATTAAATCAATTAAAGAATCAATAAGTAATTATAATAATTTATTTAGACTCTGCTAAAAAGATGCATAATTCAATAACTTTTACATTAATTTAAAGTAAACTAACTCAGTTGATAAATTATTACCCTTCGCAATTATAAAATAGAAACAAAAATAAAACTAATAGCAATCTTTCAACAAAACATCTATCCTCACAAAAGATTAATATAAAAAACAAATCCATATCTAACCTAATAAATTAGCCCAAACTTTCATCTTCGGTCATCTCAAAGAATCATCATTAATTCGCTTCTTCTACGACTGCACAAAAAAGAATAATATAGCATATCAAATAGATAACTATTAGAGTATTATAAAGAGAAGATTCGATAAGATACAATTCAAAGTCAAATAATAAAAATAAAATAGTCTTACCTATATCAAAATCATATATAACAATAAATCTTTTTATAAACAAACATTAACCTTAATAAACTTCTTATAAAAATATCTTAAGATTAAAGTTAATAAAATAGTCACTGATTGGATATTAGATCCCTATGATAAATATTACATGATAGATATCAAATAAATATCTATCAGTAATTATATACCACCAATAGTACTACAACCTATATAAGAATGTCTATCATTTATGACTTGTGGTGTCTGCCAACAAAAATACAAAGCATCTTAACTAAAGAAGATACTAACTGATAAATTGATTAATATATGTTTTTGGCATTTAAAAAAAAGACAAATAAATTTATCTTTTAGACCATATTATAAAAAAAGATTGTCTGATTTAGTAAAAGTATGTTAATTATGTTTTATGTTAGTTATCGCATAGACATAACTAATATCACTCTAGAAGAATATCTGCAGCATAACTAAAAGCATAGATGATAATAATAATTAATAAGCTATATAGAAGAGAAATTCATAGTTTAATAGTTTGAATTAATGGAGATTATTTATCTTTATATAAGATATACGTAATTTAATAATAGATGACTATCATCCTAAACAATAATATTACATCATGATTAAAATACATTAAAGTATAACCATGTTTAAATTAAATAATCTCAACCAACAATACCATCTACTTAAAGCCATCAAAATACACTATCTACTATCAGTATAAAACAAAATGTAATAGTTCTTATAGAAGACATAGATATTTGTTAGAATAACTAAAGGGATGATATGGAATGATGTTATTGCATAGGGATGCACAAGTGGACTGTTTTAACAAACATAGAAACATAAGATGAGAAAGTACAAACAGATATTAGTGTTTGATATGAAATCTAGATATTGTGTGGTTGGTGTGCATATAGGTCTTAAGCTATAAGGGAAGATAGATAATGTTAATAATGAATTGAAGAAATATCATAATGTATATATGATATAAAATTATGGTAATTGTTATTAATTTCCATCGTAATGGATGTAGGCTATTGACCCTAGCTATTGCATTGCTAAAAATGATCTACCTCCGTTGAATTATCAGTTTCATCTGTCTAATCTAGAAAAGAAAATGTTGTTTCCTAATAAACAAAAACAAAAATTAACATTAAATTGATCATATATAATATATAGAGTATTGAAATGATAGAGTATAATATTTAAATAAAAGATCTTAATATTAATTATTACTTTTAGATTCGCTATATTTCTAAGTTATTTAATATCTTTCTTATATATTGATTATTATTAATTCAAATTAAATATTGTTTAGTTTTGGTTTATATAATAAAAGAATAAAAATGTCCTAACAAACCAAACCTATAATATCCACCCCTACAATAAAGATCAAACATAAATCATCCCTATACTCATAAAAATAATCTATTATGTCTCTACTATCTTCATTTTATCATAAATCATAATAAAAGATAACTAAATACCTATCTAAATAATGTAAAAAGACAACTCTTCTAATTAAATAACTGTTAGTGCTATTCTAATTGAATGCTAATCAATAATTGTATTAATTGATTAAACTAAAGGATATGATATT
>Ga0169931_10001932_pt1 | contig 34095 bp, 29 predicted proteins | sample Kivu_15m_20L_FD_129675 | JGI IMG/M metagenome (GOLD analysis project Ga0169931, IMG submission 129675) | Freshwater microbial communities from Lake Kivu, Western Province, Rwanda to study Microbial Dark Matter (Phase II) - Kivu_15m_20L... | ecosystem: Environmental > Aquatic > Freshwater > Lake...
ATTCGTACTGGTAACGATACCGGGCTCTGGGCACGGCCGCAGAGCCTTTTATCTTTTCTCCATAGAGTGCTTATTGATACGGCGCACCCAATATCCATCAGTCCCGCCTTACGTTGATACCCCAGATTGCGGTGTCCGCCATCGACTGGGCCTTGGCGGCGGCGGTGCTCTATGTGCTGCTGCCCGCCCACCCCGACTTGAACTACCTGATCTTTTTTGGTAGCTATCAGCTGGCTCAAGTGGTTGGGGTGGTTAGCAATGTCCCCGGTGGGCTAGGGGTGTTTGAAACCGTCTTGATCCTGCTGGTTTCACCCCCGCTCACCTCTGACCAACTGTTGGGGGCACTGCTGGTGTATCGGGCGGTGTATTATTTCCTGCCGCTGCTGGTGGGCATTGGGCTGCTGGCTCTCTATGAAGCGAAACAGCTCAAGGGTACCGCCAACAGGGCTCAGTAAAGCCCGCCTAGCTGTCTTCCCCGTCCTCCACCTTCACCGTCGGTACGAAGTCGGGCTTCTCTTTATCTTCCCAACCGGCGGGGCGCTTGGAGTTGTACCAGGCGATCGAGCCAATGACGACCGCAGCCACAAACCCAACCACATAAACCAGCACAAAGGCCGAGGGTAAACCGCCAGTCGCGATCGCAAAAAAGAGTGTCATGGCTCAATCAACTCCAAAATCAGTGTTTTATTCAATCGGCTATTTACCATCCTACGACGGCATGCTGGCTCCTGTGATCACCCCTAGGGGAGACCGTAGATGTATTGACTGGCAGAGGGCCGACAGGGCCACTCTCCCTAGGGTGTTGGCGGTGGCGCTTGCAGGGGTGGTGGCGGGGCCACAATGGGTGGTGCGGGGGCCGGGGCGGGGGCAGGCGCTGGGGCCGGGGCCACGGGGGCAGGTTCCGGGGCCGGGGCCACGGGGGCCTCGGCGGGCGGGTCGCTGTTGATCACGGGCGGAGCGGTCGGTGCCATCGAGTCTACTGGGGTGGTATCGCTGCCGAAGTCGCCGCCGTCACCGTTCAGGTCATTGCTATCGGTAGAGAGCCCAGGTTCATCCTCACTGCTCTTTTCCTCAGGGGTCTCGCTAGGTTCAGCCGAGGAGGATGGGGTGGCATCCCCCGACGGAGAGGCGGCATTGTCGGCCACCACCCGACCAGGCTTGACCGGGCTGAGGGTGATCGTCGGCTCTCGTCCCCCCACGCGAGGTAAATCAGGAAACGGCTCGACGGGAATGTCGTCGGTAAGCTGAGCCATAAAGTCGTGCCAGATGCTGGCCGCAGTGCTGCTGGCCCCTCGGGTGGGGGTATTGTCGTCGTTGCCCATCCACACTCCCGTCACCAGTTGGGGAATATAGCCAATGAACCAGAGGTCTCGATAGCCCTCAGAGGTACCGGTTTTGCCCGCCACCGGGCGACCTAAATAAGCATTTCGACCGGTGCCCTCTTCCACCACGCCCCGCAGCATCCAGGTCGTAATGGCCGCCGTATCCGCATCCACGGCCTGCTCAAAGTCGTTAGGCCGCTCGTAGATCACCTCCCCCTGGCTGTTCAGCACCCGGCGAATACCATGGACCGGACGAGCGACCCCTTTGTTGGCCAGGGTGCCGTAGGCGCTAGTCAGCTCCAGCAGGTTCACCTCAGAGGTGCCCAAGGCCAGGGAATAGGCTGGCAATAGCGGCGACTTGATGCCCATCCGCTCGGATAGCTGAATGACCGGGTCAAAGCCCACGTCTAACAGCAGTTTGACCGCCACAATATTCACGGAGTTGCGCAGGGCCCGCAGGAGATCCATGCTGCCGCTGTAGGTTTTGCTGTAGTTCTTAGGCTCGTAGCCGTCGACGACGTAGCGGGCATCCACGTAGGTTTTGTAGGGCGATATGCCCCCGGCGATCGCGGCCGCATAGACGAAGGTTTTGAAGGTAGAGCCCGGCTGACGCTGGGCCTGGGTCACCCGGTTGAACTGGTTTTGGCTGCTAAAATCGGTGCCGCCCACCATGGCCTTAATCTCGCCATTGCGGGGGTCTACGGCCACTAGAGCCGCCTGCCCGACCTGCTGCCAGCTGCCATAGCGGGCGATCGCATCGTTGACGGTGGTTTCGGCCCGCCGCTGCCAAACCACATTGAGGGTGGTTTCGACGGTCAACCCGCCCGCCTCGAGTTGGTCGGGGGTCAGCAGCGTCGCCAGCTGCTTCTCAATGTAGATGGTGAAGTAGGGAAACTCGCTGTACAGAAACTTGGGCTGGTTAGGTTTCACCTGTATGGCGGAGGTAATCGCCTCCTCGGCCTCCACCCCCGTGATCGCGTTGGTCGCCAGCATGCGCCGAATGACCCGGTTGCGTTGGCTCAGGGCCGCCTCGGCATCCACTGCCGGAGAGTAGAGGCTGGGGGCCGGGGCCAACCCCGCAATCATGGCCGACTCGGCAACCGTGAGCTGGTCGATGGGTTTGCCGAAGTAAACCCAGGCGGCATCGGCCACCCCGTAGGCCCCCGACCCCAGGTAGACCAGGTTGAGGTAGCGCTCGAGAATTTGCTCTTTGGTCAGGCTTTTTTCGAGCTTGGTGGCCATCATGGCCTCTTTGAGCTTGCGCTGAAAGCTGCGCTCCTGGTCGAGAAAAACAATGCGAGCCAGCTGCTGGGTGATGGTGCTGGCCCCTTCGACCAGATCGCGTTTTTGCAGGTTGGCGACTAGGGCGCGGGCTATGCCTTTGTAGTCAACCCCATGGTGCTCGTAGAAGCGCTGATCTTCGGAGGCAATAAACGCCTGGATCAGGTAATCTGGCATGGCGTCGTAGGTAATCGTTTCGCGGGAGGCGGGGCCAATCTTTTGCAGGATGATCCCGTCGGCCGAGGTCATGGTTACCGTACCGTCGCGCTGGTAGGTGAGTGCCTGGGCCGGATCGGGCAAGCTGGCACTGGTCGCCTGCACCACCCGGTAGGCGCGGGTACCGCCCCCGGCAATGCCCGCCCCGGCGAGCAAAACGAGCCAAAACAGCGGGCGCAAAAACAGCGGCCGATAGGAGCGAGGCGGAGGTTCCATCGGGGTGGGTGGCTCAGCCGAATACTCGACCCATCGATGCCAGGCTGGGGAGTTTTTGGCACTATCCACCGAGCTGACCCTAGGCTGGCGATGTTTGGAGGAACGTGACGGCCTCCCCTGGGAGAACGAAAGCCAGGTTAACCAAGATCGAGCCATAGCACGGTTGCCCTTCGCATACTCTGTGAACTTTATGGGGTTTCGGTGATTTCTTCAAGGGTACAGCTGGGATCAAAACTGGGCCTAGAGGGCACCATGCCCCAGGGCCAGGCCGGTCACCAGCATGCCCAACACCAAAAACGGCTGGGCGCTGGCCTGGTACTTAACGTCGTTCTCTAGGGGGTTGCGCAGAAAGTACATGTCTTGGAAGGTGATCTGGGGAATGATCAGCAGCACCAGCAGCACGGCGTAGAGGTTTTGGTGAATGGCCATCAGGTAGGCGGCGACGCCCCCCTGGAACAGATCGATCGCCACCACACAGATCCACGCGGCGGTGGTGACCCCAAACATGACCGGCAGCGACTTGAGGCCCATTTGGCGATCGCCCTCCACGCTCTTAAAGTCGTTGACGACCGCAATCCCTAGCCCGGCCAGGCTGTAGAACAGGGTGAGCACGACAATCTGCCAGGTGAGGTCGCCAAACAGTGCATGGCCAGCCCACCAGGGCAGCGCGATGTAGCTGGCCCCCAGGGCATAGTTACCGAGCCAGCCGTTTTGCTTCAGCTTCAGCGGCGGGGCCGAATAAATATAGGACACCAGGGAGCCCCCCAGGGCCAGGGCCGTAATCGTCGGGAAGCTGTGACCGGCCCAGCGATCTAGACCGTAGGACACCGCTAGGCCCGCCACCAGCAGCACCAAAATCTGGGCCACCACCTGGGGGATCGAAATGGCCCCAGAGGGAATCGGTCGGTAGGGCTCGTTGATGGCGTCAATGTCGCGATCGTAGAAGTCGTTGAGGGTTTGGGTGTAGCCCGTCAGCAGCGGGCCTGACATCAGCATGCAGGCGGCGGCAATTAGCACGTACTCCAAACTCCAGCGGTAGTCGCCGGAGGAGGCCGCTCCGCACACCACGCCCCAGATCAGGGGAATCCAGGTGATGGGCTTCATCAACTGCAGCCGAATCTTCCAGATCGAGGTTTCGCCCGTCTTGGCTCCCTTCATGCCCAACAGTTGCCGAGCCCGATCGCCCTGGGACTCTGGGGCGATCTCAGTCGTGGCCTGGTCTGGATCGTCGTTGACCGGAAGGGGAGAAGGTTGTTCAGCCATGGTGCTAGGGAACTGCTACAGGTCGGTGGGAAGGTCGGGTCAGGGGGATTAGGTCAGGATCCTGGGCCAGCATCAGAGAACCAGAATCAGAGGGTGTTTGAAAAGGGTTGTCCCAGGTATAGTTTGCCACCAAGAGGCAGCAAAAACGCTCAATTTTGAGGACATTAGCCTACAATCTAGGCATAATTTGAGACGCTCTTTGGCTTTTCAAATACCCTCTCAGGAGATTTCTAGGAAAGAAGATAGCAGCTTTAATTCAGTGACTGTAGCCGCCGTCGGGTGGGCATTGCACACCATTGGGGAAACTCTTTTCGAGAAATCACCTCAATTGAACGAAATGATCAAATGTTGCTCTTGAAACTTCGCTCCTGCCACCGCCTTACCCTGAAGTGCCGGGGGCAGCAACAGGTTACGGCGCTGATCACCGGCTTCAATGGTAACCTCTGGGCCGTACTGGGTGAGCTTGACCTGGTTTTTGTCGAAGCTGGGCAGGAAGAGTCGCACGGTTTTAGCCGCCACATCGACCGTCATGGGTCGGGGGGCCGCTGCCGCCCACTGGGCCGGGTCGGGCAGGGCCGCGATCGCAGGATCCCAGCCCTGATCCACCACGGCGGGCAACCCCACCTGGGGCAGGGGGGCAAAGGCGGTGACCTGGTTAGCGTCTAGGGGGCCGTTGTTCACCAGTACACCACCCACGGTCAGGCCGATTTGCTGGGCGCCGCCCCACAGATAACGGGCGGTGGCCACGGCCCCTGGGGCCGGGGTCGTGACCAAAAAGGCGGCGATCCGGCTGGGGTCACCCACGGCTTGGCGGCCTTCCTCGAGCTGCGATCGCACCTGACCAGTGGGCTGGTCTAGCACATCTCCCGACCAGTCCACCGCCAGCACCGCCGCCGCCATGGGCTGCAAAAAGGGCGACAGCACCCGCCCCACGTCCGACTGTTGAAACACATCGCGAAACCGCCGCAGGTACCAGTCGAGGCTTTCGGGCATACCCAACAGGCGCAGGGTGGCTAGGGCATCGCTGCCGTCGTAGATAATCACGTCGTAGCGATCGCTGGCCTCTAGCTGCCGGAGGGCATTGAGGGCCAGGGCGCTGTCCATGCCTGGCATGACACCCAGCTCTTGGCCATACACAGCCTTGAGAAAGGGCGTACGCAGATACTGAGCTTCCAGGGTTTTCACCTCGTCCCAGCTCTGCTCGAGCAGTGTCGTGGCCTGGAACTGCACCGCCCACAGACTCGGCTCCACCTCCCTGGGCTCGGCACTCAGGACGTGACCCAGCAGGAGCGCCGGAGCCGGGGTCACATCTTGAATGACCAGCAACACCCGCTGCCCCGCTCGGGCCCGCTGCTTAGCCGTGGCGATCGCCACCGTGGTGCTGCCGCAGCCCCCCTTGCCTAGATAGGTGAGAATTAATGCCATAAAAAAAGTGGGCCTACGCGTTCTGTTAGGGTATCGCTAGATAGACAGATCACCCATAGTCTGGCTGTAAACAGCTAACTACGCACCTCCTTTTCAGCCGGGGGCGAGGGAATCTGTGTTTGGATTCTAACAGTCTTGACGCTAGGCCCGGCGAGGCGACCTACTACTGAAGCAAAGACAATTCATCCTCAAAGAACCAGGTGGAGTAGCGATCGTCAAACTCCACGATCACGCCCACGCCGCTACCGTCTACCATCTTGAACTGGCTGACCACACCGGGCTTACCAAGGTAAGCCGCCACATCCTTAGAAACCCGATCGCGTAGACGGGATACTTTTACCTTTTGGCCAATCTCTAAACCCATGTTTACTGAGGGCTCCCACTGCATTTCTAACGATAAAACCAAGTCACAGTGTATCAGCGTCTTGGCCCTTGATGATCCTCAAAATCCTCTATTGTGGAACCGTGAGCAGGGTTAGTTTGCCGTGGCGGGAAATTGGGTGGGTGAGTGGGTCAGTGGGTAGGGGCAGACCCATGGGTCTGCCCTGCCTCGAATGGGTGAGCCACGATGGGATATCAGGAGAACGACGATGCTGGCAAAACGGATTGTGGCCTGTCTGGATGTGAAGGCCGGACGGGTGGTGAAGGGAATCAACTTTGTGGATCTGCGCGATGCTGGCGATCCGGTCGAGCTGGCCCAGGCCTATAACCAAGCCGGAGCCGACGAGCTGGTGTTCTTAGACATCACCGCTACCCACGAAGACCGCGACATTATCTATGACGTGGTCTACCAAACTGCCGAGCAGGTGTTTATTCCGCTCACGGTGGGCGGTGGGGTGCAATCCTTAGAGACCATTAAGAGGTTGTTACGGGCTGGGGCCGACAAGGTCAGCATCAACTCGGCGGCGGTGAAGCAGCCAGAGCTGATCAAGGCCGCCAGCGATCGCTTCGGGTCGCAGTGCATTGTGGTAGCTATCGATGCCCGCCGCCGCCACGACCCCAGCCACCCCGGCTGGGATGTCTACGTGCGGGGTGGCCGCGAGAATACCGGCCTCGACGCCCTCGCCTGGGCCGAAGTCGTGGTGGCCCAGGGGGCAGGCGAACTGCTGGTCACCAGCATGGATGCCGATGGCACCCAGGCGGGCTACGACCTGGCCCTCACCCGAGCCATTGCCGACCGAGTACCGGTGCCAGTGATTGCCTCGGGCGGGGCGGGCACCTGCGACCACATTCATCAGGTGCTGACCGAGGGCCATGCTGAGGCGGCCCTGCTGGCATCGTTGCTGCACTACGGGCAGCTCACCGTGCAGCAGGTGAAGGAGCATTTGCGCGATCGCCAGGTGCCAATGCGTTTGACGTCTTTACAGGAAGCCTAGGAGTCGGGAGGCAGGAGGCAGGAGTCAGGAGTCAGGAGTCAGGAGTCAGGAGTCAGGAGTCAGGAGTCAGGAGTCAGGAGTCAGGAGTCAGGAGTCAGGAGTCAGGAGTCAGGAGTCAGGAGGCAGGAGGGGGCTGAATTTGGCTCCTGGCCCAGGCTTCTGCGTTGAGTCGGGTCCGTACCGACCCCTGGTGAAGGCCCATTGGCTCCCTCACCAGGGGTAGTCGGAACCTCTAGGCGGGGCAAAAGCGAAGACATTCTGTAGACATTCTGTGGAAGCATGCCGACTTTATGAATGCCTGTTACGATGCGTAACATATAGATTGAAAGCTTTAGATCTGCCTTTTCAAAGCCGTTACCCCGTCACTTCTTCCATGCTGTTGCTCATTCTGACTATCGTTATTGCTCTAGTGGCGTGGGCGCTCCGACTCATGGAGCGAGCTGTCAAAGTTCAGGAATTTTCCCTCATGTTGGCTGGCGTTCTGGTAGCTTCATCTGCTGCCGCCCTGATGGGAGTTTATTTTCTGATGGGTAACTATGTGGTTTACCTGGGCCAGGTAAGCCAACAAATGGCGGGTATTGAATCCTTGGACATGCCCTACTCCATCTATGCCAGTGCCGTTATGTCTGATTCATCGGATCCCGTGGCTGGTTGGATCATCCCGGCTGAGTAGACTCGATCACCAGGCCTGCAAGTCTCTACAAAGCCGCCGAGAACTTATCGTTCTCGGCGGCTTTGTTTTCGAAAACTCGCCCTAGGAGCAATCAGTTGAAGCCAACCTCAGCCCAGAGTCTTACTCACACTTGACACCTCACACCTGATTGAACTAATTCAGCACCCGCCAGGTGGCTGGGCCGACAATGCCATCGACGGTGAGGTCGTTGGCGGCCTGGGCGCGGCGAACGGCGGCTTCGGTTTGGGTGCCAAATAGGCCATCGATCGCACCACTATAGAAGCCCTTGGCGCGCAGACGCTGCTGGAGCTGCCGCACGGCATCGCCTTCCATGCCGGGGCGCAGCACGGGTAGGGTAGCGCTGGGAGTGGTGCTGGTAGCGGGGGGAGTCGTGCTGGTCGCTGGCGGCGTAGGGCTGGTCGTGGGGGGCTTGCTTGCCGTGGCCGGTGGGGTCGTTGCGGTGGGAGGGTTTGCCTCTCCAGGGGGGGCCGGGAACAGGCGGCTCCAGGTGGCCGGGCCCACAATGCCGTCGGAGGTAATGCCAGCAGCGGTCTGGAACCGGCGGGTGGCGGCCGCGGTGTCTTCTTGGTAAATGCCGGTGACTGGGCCGGAGTAGTAGCCCAGCAGGATCAGCATGGACTGGAGCTCTCGCACCGATTCGCCCTGGCTGCCGAGCTGGAGGGTGGGTCGCACGATGCGCTCGCCGTTGACCGTGGGCGAGGCCGACGGCCCGGCCGGAGCAGTGGCCGGAGGAGTCGTTTGAGGGGAGGGGGTTTGGGCCAGGGCCGGTAGACCCCCGAGGGCGATCGCTAGGGCCGCTCCCCAACCCGCCCGAGCCCAGCCTGGGGCTGTCCGTTGTCCCCTGGGTAGCGGTAGGGGAAGGGAGACAGAGAATATAGACGTTGCTCCAGACAAGGCGTTGCTCCAGACAAGGGTAATACGGTATGCAGCCGGGGTTTGACAGCAAGCATTATAGGATTGCGGCCAGGAAATGAGCCACCCCAGGGCTTAAAATGTTGGGCTAGTTTGATCGAGGCTCACCCAACGCCAGCCCTGACAGCTATCTTACTAGCAGCCAGGGGAAGGAGAGCGATATAGCAGGGAGAGAGGGGTGGGTGGTGACAGCTGAGTTTTGGATCTCGGGGGCAGACCTGTGGGCCTGGCGTCAGACGGCGTTGCAGCAGGCGCGGGCGGCCGAGGTTGACGCCCAGGAGTTAGATTGGCTGCTGGCCGCCTTGGGCAACGTGGATCGGCTATCCCTCAGGCTCGGAACGGTGCAGCAGCAGGCCCAGATCCCCCTGGCCTGTTCCCTGGAAGATCTGACCCAGCGCTGGCAGCAGCGCCTACACCAGCGGGTACCGGTGCAATACCTGGTCGGCGAAACCCCCTGGCGCAACCTGACCCTGACGGTTTCTCCGGCGGTGCTGATTCCGCGTCCCGAGACGGAACTGATTATTGATCTGGCGGCCGCAGCGGTGGCCCGCAGCCCCCACCGAGAACAGCTGACCCAGGGGCTTTGGGTCGATATGGGGACGGGCAGCGGCGCGATCGCGATCGCCCTCGCCCAGACCTTTCCCGCCGCCCGGATTTTGGCCGTAGACCTGAGCCTAGCGGCCCTGGCCGTGGCCCAAGCCAATGCTGACCGGGCGGGGTTCGGGCCATCCATCACCTTCTACCAAGGCTCATGGTTTGACCCCTTAGTTCCCTACCAAGGTCAGATCAGCGCCCTGGTGTCGAACCCACCCTACATTCCCTCGGCTCTGCTGCCCACCCTCCAGCCCGAGGTGATTGACCATGAGCCCGCCACCGCCCTAGATGGCGGCCCAGATGGGCTGACGGCCCTGGGCCTGCTGGTGACCCAGGCGGCCGACTATCTGGTGCCCGGTGGGCTGTGGCTGGCCGAAATCATGGCGGGCCAGGGCGAGGCGGTGCAGGCACTGTTGACGACCCAGGGGGGCTACCGCGATTGCCGGATCCATCTCGATCTGGCGGGGCGCGATCGCTTTGTGCAGGCTAGCTACGCGCCTTCATCCTGATCGCCTTGAAACTGCCAAAAGCACCGCCACCAGTCACGGGGCTCGTGGTGAGGGCCGTCGTGCTCCGTGGGGCGATCGGTGGGGCCATCGACGACTAGGCTGCCCACGTAGTCGGCATCGGCATAGACCCGATCAATCTGCTGGCGAATCTCCGCCAGATCGGCGGCCGACACAACGCCATTGCTGGTGGCCTTGTAGAACTGCACCGTGACCCGAATCGGGTAAGCCGGATCGCGCTCAATGGCCAGATCGTCAATTTCCGTAAACGTCCCCTCCACGGCCCCGTGGCCAATGACCGCTGCTTCCCCATCGCTGGGCGCACGGCTCTCTGCACTGGGGGCTGCGGGCGCAGGCACAATGCCACTGTCAAATAACGGCTGCTGTATCGGGGCCCGCTGTTTGAGGGGCAGCTGGATCATGGTGAAAGTGCAGAAATGCCACAGATTTGAGATAAAACCGGCCCGCTCCAGGCTCCTTGAGCGGTGGCACCCTCTCCCACACCTAGGCCAAGAGGGGAGCCAAGGATTCCAGCGCGGTGCGATCTGCATGTTTCATGGCAGTCATGCTTCCAACTAGCTGTTTACTATGACTGTAAGACTCGTGGAGTGCCTTTTTGCAACCCCTTCGCCTGCACCTTTACATTGCCCTTAGGCTAACGGTTCACCGCCTTCGGCAGGCGGCCACCACCTGGCCCCAGCCCCAAGATTGGCGGCTGGCGGCTGGGCTGACGGTGGCTCTGGGGTTGGTGATGGTTCCCCTGGGGTTGTTGAGTCATTTTCTCACCCCGACCCTGGCGGATGTCACCTGGCCCGAGGGCCTAGCGCTAGCGGCTCGGGTGCTGCTGGTGCCCGCCCTGATCGAGGAGGGGTTTTGGCGGGTGCTGCTACTGCCCCACCCCACGGAACTGATTAGCCCTGGCAAGCGCTGGCAGGTGGGCCTACCCATGCTGGGGCTATTTGTGGTCATGCACCCCCTCAATGCGATGACCCTTTACCCAACCGCCTTTGCCACCTTTACCAACCCGATGTTTTTGCTGTCGGCGACCCTGTTGGGGCTGATCTGCACTATTGCCTACTGGCGATCGGGCTCCTGGTGGGTGGTGGCCGCCATGCACTGGCTGGTGGTCACGGTGTGGCTACTATTTTTGGGCGGATACAGCCTTCTCAATCTAGGTTAGAGGATGTTTGACAAGGGTTATCTCAGGTATAATTTACTGCCAGGAGGCGGCAAAAGTACTGGATTTTGGAGGCATTGGCCTACGACCCAGGTATAAACCGGGTTTCTGTACCGACGTTCTAGGCCCCTAGGCGACGATGGTCAAGCCAGGGACTTGGGTACCGCCCAGCCCAAGGTTAGGGCACGAGCCGCCATCAGGCCTACCAGGGCCAACCACAGCAGGTGGGCATTGCCCATCGCCTGGGCCACCAGGGCCAGGGGCAAAAAGCCGACCCCAGCCGCCAAAACCGTGGTGTTGCGCAGCACAGGGCCAGCGGTAAGGCCGAGAAAATAGCCGTCGAGCATGTAGGCGATCGCCCCCAGACCCAGCACCGGAATCAACCAGATTACGTAGAGTTGTACTGTTGCAATCACCGCTTGATGGATCGTCAGCAGGCCAAAGAGCGATTGGGGAAACAGCACGAAGGCCAGGGCAAAGGAGAGGCCTAGGGCGACGCTGGTACCGCCACCCACCTTGAGCAGGCGGCGCAGGTGAGGGCGATTGCCGCTGCCGTAGTAGCGCCCGGCAAAGCTCTCGGTGGCAAAGGCAATGCCGTCGATAAAGTAGGCCGACAGAGTCACCACCTGTAATAGCAGCGTATTGGCCGCTAGGGTTTGGCTACCCAGGGCCGAGCTGAAATTGGTAAACAGGGCAAAGCTGAGCACCAGGGCAAAGGTGCGCACCACAATGTCGCGATTCAGCAAAAACAGCCCCCGGATCGCCTGGAGATTCCACCCCTGGGGCAGCACCGCCCAGAGCTTGGGGCCACCCCCTTCTCGGGCCAAGATCCCCAGGCCCACCGCCAGGGTGACGTACTGGCTGAGGGCGGTACCGGCCCCGGCCCCGGCGCTGGCCCAGCCCAGGTAATTAATGAAGATCGTGTTGAACACCACATTGCTGCCGTTGCCCACCAGCGACAGCACAATCACCCGGCGGCCCTTTTCGCGGCCTAAAAACCAGCCCATCAACACCAGGTTCAATAGCACCGCCGGGGCATCCCAAATGCGGGCGTTGTAAAAGGCGATCCCGGCTTCCCGTACCCCCGGCTCGGCGCTCAGCAGGGTAAACCCCAGGTCGCGGATAGGCACCTGCAGCAGCAAAATCACAAGGCCAAAGGTGAGGGCGATCGCACCGTTGCGCAGCAAAATCAGCCATAGCTCCTCCCTATCGCCGCGCCCTCGGGCCTGGGCTGTGGTACCGGTGGTGCCCATGCGCAAAAAGCCAAAGCTCCAGTACACCACATTAAAAATCACCGTGGCCAGGGCCACTCCGCCCAGGTGGCGAATGTCGTCCAGGTGGCCGAGAAAGGCGGTATCGACCAGACCCGCTAGGGGCACCATCAGGTTTGAGATCATATTCGCCGCCGCCAGCCGCACAAAGCTGGGCCAGAAGGCCGGGTCATCACCCGAGATCTGGGGAGTGCTGGGGCCAGGGGTGGGACGTTGATTCAACGGCATGGTTCACTCCATCAAGCCACGGCTGGTGGGGGCTGATAGCGCACCCGTTCAAGGGTACCTGTTCAAAGGCACCCGTTCAAAGCGTGGCTAGCGAACCGCGATCGATTGGGCTAGATCCTCAGGGCTGAGGTGGTCGTTGAGAATTTCGCCGTCTTTGAACCAGACAATGCGCTGGCTGGCGCGGGCCACGTCGGGCTCGTGGGTGACCATGACGACGGTGATGCCAGCGGTGTGGAGGTCGGCGAAGATGTCGAGCACATCCTGGGTGGTGCGAGTATCCAGGGCCCCGGTGGGTTCATCGGCCAGGAGGAGGAGGGGATGGTTGACGATCGCGCGGGCGATCGCCACCCGCTGCTGTTGCCCCCCCGAGAGCTGGGAGGGCTTGTTGTTGAGGCGATCGCCCAGCCCCACCCGTTGCAAGGCCTCTGTCGCTCGCTGGTGGCGCAGGTCGCTGCGCACCCCGGCGTAGATCATCGGCAGTTCCACATTTTCCCGCGCCGTCAGCTGGGGCAGCAGGTGAAACTGCTGAAACACAAAGCCAATCTTCTGGTTGCGAATGTGGGCCAGGGCGTCATCGTCGAGGGTGGCCACGTTTTGGCTATCGAAGTAAAACTCTCCGGCTGTGGGGCGATCGAGACAGCCAATCATGTTCATGGCGGTGGATTTGCCCGACCCCGATGGCCCCATAATGGCGCAGTATTCACCGGGGTAGATGGCCAAGTTCACGTTCCACAGAGCCCGTACCTCGGTATTGCCCGAGCCGTAGACCTTTTGCAGGTGGCGAAATTCGATCAGGGGGGTGGCCATGGGGAGGGAGGGGGAAAGGTGGGGTAGGTGGTAGAAGCTGGGTGGGTGAAAACTACGGTTCTCAACGTGGACTTGGCTTAGAATTGCAGGCTATTTCATTTTCTAGAAAAGCTTGAAGCAGGTGCCATCCTTGCCGTCCGATGTGATGGGGTGATCTGACTGAGTTTTAGCCTAACAATTTATCCGATAATCCATAGTCGTCATCCTGTGGTGAATTCTGATCCGCGTCAGCCAGTAAAACTTGGGCTACATCGGGAAAATGCTGTCGCATACAGCGATCGCACACCCCATGGGAAAACTCAACATTAGAAAACTGCTTGATAAACTTTTCGACCGTTGACCAATAGCCTCTGTCGTTGCGAATGCCTTTGCAATAGGAACAAATTGGAATCAGCCCTTCCATTAGCCTGATTTTGTCTAAAGCATCTGCGAGTTGAGTCGAGGTTCGCTTCAATTCCAGTTGGATGACAACCTGGCGAGCCAGGGCTTCAAGGGTTCTGACTTGAAGCTCGGAGAGTTCTCGGGGTTGATGATCGATAACACAGAGGGTGCCCAGGGAATGCCCCTTGGGAGTCTTTAAAGGCACGCCAGCATAGAAGCGGATCTTTGGCGCACAGGTTACAAGCGGATTGTCACCAAAGCGTTCATCACAAAGTGCATCGTTGACAATCATGATGCTTTCGCTCAAGATTGCATGGGCACAAAATGAGACATCACGGCTGGTTTCGTCAACCTTGAGACCCACTTTAGACTTAAACCATTGACGATCTGAATCAACCAGACTGATCAGCGCAATGGGCACGTCGCAGATAAAGGCCGCGAGGGCAGTAATGTCATCGTAGGCTTGCTCAGAAGGTGTGTCGAGAATTTTGTATTGCCTGAGTGCTTCAATCCGAGCGGCCTCTCGTGTAGGAACATTAGCCTTCATGGTGGTGCTGCGCTACTTAATCACGATGAAATCATTCTAGGATGAGGGTCGGCGGCATGCGGCAGCGCGTAACATGTCATCACGTTCCCATAGATAACTTCAAAGGACGAGTGCAACGTCTCTAGGGGGAGTCAGCTAACGGTGCCTATCACCCGCATTTAATAGCCTTATTTTTCTTCAGTACGGGATAAAATTTTGATGGTAACTTCCTATGATGGAAGCAGTATTTTATGGTTTAGTATGACCCCATCGCCCAACACAACGTTATTGATTTGCAACGCTAGGGTTTTACTCCCCGATGGACACTTTCATGTCGCTGATGTGTGGATTGAGGGCGGCTTGATTCGAGACATTGGCTCCAACCTTGAGCGATCGGCGGATACCGTCATTGATGCCCATCAGCTCACCCTACTCCCCGGCGTCATTGACCCCCAAGTACATTTCCGCGAACCCGGATTAGAGCATAAAGAAGACCTCACCACGGCCTCCCGCGCCTGTGCCCGTGGCGGCGTCACTTCTTTTTTAGAAATGCCCAATACCAATCCGCTGACCATTAATCAGGCGGCGCTCAACGATAAGCTGACCCGCGCTGCCCAGAAATCGTTTGTCAACTTCGGCTTTTTTATCGGCGCTACAGCCGAAAATTTACCGGATCTCCAAACCGCGACACCCACCCCCGGCATCAAAATTTTTATGGGTTCGATGCATGGCGATCTGCTGGTGGATCAAGAAAGCGCGTTAGATCGGATTTTTGCCACCGGCACCCGCCTGATCGCTGTCCATGCCGAAGACCAATCGCGGATTGCCCAACGGCGACAAGAATTTGTGGGTATTACCGACCCGGCCATTCATTCCGTGATTCAAGATAATCAGGCAGCACTCAACGCCACACAACTGGCGCTCAAGCTGTCTAAAAAATATCAGCGGCGGCTCCATATTCTGCACCTATCCACCGCAGAAGAAGCCGAATTGCTGCGTCAGGACAAGCCCGCCTGGGTGACCGCAGAAGTGACGCCGCAGCATCTGCTGCTGAATACGGGCGACTATGAAAAACTGGGATCCCTGATTCAAATGAACCCGCCGATTCGCAGTGTCCATGACAATGAGGTGCTGTGGCAGGCTCTTCAGGATGGCGTAATTGATTTTATTGCCACCGATCATGCGCCCCACACCCTGGCCGAAAAGGGGCAGGCGAATACCGCCAATCCAGCCGATGAAGAGGCCTCTGCTACGACCGTTTTTTTGGAGCCTGCCAGGGTGCCGTCGGGCATGCCGGGGGTGGAAACCTCTCTGCCGCTGATGCTGACCCAGGCGATGCAGGGTCGTTGTAGCGTAGCTCAAGTTTCCCACTGGATGTCGACGGCGGTGGCCAAAGCCTATGGGATTGTCGGGAAGGGAGCGATCGCTCCTGGCTACGATGCAGATTTGGTGCTGGTAGATGTAGACAATTACCATCCGGTGTTGCGCGAAGAACTGCAGACGAAGTGTGGCTGGAGTCCGTTTGAGGGCTGGAATTTGACGGGCTGGCCTGCGGTCACAATCGTGGGGGGACAGGTGGTCTACGAACGAGGGCAATTTAATCAGCAGGTTCGAGGTCGAGCGTTGATGTTTAATGCCTAGAGAACCGGTACAGAAACCCGGTTTCTCGACCAAAAGGCCCATCATGCCATTAGCGCAGCGACGCAGAAACCGGGTTTTTAGCCATACTGTGCCGACGTTCTAGGTTCCATCCAATTGAGCGGGTATTCGCGATCGCAAGAGCCTTGATTCTCCTGCGATCGCACATCCAAACAGCCCCTGAAGTCATACCCCTGCATCCAGATTATCGCGGCTGATATAGGTAGCGATGTCGATCAAATCTTGGATAACGACAGCACGCTTGATCAGGTTAAGCATTGGGATTGGTCTGACTGAGGTTTTGGCGAACGGTGGTGGTACGGTTACCGCAGGCCAGACTGAACTCGCCATAGGCTGGCGTAGAGGCCGTTTAGCTCCAGCAATTCCTCATGGCGGCCCCGTTCGACAATCTCGCCCTGGGCCATGACATAGATACAGTGGCAGTGGCGAATCGTGGAGAGGCGGTGGGCGATCGCCAGGGTAGTCCGATTTTGGGTAATGGCCACCAGCGATCGCTGGATCGCCGCCTCGGTCTCGTTGTCTACCGCCGAGGTCGCCTCATCCAGCACCAAAATCGGCGGGTCTTTGAGAATGGCGCGGGCGATCGCCAGCCGCTGCCGCTGGCCCCCCGAGAGCTTCTGCCCCCGCTCGCCCACGATCGTGTCGTAGCCCTGGGGCAGTTGGACAATAAACTCGTGGGCCTCCGCCAGCTTAGCGGCGTGGAGAATCTCGTCGGGGGTGGCCTCAAAGGTGCCGTAGGCGATGTTCTCCGCCACGGTGCCCGAGAACAAAAACACACCCTGGCTGACCAACCCGATGCAGCGGCGCAGATCCTGGGGCAGCAGCTCTTGAATCTCTTGGCCATCGATCAAAATGCGGCCCTGCTGGGGTTGGTAAAACCGCAGCAGCAGCTTCACCAGGGTGCTCTTGCCCGAGCCCGTGGCCCCCACCACCCCAATGCTCTGCCCCGCCGGAATGTGCAGCGACAGATTGCGCAGCACCGGCTGGCGGTTGGCGTAGGCAAAGCTGACCTGCTCGAAATGCACCTCCCCCCGCACCTGCTCCACCGGCAGCGGCTGGTGTCCAGGAATCAGCTCCACCGGGGTATCCAGCACTCCTAGCACCCGCTGCACCGAAGCCATCGCCCGCTGGTACTCATCCATAATCGTGCTGAGCTGGGTGAAGGGCCACAGCAGCCGCTGCACAATAAACACCATAAAGCCGTAGGTGCCCGCCGACAGAGTGCCCCCGGCCACCGCCATGCCGCCCAAATAGAGCATGGTGGTAAAACCCACCAAAATCACAATGCGAATCACCGGAATAAACGCGGCGCTGAGGGCGATCGCCCGGCGGTTGCTCTGGCGGTAGGCATCGCTGTCTTGCCAGACGCGATCGCGCTCGTAGGCCTCGGCGGTAAAGCTCTTGATGGTGGCAATGCCCGACAGGTTATTGGCCAGGCGACCGCTAATCAGCCCCGCCCGGTTGCGCACCTCGGCGTAGCGGGGGGCCAGCCGCCGCTGAAAGGCCACCGACCCCCACAGCACAAAGGGAATCGGCAGCATCGCCATCCACGACACCCGAGGGGCCAGCACCAAAAACGTAGTGCCGACCCAGATCACCGTGGTCAAAAACCGCAGCAGGCTGTGGGCACCGGTATCGAGAAAACGCTCCATCTGGTTAATGTCGTCGTTGAGAATTGACAGCAGACTGCCGGTGCTGCGGTCTTCAAAGTAGCTGAGATCTTGGGATTGCAGGTGGCTGTAGGTGTCGATGCGCAGGTCGTGCTGCAGGTTTTGGGCCAGGTTGCGCCACAGGCTGGCGTAGATGTACTCCGTCAGCGACTCCAGACTCCAGATCAGAAATGTCAGCAGCGACAGCACGGTCAGCTGCCCCGAGATGCTGGTGATTCCCACCCGCGCAATCAGAGAATTTTCGTGGTTCACCACCACGTCAATGGCAATGCCGATCAGGTAGGGCGGAGCCAGGTCAAAGATGGTGTTGAGAATGGAGTTGGCGATCGCCCCCCAGATCTGAGGTCGATGGTTCCGCCCGTAGCGCCAAAGCCGCCCCAGGGGATGCTGCACCGATTGGATACTGGCCATAGATGCCCCAACTGCGCCTTAACTGCAAAAGCTAAAGTGTAGCCAAAGCGGTGTCAATTTTGGATTTTGGAGGGGTGATTTTGGATAACCTGAACTTTGTTCCTCGCACTGAGGCTGAAATGGTGCAGCAGAGCCTGGAGGTTTTAGCACGATACCAGGGCGATGCCGTTTCCCAGGATCAGGTTGACGCTTGGGCCAGTAGCTTAGGCACAGACTCAGGTTCTACAGCACCCGCAGTACGCTAGCCACGCTGTGAATTTCCGCCAACTGTCGCAGCTCATCCAGCGCGGTTTGGAAGTTGGCCTCCGCCACCTCGTGGCTGACAATGACAATCTCTGACCACCGATCTCGCAGGCCAATCTGCACAATCGACTCCAGGCTCACCTGGTGGCGACCAAAGCATAGGCCCAGCTGGCCGATCACCCCCGGCGCATCCGCCGCCAGCAGGCGCACGTAGAAGCGGCTCTCAATGTCGGCCATGGGGCTAACTTTGCAGTAGTGCTGGTGGCTACAGGCGAGCAGCGGATTGGGCCCGTGCCCCTCTGGGCCGGACATCAGCGTCGCCGCCAGGTTCAGCAGGTCAGACACCACGGCGCTGGCGGTCGGACCTTCCCCGGCCCCAGGGCCAAAGAACATCACCTGACCGATGGGGTCGCCCTCGATCAAAATAGCGTTGTACACGTCGTTGACCGAGGCCAGGGGATGGCTCTCAGGCACCAGGGTGGGGTGCACCCGCAGCTGTAGCTGATCCAGCGCCTGCTCGGCGGTCTCATCAAAGTCGCCATCGCGGCGGGCGATCGCCAGCAGCTTAATCACAAACCCCAGGCGGTTGGCGTAGGCAATGTCGGCGGCGGTGACCTGGCGAATGCCCTCGCAGTAGACCTCCGACAGCTTAATCCGGCCCCCAAAGGCCAGAGAAGCCAGAATCGCAATCTTGTCGGCGGCATCGAGGCCGTCCACATCCGCCGAGGGGTCGGCCTCGGCGTAGCCCAGGCGCTGGGCATCGGCCAAAATCGCGTCAAAGTCGCCCCCCTCCCGCTGCATGCGGGTGAGGATATAGTTGGTGGTGCCGTTGATGATCCCCGTCACCGCGTGGATGCGGTTCACCCCCAGGGCCTGCTTCAGGGGTTGAATGACCGGAATGCCGCCCCCAACCGCCGCCTCTAGCAGCACGTAGACCCCGGCTTCGTTAGCGGCGGTAAAGATTTCGTCGCCGTAGCGGGCAATCACCGCTTTGTTGGCGGTGACCACATGCTTACCGTGGGCAATGGCTTTGAGAATGAGCGATCGCGCCGGTTCGAGGCCCCCCAGCACCTCCACCACCACATCCAGGCTGGGGTTCGTCACAATCCCCTCCAGGTCGGTGGTCAGGCGATCGCTGGCAATGGCCACCGATCGCGGCTTCTCCAGGGTTCGCACCCCCACCCGAGCCAGCTCTATCTGCCCCACTAGGGGATGGCGATGGGCCGGGTCGAGCAAAATTTTGGCCGTTCCCGATCCCACCGTTCCCAGCCCGAGCAAACCGACACGCATAACCAATGGCTTGAGTCCCCTAACCGCGATCGCTATGCCCAATTGTAAAGGGATTGTTGCCCCCATTGATGCCCCCTTGAAACCCTTAGAGGACGTCCCTCCCATGGAGGCAAAAAAAAGGAAGGGTTTGAACCCTTCCTTTTTAAGGACGTTTTTACGATCACCATGGCCGTTGCAGAGGCAAACGACCTGTGGGTTATACCGCGAGCGATCGCGGCCCAAAACCTACGGAATCCTAACCCTAATAGGTTTCCACGTGCCAGCGGTGGTCTTTCTTCATCTGCTTGCGGAATTCGGTCCAGTCAACGCTGTTCTTCTGGGCGGCCACGCTCATACCCTCATCGATACCGTCTTCCATGCCCTTGAGCCCGCACATGTAGGTATGGGTATTGGGCTTCTGCATGAGATCCCAAAGCTCGTCGGCATGCTCACCCACCCGGTGCTGAATATACATGCGGCCCCCCTCAGAGTTCTGCTGCTCGCGGCTGATGGCGTAGGTCAGTCTGAAGTTATCGGGATACTCCTTCTGGATCTGCTCCAGCTCATCTTTGTAGAGGATGTTGCTGGTGTAGGGCACCCCAAACACCAACCAGGCCAAGCCCTTGAACTGGTACCCCTCATTCTTCTTGCGCTCCGCTTCCTTGAACATCCGCCACAGGTAGGCGCGGAAGGGGGCAATGCCAGTGCCAGTGGCCAGCATGATCACAGTGGCATCAGGGTCGTCGGGCAGCAGCATCTCTTTGCCCACGGGGCCCGTGATCTTTACCTCGCTACCGGGCTCGATGTGGCACAGGTAAGTTGAACAGGTGCCGTAAACGGTCTCGCCCGACTCAGGATGCTTGTACTCTAGCTGACGCACACAGAGAGACACCGTCTTGTCATCCAGGTTGTCGCCGTGGCGGGTCGAGGCGATGGAGTACAGGCGTAGCTTGTGGGGCTTACCCTTATCGTCGGTACCGGCGGGAATAATGCCAATGCTCTGGCCTTCCACATAGTGCAGGTTGCCCTCAGACAGGTCAAAGGTAATGTGCTGCACAATACCTAATCCGCCGTCTTGAACCAAGGGTTCATTCGACAACACTTTGCCGACATAGGGACGGTTGGGCTTATAGAGGTTAACGGGCACGCTTTCAGCGGCCTTGGGCGCGGCTTGAGTCATGGGCTTTTTCGTGGTTTGGGTGGGCGCAGTCTCGGCTGGGGAACCGGCTTCGGCCGTCGCAACCACAGGCGCAACGATCGGGGTGGGCGTGGCATTACTGGCGGCACCCACCTCTTCAAGGGGGCGAATGCTCACAATCTTGCCGCCCATGCGGGTGATGCGCTGCATCTCCTGGTTCATACGACCGTAGGGCACCGTAATGAACACACTGCCACTCTTGCGAATGGGGGTGCTCATCAGATCGGTTCCTGCGTTTTGGCGCAGACCCTGCACCTCGTATAAAAACAAACGGCTTCCGGCCACAGTACTGGCGTTGCCGCCGCTCACACTTGGATTGTACATATCTAAAATTTAGTGATTCTCTAGACCCAACTAAGTGCAATGGAGACACACCATCATGCCCCGTCGCTGTGTTCGCCGATACCACTGGTTTAGGCGGCCCTGCGACCAACCCTAGACAGAACCATCGGAGACACTTTTAGCTTAGGGTATCACTGTAAGACGATGTAATACCGGGGGCCAAAGACCAGGAGGTCAAAGATTTTGCCAGCCAATGACGACTGACCTCAACGACCTGATGACCTTGACCCTTACCCCAGTCACTGATCGCACTGTAGTTATATTCTCCCCATAAGACTATATTCCTTGCAGCACCAGACATTAAGTTAATCTAAAGTCTCGTTTTGTGCCGATCGGCTTCCCAGGGCAAATTCTTAGCCGATCCCCCCACAAAAACTGTTGTGAACGATACTAGCTTCTGATAAAATAAATCTTACATTGCGGTAGAAATACTTATGCTTTGCGCTAGCTCATTACTGATGGCATCTGAGCTAACTGAGCTAGGTATAGACATAGTCGTTCCTCTCTCTCGAGCGCAATTTGCTTCGGCGGAGCGAGGCTGGTACCTGGGGCATTGGGGCTATCTAGTTCCCCATGGCCAAGACACCTGGAGCTATCTAGGTGCGCGACCTTCGCAGGTGATTTACCCTCTAGAGCAGTTGTTCTGGGGTTTTAGGGCATCAAGCCAGATTTAGATCACGGTCTCAGTATCACGGTCTAAGGTATGGCGGCCCTCTTGCTGCTTTGCAGCGCTGGATTCTATTTTATAGAAGTTGTTTAGAGGGAACTTAATGATCAACAAGCCGGGCAAAGTAGTTCTAATCGGTGTCGCTGGCGACTCTGGATGCGGCAAATCTACCTTTCTACGCCGACTCAGCGATTTGTTCGGCGCAGAGTTCATGACCGTTATCTGCCTAGACGACTATCACAGCCTCGATCGCAAACAGCGCAAAGTGGCTGGGGTAACCGCCCTCGACCCCAAGGCCAACAACTTTGATCTGATGTACGAACAGATCAAAGCCCTCAAAGACGGCAAGAGCATTGACAAACCCATCTACAACCACGAAACCGGTGAGCTCGACCCCCCCGAGCGGGTTGATCCTAACCGTATCGTCGTGATCGAAGGGCTGCATCCCCTCTACGACGAACGCGTGCGGGATCTGATCGACTTCAGCGTTTACCTCGACATCAGTGACGAAGTCAAAATCGCCTGGAAGATTCAGCGGGACATGGCTGAGCGCGGCCACACCTATGAAGACGTGTTGGCCTCCATCAACGCCCGCCGTCCCGACTTTGAAGCCTACATCGACATCCAGAAGCAGTATGCCGATGTGGTCATTCAAATTTTGCCCACCCAGCTGATCCCCAACGACGAAGAGAAGAAGGTGCTGCGGGTTCGCCTGGTACAGCGGGAAGGAGTCGACGGCTTCGACCCCGTTTACCTGTTCGACGAAGGCTCCACCATCGACTGGATTCCCTGCGGGCGCAAGCTGACCTGCTCCTACCCCGGCATTCGCGTGCACTACGGGCCTGATGCTTACTACGGCCACGAGGTCTCGGTACTAGAGGTCGATGGCCAATTCGATCGCCTCGAAGAGATGATCTACATCGAGAGCCACCTCAGCAATACTTCGACCAAGTACTACGGCGAGATGACCGAGCTCCTGCTCAAGCACCGTGAGTACCCCGGCTCTACCAACGGTAGCGGCTTGTTCCAGGTGCTGGTGGGGCTCAAAATGCGTGCGGCCTACGAGCGTTTGGTGGCCGCCGACCGCGAAGTAGCCACCACGGCCTAGGGTATTCACCCCCTGAGTTTGTCTGGTGTAGAGGTTGTTTGAAAAGGGTTGTCCCAGGTGTAATTTGCCGCCAAGAGGACGCAAAAACGCTGAACTTTGAGGACATTAACCTACGACCTAGGTATAACGTGAAATACTCTTTGGCTTTTCAAACAACCTCTTAATCAAGAGAGGGTATCTATTAAGGTACTCTCTCTTTTTTTGCCATGGAACTGACCACCCCAGCCCTGCTGTTTCCAGCGATTTCGCTGCTGTTGCTGGCCTACACCAACCGCTTTTTGGTGCTAGCTCAGCTGATTCGCGAGCTCCACAGCTCCGATCGCGATTACTTTCAAAGCATGGTGCAGCGTCAGATTGCCAACCTGCGCCAGCGGATCGCCCTGATCCGGCTGATGCAGGCCCTCGGGGTGTCGAGCTTTATCGTCTGCACCCTGTCGATGCTGGGGCTGTTTGTCGAGCAGGAGTCGCTGGTGGAGGTGCTGTTTGGTCTGAGCCTGTTGCTGCTGGTCGCCTCGCTGCCGACCTCGCTATACGAAATTGCCATTAGCACCCGGGCGATCGAGGCCGAACTGGCCGACATCGACGCCAAGTGCCGCTACCCCAAGGGCTAGGGGCAGCCTACTGAGTGGTCAAGGTCAGGGTTTGGTTAGGCTCGATCACTACCACCCGTTGGGCAGTCACGTTGCCAATAATGGCTCCGGCTGCGGCACCGCCCAGCACGCTACCGACAGAGACCCGGCCCAAAATGCCCCCCACCGCCGCCCCCCCGGCTGCCCCAATGCCAGCGTCGGTCAGAATGGAACCCGTCGTGGTCTCCCGGGGATCTTTGACATCGCGCAGGAGTTCAGAGGTGGCATTCACAGAGTAGACCTGGTTACCGACCTCCACCGAGGTAGCTACGTACTGTAGCCCGCCAGGGGTCGGTTCAAACCGGCCCCGCACGGTAGACCCGGCTGGGATGTTGCGACCATTGAGAGTCGTCGCTGCCCCCACCCGAAGCGATGGTTCAACCGTGGCATCGATATTGAGGTACATAGGTTTGTTGTTGGGGGTCACCACCTGGATGGGCGACGACACAAACGGCTGGGCCTGGGCCACTGAGACTTGCACTAAGCCCACTACGGGCGTGAGGGTTAAGGCTAAAGCAGCTAGGGAAATTACTTTCATCACAACCTCCAAGGGGGTCTTAAGCATACACCTGCGGCTTGGCCAGACAGGCCGTAGGCTGTGGAAAAATGAGACAAGTATCGCCGAGGAGTCGAGGGTGCACCAAGATATCCGTGCCCAGCATGTCCATGCCCAGATACCCGTACCAAAGTCTGTGAACTCAACCCCTTCGACCAGCCTAGCCAACATCCTGTAGCTACCAGAGGCTGGAACAGTCTAAGCTTGAGGACGAGCTGTATTTCTAGATGTTCCTACCGGTATGCTGTCGCCCCAATCAGCTGTACATCACCGTCGATGATGTTTCGTTAGACATTGCGATCACCAGCGACTACCTGGAGTGAGCCCCAGCGCCACCGACTGCTTGGCGGGCAATGCCTCAAGACGCAACAAAAGCCCCCTCCTGGTACCAGGAGGGGGCTGCTGAGCTGTCTTCTTGGTCGTTCTAGCCCAGGCTAGAACAGGAACTGGGTTTGCAGGTTGAAGATGAAGATATCGGGGTTACTACTAAAGTTGTTAGGCTGCATGATCCAGTAGACCGAGGGCATGAGGTAAATGTTGCGGCTGATCGGCAAGCGGTAGGCAAACTCCACCTCCTGCTGTCTGCCGCCATCACCGCCACCCGACACCAGAAACTCGCGTCCGCTGATCACACTAAAGGGAACCAGGTAGGAGATGGTGCCCTGGGCACCCTCCGCAAACAGGTTGGGAAAGGCTACCCCAAGCTGAAACGATTGGGAATCGACACTGCCCACATCAGCCCCGTTAATGGCCGAGGTCAGCCCGACATTGCCGTAGCTGTAGCGGCCAAATAACCCGAGCCAATCCAGGGGAGTCCAGTCGAAGTTGACCAAGAAGGTATTGGCCGGGGCGTTGGTCAGCGGGCCGCCAAAGCCATCATCGGCAAAGCCGTAAATGGGCTCACCGAAGGTGCCACCAATTTGGCCCGAGTTGTTGGGCATGAGGTTAGAGCGGGTGTACAACAGCCGCAGGTTGAAGCCATCAAACGGCTTGAGCCCAATCTGGCCGGTGATGGTGCTCGTCCCACCAAACAGGCCGACGTTGGGATCGGTGGGAGCCTTCTGGCCACCGATAAATTCGGCGTCTTCCGCCAGGTAGCCGACGCGGATATCCAGCCAGTCGGCCACGTTCCATACCCCGATCGCCCCAGTGCCGCGATCGACCGCGTTCACCTGGGTGCCACCGCCGGAGTTAAAGCTGTTGGCCCCGTTTAAGAAAAAAGTGTAACGGTTTTGGTCGAAGTAGGCGTACCAGTTAATGCGGGGGCCGATGTCAAAGCGCAGGCTATTGCCCACCGGAAAGACATAGCTAAACTCACGCACCACCACGTTGAAGTCTTGGCCACCGGGCACCCCTGACTGAAACAGAAAGGGGGTGCCATAGGTGTTAAACAAGCCCGCCGAGGCAAAGGTGTTGGCGGGGCCCACGCCAGCGCCGCTAACCAGCTGCAGCTTCAGCAAGTCGGAACCGGTAAAGGAGGTATCGAAGTTGAGCCACAGCAGGCTGCCCACAGTAAGCGCGGGGTTTCTGGTGATGGTGCGCACCACCGGTTCGCCCCCCGGCCCCCGAGCCGCTGAAAAGACATTGTTACCTTCGGCCAGTACGTCACCATTGGCAAAGCCGCTGCTTAGGTTCAAGAAGACTTGGCCTCGCAGCTTGGTCACCGTAGAAAATTGCTGGGCGGTCAGCTCAGCGGTATCGGCCTCGAGCTGGTCAACCCGGCTAGTTAAGGCGGCCAGTTCAGCGGCGAACTCTTCCTGCAGGCGGCGCAGGGCAGCCAGATCGGCTTCAGAAATGTCGGTGTTGATGGTGCTGACAATGACATCGAGGCAAGCATTCAGCCCGGCCGCAAATTCAAAACGAGTCAGGCTGCGCTGTCCCCGAAAGGTGCTGTCGGGATAGCCCTGCATGCAGCCATAGTTCTCAACCAGGTTGTTTAGCGCCTGAAACGCCCAATCGGAGGGGGCCACATCGGAAAAATCGGTGACCCGAGTCACTTGGGCCAGGTCATCGGACGGGAGCGGCTGCACCACAGCCTCGGTTTCCAAGGCGGCCTCCAGGTCGCCAAATCCCATCACAGAGACCGCTTCAGGGGCAATTTCAACCGCGTCAGCACTTGATAGCTCAGGTTGTACCTGGGCAATGACTGGGTCAGCCCCATTAGCTAGAGTAGGATCGGGTTGTGCATCCGTAGAGGGTGCACTCACCTCAGCGAGCAGTGAACCACTATTAATATCAGAATCGGAGATTGTGGGGGTTTCATCGATTATGGGAACCGAACCACTACTGACCTCGTCAAGAGGTTCAGGACGCAGCCGTTCCGATGCCATTGTCTCGGATGCTATGGCTGGCGTAACAGCAGATAGTAGTGCAGCTGTTACCATTCCAAAAAATTGCCAATTCAAAAGTGGCAGGTGCCTAAAAACACCCGCACTAGATCTATTCAGCATGTCATTCCCTCACATCAGTAATTCTAATAAGCACTGAGAATTTACCATGGTATTAGAGACGACAATATAGCTTAGGTAACACTTTCCTAGTTTTCCTAACAAAAGCAGGATTAAATTACCAGGGTAATCGCATCTAATTTGGTATAGACAAAAACAGACATATCCAAATCCATATGGGTCAAGAGCTTGAAAATGCCCAAATTTAGAAAAAATTAGACTTAGATCCACAGGAGGCTACGAAAGACAGTATTCTGCGCTTCATTTCACATGTCTCATACAACCCCAAATGCAGTATCAATATGAGATTAGCCGTGATCATGGGTGAAAAACCAGTAAATCTGCCCTCTTTCCAGAAAGTGATCAATCTGTCTGTATCGTAATCAGCCAATTAAGATGCGATTACCCTGATTAAATTAAGCTGCTAGGCATTCAAACAGCACTAGTACAAACGCTACAAAAGCCTTGCAGCAAGGGCTTTACAGAAGTCAATATGCAATTTAGATGCTCAACAGCTTACCCATTTGGTATGATTTAATTCTGTGGCTTGAATATGGCTAATAAAATACCACTTCAACCATGGGGCAAAACCCTCGATTGAAGTGGTCTTTACAATGACGCTACCCTTAGAAGCTGTTTAAAGAAGGGCTATTCCAGATAAAAATTACCGCCAAGAGGCAGTAAAAAAACCTGAAGTTTGAGGGCATTAGCCTACTTCAAATATTTTCTCAACCTTATCAAGACTCGGGATTGGCTTCAAACTTAAGCTTAGGTCTGCCAGGTAGGAAGGTATTCAATAAAATAGCAGCGAGGCCACCGGTTGAAATGCCAGACGAAAATACGTTCTTGACCAGAGCCGATTTATTAGCCAGCATTTCGGGATGATAAACGACCCCCAAACCCAAGGCTAGGGACACGGCAACGATCACGCTAGAGCGGCGATCAAGGCCCGTAGAGGCCACAATGTTGAGCCCCGCCACGGCAATAGAGCCAAACATGACGAGCGTAGCCCCACCCAATACCGGTTGGGGAATGACCTGGAAAATACCCCCCACGATGGGGATCAGCCCCAGCAGCGCGAAAATGCCAGCGACATAGAAGCCGACGTGGCGACTACCTACCCCGGTCATTTGAATCACGCCGTTATTTTGGCTAAAGGTCGTGTTGGGAAAGGTGTTGAGAAGAGCTGCAATGGCTGAATTAACGCCATCGCCCAGAACCCCGCCCTTAATGCGACGGAAGTAGACAGGGCCCGAAACTGGCTCACCAGACACCGCAGACGTTGCGGTCAGGTCGCCGATGGTTTCAATAGCTGTAATCACATACAGCAGAACGAAGGGGGCAAAGGCGGCGAAGTTAAATGCTAAGCCGTAGCGCAGGGGCACCGGAAAGCGCACCAGGGGAAGACTACTCAGGGAACTAAAGTCAACTAGCCCTAGGACAATGGAGATGATATACCCGACCATCAAGCCGATCGCGATCGCACCCATCCTAAAAATCCGATTCTCAGCCAGGGTCAGGATGACCACAATGGCCAGCACCAAACCGCCTAGGACGAGATTTTGAGTGCTGCCAAAGGTTCCACTGTTAACGGCAGCGGCACCGCCCGCCAGGCTAAACATGCCGGTTCGAATCAAGCTCAAGCCAATAATCATGACCACCGTACCGGTGACGACGGGGGTAATGATTTGCTGGAGCAGGTGCAGAAACTGACTCAGAATAATTTCAACGGCAGAGCCAAAAAAGCAAACTCCAAAGATCAGGGCTAGGGCCTGCTGGGGAGTGCTTCCAGAGGCAATGGCGGCCGTACCCACCCCAATCACTGGGCCTAAGAAGGCAAAGCTAGTCCCCTGCAAGCTCAGCAGGCCAGAACCCACAGGCCCAATCCGCCGACACTGAATAAAGGTGCAGATGCCGCTGGCAAACAACGACATGCTAACGATGATGCCCGTATCTTCAGGGCTGACCCCAAGGGCACCACAGATCAGCAAACCAGGGGTAATGATGCCAACGAAGGAAGCCAAAACGTGCTGAATGGCAACAAAGATAGATTCCCCCACCGGCGGCTTATCGTTTAAGCCATAAAGTAGCTCGGACTGGAAACTGATGGTGTCTCCTGAACTCTCCTGCTCGACAGTGCTGCCATGATCCGCTGGTGCCATTTCCCCTCCCAATATTGAGGCCTGTGGTGCTTTTCCTGACCGATCTGGTTTTTTGGCCTACCAAAGAATTACAAGCAAAATCAAGATCTTTTGTTGCCCAGGGCACAAAAGACGCTTCATGTCACCGCAGGAGACAGATTTCTTGAAATTTTCCTGTTTTATGGGTGACCACGACTCCAACCACAGAACTCTACCTGCCAGTGAAGTGAATACTGTGTACTGTATTTACTTCACTGGCAAAACTATAGAAGTAAAGCCCCAGGGTCTTCTGTAGTCGACGGTACAGGATGAGGCAAAACGGCCAAGGAGTTCTCTGCCATGGCCTTAGCAGATTCTTAGTCGGGCTGTGGTCGGGCCGTGGTCGGGTCGTAGTCGGGCCCAGCGTGATTTTGCTTCTTTCAGTCAGAGGGTAGCCACAAAACCGTATTGAGAGTCACAAAATAGCGCTGGGGCTGCCGTTAGGATATGGCGTCGGGCAAGGCGTGTGAGCGCTGAGCGAGCTAGGCCACATTGTCTGGGAGCAAGGCTATGGTCAACGGGTTAGGAAAACTCCTGGGGATAAGCCTGCTGGGACTGCTGCTGTGGCTGCCCGGAGCCGCTGCCTGGGCCGACAAGGTGGTCGAGCCGCTGGTGTTTGCGGCCGATGGGAGTGCGATCGCCGTTATTTCTCTCTACGAGACCGACCCCACCACCCAGGCCAATGCCGTCAAGTCTTTCTACAAGATCAGCAAGTCGTTTTATAAAACTATCCCTGGCTTCTATGGCTTGGCGCTGCTCTCCAGCGCCGATGGAGCCAGGGTTATGGAGCTAACGCAATGGAGCGATCAGGCCAGTTACAAAACCTTCCAGACCTCCCTGGCTAGCGGCACTGGCGAAGAAGACTACACCAAGTACTACGAGAAATACGCCAGTGCTAAGGGCGGCAAAGGTAAGTCCAACGAGAAGGAAGCGGTCAGTCCAGGCGAGCCCCTTTTGACGGCCTCCTTTGCCATTGACCAAGTCGTGTCGCCGCCGGGCATGGTCTCTGCTATTCCAGGCACCATGGCGCTGGTGCAGTTGAGTGACTGGGCCACCGATACCCCTGAGCACCAGGCTGATCTCCTAGCGGTGGCCCAGGCGACCCTGGCCGATCTGCCCCAGCTTTACCCATCGCCACGGACGGCGGTGCTGTTGCGGGGTATTGATAAGCTGTTAGGCATTCAAACCGCACTAGTACAATCGACACAAAAGCCTTGCAGCAGGGGCTTTGCGGAAGTCAACATGCAATTTAGATGCTCAACAGCTTACGACCCACATCGCGCTATTGGCGAACTGGGGCAGCGTCGCTGAGTTTAGTGACGTAGACCAGGTGCCCCAATTGACCCTGGCGACCGAAGCGGAAGACGTTTCATTCACCACCGATAGTCATCTTTACCAAACGGTTAAGGTCATTACTCCCAAGGCTGAAAAGTATGGCAAGGGATAATACCGTTAGTTCGGCTACGGACAGGAGGGCTAACACCGCTCCATGATGGGCCAGGGGTTGTTGACTGTCCCTAGCTGAGTCAAGGGTAGATACCCTAGGATGCCCTAGTGCTGACCGGGTCATAATGTTTTTTTTAGCCGTTTACTACACTTTCTTTAGTTGCTTATTCCTGTGCGTGTAGACATTTAACTATGGTTGCGAGTTCTCCCCCTAAGCCTGAGTTTAGCCTTGGCCGTTACCTACTGAGTGATGGCCCGGCAGGGTTTATGCTGAGCTGGGTGGCAGGGTTTGTTGACACCTCTGCCTTCATTATTCTATTTGGCATATTTACGGCCCATGTGACCGGCAACATCGCTTTAGCTGGCTACGAGTTTGTGCAGTCCGATGAAGAGTCAACCATTACCCACCTGCTGATGTTTCCGGCCTTTATGGTGGCCGTAGCGGGCACGTCTTTGCTGGCCCGCTATGCCCGCAAACAGGGCTGGCCGGTGTTTGCGGTGCTGCTGACCGCCGAAGCCATTGCCCTAACGATTTTTTTGATCGTCGGGGTAACCTTTTCTCCGGCGCTAATTTTCAACATTCAAGAGGAGTATATTCTGCCCATTGGCATTACTGGCGTGATCGCCATGGCGATTCAAAATGCCCTGATGAAAGAAGCTAAAGGCGTCTTTAAGAGCTACATTCCAACCACAGTGATGACCGGGAATACCACCCAGCTCACAATTGATTTAGTTCAGGTGGCTATATCGAAGTTTGCCTCGGAGGACGATGAGAACGCCGCCCTAGCGGCGGCTGAATCGGTAGAGCGAATGGGGCGAGTTTTACCCATTTTGCTAGGGTTTGCCCTGGGCGGTCTGGGGGCAACCTACTTTGTGCTTCTTTCCGAGACCTGGTGGAGTCTAATCCTACCGGTGATCGTGATATCGTTTATGGCAGTTGTAGCTTTCTCTGAGCACTTTAAAACCGCTGGCGATCAGGGTTAGGTGTCCCGTGACCATCGCCCGATCGGTAGTTTAGGGTGGCCTTGGCATTGTGTTGAAGATTGTGTTGTTATATGGAGATTATCCAAGTATGTTGCGCAAGTTTTTAGCTGTTGTGTTGTGTACGCTAGTCGCGCTGACTCTGGTGGTTAGCCCAGCCAGTGCTAAGCCCTTTTCCCTGCCGTTTTTTAACGATATCGATCTAACGGACGGCCAAGAGGCTTTGATGGAAGCGATGCAGTCTAAGTATGTGCCCGAAATTGAGAGCATTCTCTTTCCCGATCAGCGGGAGAAGTTTGAGCAGGCCATTCAGGATGGCTATAGTCTGCGTAAGGCCTTTAAAACCATGGCATTGACCGCAGAACAAAAAAACGAGCTGGCGGCGGCGATGAAGGCTGTGCCCATGGGTGATTTGTTTGCAAGCCTCACTCCGGAGCAAAAGAAGGAGGTCTTCATGAACAAGAAAGAGATGTTTATGCCGACTCCGGATGAAATTGTCGAAAAAATCAAGGCTGGTATCAAGAGCAAAGAAGCGTTGTCCCCCGATGCTCCGGGTGCTGAGATGACGTTCACCGCCGACGAGATTGCTGAAAAGGTCAAGCTCGGCTTTGAAAAGAAGAAGGAGTTTATGCCCAGCATGGAGGAGATTAAGGAAAAAATCGCTGCCAAAATGGCGGCGATGGCTGAAGCTGAACCTGAGTAGGTCCCTAGCGATGCGCTTTTGAGCGAGGTTCTTCGCGGCGCAGATCTGAATCCCCCCAGGCTCTTGTCGTCATCGGTTCACTCATTACCCCCCTTAATAAGGGGGGCTGGGGGGGTTCCTTGGCGAGGACGGGCGATGCCTCGGCTCAGCAGCAGCTGTTCAATTTGCAGCAGTAGCTCAAAGTCAGCCCCTGGCAGGGGTGGGGGCGGGTCGGTGGCGGCGGCCCGCAGGAACTCAAATGCCTCTAAAAACTGCGCTGGGGTAGCGGCAATGGGAGCCTCTAAATGGGCTGGAATAATGCGTTCAAACTGCCAGGTGGCTACAGCCTTGGCCCAGTCTAAAACCGCCGCTGGCCCTCGATTGAAAATGAGCGTCTTGAGAATGGGGGCGACCTGGAGCTGACCACCGTTGTGCAGGGCCTGAAAGGACTGGGACCAGTCGGGTTGCCAGCGAAAGGGGTAAAAGCCAAAGTAGTATTGGCGCGATCGCACTGGAGCCTGCTTGGCCTCTCGCAGCATCTCGCCGGTCGTGGCCACCTGTAGGGTGCTGGGGCGAAAGTAAAAGGCAAACAGGGCAATGCGCTGCCACCCCTGCCGTCGATTTTCCGGGGTATCGACCATGGCATCGGCGGGGGTGTCTCTGGCGTGAAACAGGAGCGGAAAGGGATCGAGCTGCAGGATTGCCGGGGGCTCTGGGGGAATCGCCACGATCGCATCGGTCAACAACAGCGTGCGGCTAGCGCGATGGAAGCAGGCCGTCTCGCCGAAGGGCCCTAGGCCCAGATCAATCGGGGGCAGCAGGGCGTAGTCGACCTGGTCGGCAAAGGGAGCCTGGGCGCTGTTTTGGGGTAGCAGGTGGGTGCGATCACGCGGTAGTCCCAGCCAGGGCAGCGGTAAATTGAGCGGAAAGCTCCACTGGTTGGGGGTGACATAGACCTGGGCCTGGGGAAAGCGGCGGGCAAAGGGGCCAACAAATACCTTGTGCTCAATCCCCGTCACCGTAGACATCACAATGTACTTAACCGGGCCGTGGCGCTCTTCTAGCTCGCGCACCAGCGCCACACACTCGGGGGTTGGGGCTACCGGCGAGTACACCAGCAGCCCCCTAGGCTCTAGCCGCACCACCGTCATGCGAATGGGCACCACCACGTAAAAAATGCCCTGGAACTGATCCAAGGTCCACACCAGGTCTTTGACCACCTCTACCCGCAGAGTTGGCCGCTGACCGTAGGGGTAGAGCGGCACCACGGGCCAAAAGGGCCAGGCGCGATCGCGGCGGGGCAAGGGCGTAGTAGCGGTAACGGCGGACATAGAGGACATAGAGGTAAATAAGCTACCGACGTAGGGACAGCTGCCCCACCGCGAACATCCCTCCAGGCGGAAGGCTCGGCCATGGTAATTCCCCAGGGTTCAGCGGTCATCTCTAGGATTAAGGGTAGTCATAAGCGTACTAAAGAACAGGGATTCAGGGGAATTGCGCCAAATTTTAAGCTGGCTATCAGCGTGGCCCAGGGGAGATACGTTAACTTAAATACAGTGAGAGCTGGGGCTATACCCACCCTCATTTCACCCATACCTACCCAAGGTTTGACCCCGCCATGAAGCGACGCAAGCTTCTAGAAGCCGGTACTGCTGTGGTTGGCGGCACCTGGCTGTTGAACAACCTGACCACGGAAGTTTTTTCCAACCAACTCGACCAACAATCCGATACCCCCCTAGACACTATGGCCACCACCAACGAACAATTTACCGTGACTAAGACCGACGCCGAGTGGCGCGAACAGCTCACCCCCGAGCAGTTTCGCGTGCTGCGCCAGCATGGCACCGAGCGAGCTGGCTCTAGCCCCCTCGATAAGGTCTATGAGCCCGGCACCTACAACTGCTCAGGCTGCAACACCCCGCTGTTTACCTCCGATACCAAGTTCAACAGCGGCACCGGCTGGCCCAGCTTCTATGGGCCGATCGAGGGGGCGATCGCCACCACTACCGATCGCTCCTTCTTCATGACCCGAGTCGAAGTACACTGCGCCACCTGCGGCGGACACCTGGGCCATGTCTTTCCCGACGGCCCCGCCCCCACTGGCCAGCGCTACTGCATGAACGGCGTCTCCCTAGAGTTTGTGCCCCAGGCCACCTAACAGGTCTCTAGAGAGCATTGGAATCCGGCTGCAGCCCTGTCTTTTCCCCTAAGGCGGGGCTGCCGATGTTCTGGGGGGGGGGGAAGGCGGCGATCGCCTCTGCCACTCATCTACGTCGCGGTCAAGGCCACTAAGCTGTTGTGCATTTAAAATGCATCCACAGCATTTCCCTTATTCTTAATATTATGCCCCCAATTTATTACAAGCTCCCCCTCATTTAACAGTTTATTGACAAGTGCTTCTAGCTCTTCAAT